>Ga0307488_10003395_pt1 | contig 13332 bp, 26 predicted proteins | sample SB02metaG_FD_202248 | JGI IMG/M metagenome (GOLD analysis project Ga0307488, IMG submission 202248) | Sea-ice brine microbial communities from Beaufort Sea near Barrow, Alaska, United States - SB 0.2 | ecosystem: Environmental > Aquatic > Marine > Coastal | place: USA: Alaska | collected...
TTGGCATCCGACTTTGCTCAAGCCGTAGACGACATGAAAAACGACCGGCCAAGTGATTTCACCCGAAAAGTATTATCGGTGGCCGAATCGGGAGTGGTTCAAAGAAAAACATGGAATGTCTATGCCGGTGCTTCATCGCGATGGCTCAAGAAAATACATGAGAATTGGTTCGGTCAAAAATCCGGTGTCAAACCTGATGAAAAGACCAAATCATACACGGGTGAAATTGGCGAAAGAATTGCCGTAAAAGTATTCTATCACTCGCAACGGGAAACCAAAAACGGTTATACTATCACAGAATTCCGCAGTCAAAAGAATGAGGCGTTTGTAACCTTTGGCACAGCCGACATTAGCCAAATCAAGACCGGCGACAAATTGCTCTTGACCGGCACTATCAAGCGACACGGTGCTTTCAACGGCAACGGTTCGACCACACTAAACCGAATCACAATGGTTGGAGGTTGGAAAGTATGAACGCGTTCACGGCAGATGTTTCGCATAGAATCCCGGATGCAGGATTAGTCGCTACACGGCAGAATCAAGAAAATAGTCGGATAGTAGTACTTATATACCATGCGAAACAATGGTTAATTAACCGAAAGGAGATGAAACAATGATAATAAAGATAACAGAAAACGAAGCGATATTGCTACAAATGATTAAAGTAGAAGCAAGGAGACTTGACAAAGGGTTCGACCATGATTTACAGTATGGCGTTCTTGAAGTAATTGATAAATTACTACATAACCACAAGGTTTTGACTATGCTTAATCAAGCCGTTGCTAAGGAGGAATCTCAATGAGTTATCGAAGAATTAGATTATTCGACGGTGCTTGGGGCTACTGTAAATTTTGCGGAAACAAGGCATACCACACAAACCATAAATCCGAAACATACGCTTTGTGTGCCGATGCTTGCGGTTATATTCGACACTTTGGCGACATTAGGTATAACGATAAAAACATTATCAAAATTGAGGTGAGTCATCAATGATTGTTACAACATGGTTAATCCATATGGCGATTCGATACAACAGGTGGCGATTTCAATGACTGAAAAACAATGCCAACGATGCAGTCGAACACTCGACACCAGATTTATGAAAATGGATAGATTCGGAAATGATAGGTTTTGGCAATGCGACCGGTCAAAGGATGTTGCGATTTGGGCCGAATGTTTACACATTGACCCTAATGAAATACATTTTGAATGGGGTAAATACGGACTTGATAAAGATATTGTGATGTATCTAAGGGCTAACGCTAAAATTAAAATGAAGCGGTGGTTCGTCAATGGCGACATAACTGAAAAAGAATATTATGAATGGTCGGTGATACACAATGACCAATAATCGCGCCACTAAATATCGCGCCAAGAGAAAACGCTACTCAAACAATTCGGAAAACCCGAATCAAAATGTTTGTGCGAATCGCGTGGCTATCGCTTTAGGCGTTGCAGACAAAGTGAAATACCTTCACAATTTACAAGACCTTCTACGAGCCACGCGTAAAAAGTATAATGTGCGGTCGCGCTCAAGCCTGTGGACTACAAAATTCAAGGGTAAACCGTTCACGATGAACCAATTCCTAAGAAATTTTGACATGTTCAACATGTTGGCCGAAGACCAAAAAAGTATTACGCTTAAAGATTATTGGTGTCCTGATTCCGACGAATTTTGGACTGAAAAAACGGTTTCTTGGGTGAGCATTCACGCATACATAATTCATGTTGAACGCCATGTCATACTTATCAACCACAAAGGAGAAGTCCATACAGATACAGCACCGGCAAAAAATACAGACCGAAGGAGAATCAAAAAGATTTACGCAGTCGGCTATAAACAGCAATTCCAAACCAACATCACGGAGGATGAAAAATAAAATAGTCGTCATATGCCTAAACTACGAATATAGTCGGATAACACCCTTTATATAGTAGTAATAGTATGGTTATATGTAAGCAGAGAAAGACACCCAACAAACAAAAATGAAAAAAAACAATGGAGATGAAAAATATGAAAATAACGATACCCGAAATGATACCTGAAACCGAAGAAAGCATGGGGGGATGGACTCGCGTAGAAACCGATGTAGTCCGTGTCTACCAAAAAATGAAGAGGCTACAAAGTGCCACAAACAAAGAAAAGTGGCACTATCGTGGAAAATTGCGAACCTCTTTCCTTATCAACTTGAGCGACGAAGCGCGCTCATCACATTGGATAAAATTGCCAACCAACACCGCAGAAGATTTGATTCACGAACACATGAAAAAAGAAATCAAGTATGCCAATTGCCGCTTGATACCTTTCTTTTACCTCAAAACAAGCACATACAGCATTTCAGTATGGCCTTATTATGAACGCGATTACACCGCTACCAAAGAAAACAATTGGGGTGAAGAAGAGTGATTTGTAAACACTGTGGAACAGATTCGGAGGCGACCTTTGCCGACGACTTTTTGACTGATGACGACTGTGGATGTGAGACTGATGAGTGATGTCGGATTATGTGGCGTTTGCCACTCGATGCAAGGCTACCACCCTTCAAACATGTTTCTCATGGCCGATAGGCCGGATATTGATTGGGCCTCAAAACCCGATGTCTACGAAGGCGATACATGGTATTGTCAAGGATGCGGTTCATCTACTGCCGAAGTTATCACACACGAACAAGCGGAGAGGTGTATTGCATGAGTACAAATAAACCATTTATGAATTGCCCACGCGTGTATGTGGCCTGTTTAGGTTGCTATAACGAAGGCCGGTTAAACGGTAAATGGGTAGATGCCGACGAGTATGAAGACTATACTCATAAGTGTAAAAACCCACAGCATGAAGAATATGCCATACATGACTATGACACCATGCCTGATTTGGGCGAATATCCCGATGCCGAACATGTCGTTGCGGTTGCCGAAGTCGTCATTGAGTATGATTTCACTATTGTAAATGACTTCATACAATGGGGGATGACTGATGTCTCAAGAATACCCGACGCGTTCGTAACCCGATTGGATGGGTGGAATTACAATAAAGAATTAGGGGAATACTTAATTCACGAAATGTGTTTGATGGAAATTCCTGATGAAATGTCCTATTACTTCGATTATGAAGCGTATGGTCGCGATATGTCGGTGAACACCTTCTATGTCTCGGAAAGAGGGAATGTATTTTGGAGGGACTTTTGATGTTCGGCAATAAAAATACTCATGTGATTTATGTGTATAATACCTTTGGCGATATGTTATTCAACACGGATGACCGAGAGGCGTTCATTGACTTTATCGAAGATATTGACCATGACAACAAAACCATAGAAAGAATTGCAGAAAAGACTGTTTCTTTTAACGGTAAAGTAATAACCAAAAGCGAGTATGTTGTAAAACCAAAGAAGGTGAAAGCATGAAACCGTTCATTGTCATTGATTTACCATTAGCCCCTCACTTTCAAAGTAGCGGAGATGATGCGACTTTTTACCTCACTATGCCTTTCGTTTTGTGTGAATACAAAGCCGACAAAAACATGTCTACTCTAAACGACGGCGTTCATAATAATGGGGGATGGCGAATTGCTTTACCCCTAAAAGAATTAAAGAAAAGAATCAAGGAGGCTTTAGATGAGTGAGAATTGGTCATTTGTACCACAATCAAGTAGTGAATACGAAATACAATATCTAAGAGGTATGCCAAACGGTTGCCTCGCCAATTTTATCCACACAAAATGCCCACCCGCACCACGCGCTCGAATCGAAGAAGGTTTTGAATTTGGTGAATTGATGTTCTTTGATATGGATAGTCCGGTCGGTCAATGTATTACATGCGACCAAAAAGTGACTCTCACACGGCATGATTGGGCTTGGGTCAAAACATGGTTTGAGGATTGGGAGGTGAATGGACAATGACTGAATTAACTTTAGAGGTAATACAAAACCTCATCATGGATGAAATAGGTGCGGAAGCCGCTTCGGAGGGATTATTTCTCACCGATAGAAAGGTTTGGGTGTCGGACATTAGCATCGTGACTATGACTTGCCCTTTTTGTGCGAGAACATTCGTCGGCCCTGATTACAATGTGTACCATTTACTCGCTACGCATGAATACGGACATAGAAAAGAAGAAGAAATGATTTCGGCTTCGTTTGAAGACAACGATGAAGGAGGTATGAGCGCGTGACTTACAAAAACAGAAGCGGAAAAGCGAGAGGTCGCCATACTAAGAGAAACCATTGGTTGAGTATTCTTACGGAAATACTAAAAAAAGATACACGCCCACTCACTTTCCCAGAAATTGTTGATAAGGCTCACGAGAATAACCCTAAAAAGGCTATGACCATCAATGTCGGCTCGACAACATGGGGTTGGTATGTCAAAACCGTTGATGAAATAACAATGACTTTCAAAAAATCGTCAAGAGAGATGATGATTGACGGTAAAGTATTTAGTAGAACGATGAAACAAAGGGCTTACCAATGGTTGCCATGCGAACATTTGGATTACACGGACACTCTCACAGGCGCAGTATGTAATGACTGCGGAGTAGAAAAGGAGATGGTTATTTAGTCGTGATACGCCTAAAGTGAGAATATAGTCGCACCGGCACGCTTATATACCCCTAATAGTATGGTTATATAGAGGCGGAGAGAGGCGACAACCCCACGAACAATGGCAACACATGACTCAAACCGAATCACAAAAAAAAATGAAAAAATAAAAAAATGGAGGCAAAAAAAATGTTAAGCGCACATATGATAACAGGACAGAAAGCGGTTGGTAACAACACGCGAGAGGTATTGCAGAATGCCGGAATGGATTTTGAGGTGGCGAGGGAACCCTTGTACACTTCGGCGGGCCGAGAAATACGGTCGAAATTCCAACGAATTTACAGAAAGGACAGTGACCACACACTCGGCGTTGTTGGTAAAACATACCAACCGATGCAGAACGATGAATTATTGGGAATCGCCCAAAACCTCATTGACAGTGATGATATTGCTTGGGACAGAACAGGAATGGTTGATGGTGGCTCAAAGTTATGGGCTTCATTTACTTTACCCGACTCCTTCCGAATTGACGGATGGGATGACATTGACCAACACATTTACCTTGTAAATTCACATGATGGTTCGGGTGGCGTGAAGTGCATACCCGTGAACATGCGACTTGGATGTGCAAACCAATTTGCCTTCGCCATGTCTCAAATCAAAGCCGCCGGTATCAATCCGCGTGACCTAACAATTCGACACTCATCGAAAATGGGCGACCGTGTGGGTGATTTCCGTAAAGCGATACAATTGGTTGATACCCTCAACCAGAATTTTGCAGATACAGCCGGTGAATTGATGTCCGTCGAAATGACGGATGTTGAACGGGTGGACTACTACATTGATGCTCTCGGACTCAAACATGATGTCAAGAACATATCCAAAGACAACACAACCGGTTTGACTACGCGTGGTAACAACACTCTCAACCACCTCATCGAATTGGAGAAGTCTTCAACCAACAATACTGCCGCCATGCGAGACACTCCTTGGCAAGCCTTCAATGTTGTGACCGAATACATTGACCACGCATGGATTCATAACTCCGGCGGAACGGCCAATGCAAAGCGCGCAGAATCCGCCATCATCGGAACCGGTTCACGCCTCAAGTCAAAAGCATGGGATTCAGTGGTGGCCCGTCTCATCGCATGAGACTCACACACACGCAGTCAAACGCGAGTGACGGCCTCCCTCTAAGGATGCTCGACGCAAATTGACAAAGTGGAGGTTATTATTATGACAAAAGAAAATATCATATTCAAAGCCAAAGGCTCGGAGATTCTTCGGTTCTGTGAAATGGCCGATGTTGTTGTTCAAGACATACTCATTGAAATGAGTAAATACGGCATGACCTTTCGTGCGGTAGACCCGTCACATGTCGCGATGCTTGAAGTAAGTCTCGGCAAAATGACAGGCAAACAGAAGACGACAAAATTCGGTATACAGGTACGCGACCTAAAAGAATCGGCAGAAAAAAGTGAAGACATAACTATCGCTTGGAATAAAAAAGGTGATTTAATCCTCATCAAAGCCGACAAATGGGAAACAGAAGTCCGACCACTTGATGCAACCACTATGCACCCACCGGCCTTTCCTGACATCAACGGCTTGAGTAAAAAGACGGTTTTCACCACCATTGACGACATGAAATTGGGCTGTGATAGACTCTCTAAAATGGGCGACCTATGCGTTCTTCATCTCGATGATTCTTTAACCGGTAAAGTAACGGGTTCAGTCTCAAAGAGAACATTTGACTTCTCAAACAAACAGGACAAGCGGGTTCACCGAACCAACCTCAAGAAAAAGACGAAGGGCCAATTTAGCCTAACATACTTGGGTGCGCTATCGAAAAAATTGAAACAAAAGAATACTTTAACGAGAACACTAAATCCACCCGTTTCTTTTACATTGAAAGAAGACAATTACCCGTTGTGTGTGAGAGGTTCGGAAGGTCGAATGACTTGGACTTACTTCTTAGCACCACGCATTGAAAACGGAGGGGTTTGATGAAAGTTATTATGAACCCTAAAGAATATGTTTTCTTTTACACCTATAAAACGAAAGACGGTGGAAAGCAAAGTGATGATTTTACATACCCACTGTGGTATGCCGGTTTTGGTTCTCCTTGGAGGCTAAGTGATAATATCCAAGATGCGATTGCTATGCAAACAGGCGACATAACAGAAACCGTAGTCTTGAAGGCACTTCAACGACACACAAAAACCACTTGGTTTATAATTCCCGTAAAAGAAACATACATTTCAAAAGACACTGTATGTAAATCGTGTGGGTATGCTTGGTCGGATGCAGAAAAACAGTATGTTATTTTGAACGATTCTCTATACGCCTATGATGCACCAGATAAAACTAAATTAAAATTAGGCTCTATATTTAGAAACCCGTTCACGGGTTTTGTGGATTACCACACATCGGCAGACAGGATTCTCAAATCGAATTACTGTGACAATTGCGGAAAGGTTTGCGGTAATTGTAGAGCAAAGACAAGAGGGCCGACCACCGGAAAATGTGTGGCGTGTTTGAAACCACGCGACAGGAGATTCGATTGATGATTGACCGACTTCACTATTAGTCGTGAGAAGCCTAAAGACCGAATATAGTCGGATAGGCAACCTTATATAGTAGTAAGAAGTAGTTAATTTGTAAGGGGAGAGAGACTCCCGACAACAAAATGGAGATGAAAAATATGATAGATAAAAAACAGAAAAAATTAGATATGCCAACACTGAAAGAACGACTGTGCTGTATTTGCACACTTTCCTTCATCGGACACGGGAACGACGCACGACCTTTGAAAGAAGGTTTGTGTTGCCCTTCGTGCTTCGGTGCAGTCTTGATGAGCAAAATGACCGACCGAATCCTGAACCCTAAGAAGGTGACTCAATGAGTGGTTTCAGTCTATTGTCGTATTGCCGCAAGTGTAGTAGCGATTACGGCCCTTGGGGAAAACATTCGATGTGTAAGTGCAAAGTAAACCACGACACCGAGTGTAAGTGTAAGAAGGTGAGCGAATGAAGTGTTCAATATGTCAAATTGATGACACCAAAACCAAACACGGAAACAACGCACAACCTGTTACTTCGGGTCGTTGTTGTGACTCATGCGATTGCCGTGTAGTCATACCGACCCGTATGGGGTTAGAGAAAGACAGTCCCGAATGGGTGGCGATAGGTAATTCGTTATACTCACTCCGCATGAACCCGCCACATTTTACAAGAAATCATCCGTACTTCGTGGGGGATGTAGAATGACTCAAGAAAGTTATCTTGAACCCTGCCCAGAATGCAAAGAGCAGACCTGCGTAGTACATACCGACACCACACGATACGGTGTAAACCTTGAGTGTTGGACTTGTGGTTTCTTTAGTGTGTGCATCGAAGGAAAGATGACAAGTGATGAAACTATTGCCCTTAAAGTAAAACATTCGGAGATGGTTGAATGATGAACGACGACCAAGTGAAAGGACTTATCAATGCTTTGGTAGACGGGAACATCAAACAAGCCAAAAAAACGCAACAACAACACATGAGGGTATTGTCAAAGACTGTTGATGTAATTGTTTGCGTATTCGATGATGATGATTCGTTTGCTATGTCAATACTCAAAAAATCTTTGATGGTCTTGCGTCGTGAATTGGATGAAATGGATGAACGAGCAGAAGTTATGGCTTACAAAACAGGCGGTCGTGGCGAATTATCCGATGGTGAACATGATTACTGTAACTATCTATTTTCCGCTATCCGTGATTGTGAAAAAATGATTAAAGTATTGGAGGCGTTGGAATGAACATATTCTTCTTACACGAAAGACCCATGATAGCGGCTCAAATGGTTTGTGATACCCACGCAAGTAAAATGTGCGTTGAAGGTGTGCAAATGCTTGTCAGTGCTTTACTTATCAATGGTGCGCCCCCAGAAAAAATGCCAATCACAAAGACAACAGGAAAGCCTCACAAGGGAGGTTACAAACATCACCCGTCTACAATTTGGACTTCTACGAACCTCGCAAATTGGATATGGTTGTATGACCATACATGGGCGTTGTGTAGAGAATTTGAATCGCGATTCGGGAACAAACATTACGCTCGACAACAATTAGTACATTTAACGAAACACATTAAGTGGAGTCAATACCTAAACAACAGCCCACAAACACCTATCGCTCGATGTTTCAACCAATCCAAAGGACTCAACATTGACTTGCTCGACACTAACATTTATTCCGATGTCGAAGCATACCGACAATTCTACATTAGAGACAAAAGTAATATCGCCAAGTGGGAGAAGGGAACGCCGACTCCGACATGGTGGATTAAGGGTACGGAACATGGTGGAACGCATGACAACTTGGATGATGAATAACGCTAAGTGGCGAGCCGAAAGAAACAACGGTATCGTCGTTGTGTCTCTCTTCGACGGCATGAGTGGTGCGAGAGTGGCTTTAGAGAAAGCAGGTATTTCCGTAAAAGTATATCATTCTTCGGAGATTGATAAGTATACTTTAGAGATAGCCGATAAAAATTATCCTCAAGACACGAGGCATCGTCTCGGAGACATCACCGAATGCTCTTTCACCGATGAATGGCTCGGAACATGCGACCTTCTCATTGGTGGGTCGCCATGTCAAGACCTATCATCATCGAATGTTTGGACTGAAAAGCGTGGGCTTGGAGGAAAGAAGTCAAGTCTCTTTTGGGAGTATGTTCGGGTTTTTAAGGAAGTTAAGCCGAAATTTTTTGTATTAGAAAATGTTGGCTCTTGTCGCAAAGAGGATAGAGACATCATTTCGCGTGAACTCGGAGTCGAACCTGTCCGTCTCAACAGCAAGTTATTCTTACCCCAAAACAGAAACCGTTTGTATTGGACTAACATACCATTTACTGTTCCGGTAAAACCATTACACGGTAAAACCATGCAGGATTTGTTAGAGGCAGACACCGATGACAAATACCACCTCTCGGAAAAAATGCGAGATTGTGTTATGAAACCGGCAACGAAAGGTTGGGTGTCCGGTAAAATGGAGACTGATTTAGCGATTGCTCGACCGATTACTGCGACGATGTTCAAAATGCACCGAGCCGACACCGACAACTATATTAGTACGGACAAGACACCTCAAAACAAGACGAACCTCCGTAGACTCACACCGGTTGAGTGTGAGAGGCTACAAGGTTTTGAAGACAATTATACTCAAGGTGTTAGCGATACGCAACGATACAGAATGCTCGGAAACGGATTCACCACTGATGCTATCGCTCACATATTGAAAGGAATGCGGAGGATATTATTATGATGAAAAAAGGAGAAATGAAAAAGATACAATGCAAATGCGACGACGACTGTTGGAGTGTTCACCTCATGGGTGGCAAACCACACACCCTGAAATTGACTTGTATTCAATGCGGAACCACTATCAAATTTAGAATGGGGGTAAATGAATGAGTAGAGCAACCGGCCCAAACCGAAAAAAGAATATCGCTCTCAAACGCCGTATGGTTCTCATCCTAAAACAGTGCGAAGGGCGACCTGTTTCGGCAAACGAAATGATTGGTCTACTGATTGACAGTGGGTTGAGCCAACGATACATGAAAAACGCTGTTGGTTTAGGCTTAATACTAAAAAACACGGCAGGTGTCGCTCGATATACTACTAACTTCGCAGACTGCGGAGGGCAAACCTATTCAAGTTACGGCTATCACCTTGAAGATGAGAAGGCATTCGATGAATGGCTTGTCTCGAAAGGCTGTTGAAATTAAATGCGTATTGGTTCGTGGATATTTACGAGAACAGAAGACATATTCGTAGAATCTTATTTCCCCTATTCTAAAAAGGGAAAGAACACTATTTTTCAACCGTACATCTATTTGACCTGTAATTCGGGTAGAATAATACTACACGGAAAACGCTCTCTATGGTCGCTTCTTGACGCTATGTTCCCAGATGACCCTTTGCCTCGAAAGATGCTCAATGAAGACCTTAAAGACCCCTTTATCGGCAAGGATTTACTCAACGGTCTGTTCGCAGACACAGACGCTTGGCCTCACCTCCGATTACATGTGAGAACAGGAGATTGGGTGAACGAAAGAGGTAAACCAAATCAAGGAACATTTGTGATGTCGGCAACCGCTTCGTCGTCGGACTTCGACACGACTCCTTCTCTACTTATGATTGAGAAAGAATTCCCTGAATCATACATCATGCCCTTTACCCTTAATACTAAAACAAGACTAATTACTATACCCGCATTAGTAATTCCTTTAGTAGAGGATTTGCAGATGAGGGTTGTTTTGACCGACGCTTTTCTTGGAAAACATATTATTTTTTCTTTGATTGAGAAAAACAATTCCGGTTTCCGACCAAAAACGCTTGACTATTTACCGGTTTCCGACACACTTTCTTTGCTGTCGAATATCGGGGATAGATTACAGACACTTGAAAAGGTTAGAAACATGAGTTACATTTGGCCTAAAAACAATCCTCTCGATTCAGGAATGAGATATTATGAGCGTGATGAATTAGAATATCGGAGGTTTATTTCATCCCCTTCGTTTAATTCTTTCAATTCTTGATACAATCCTAAAAAGAATAAATTGTTCGCAGTCATGCCTTTTTATTTATTCTTTTATTGTTTCATAGGGGTAGAACGAAAATCCCCTGTATACTACTACTACCTAATAACTACTTTTCTTAAACCTCTATGAAGGAATAAAATAATTAAACATATAGGCTCGCAGTCCATCGTTTTATTCTTTCTACGGTATGGCAATTAAGACAAACAATGGTATTATATAGGATGTTCTATACTCTTTACTTATGGGCAGAGACAACCAACAGACCAAGGCGAGGATTACTGAAAGGATTCGTGCAATACTTTCCGACGGGCCACTCCGTAGCGACGCTATTTACAGCACTATGTATGAAACATACGGACATGAGAAGTGGAACGGTCTTGGTACAGTAGCCACCATGTCTCAAGTGATGAGGCAGTCGGGAATGTTCCGCCGAACCCATTGGGAAGACCGACACGGTTCACACTACGAAGGTTCGATGTCGGCAAGCCAATTAAAGAAGGTCGGTGTAACTTTGAACATTTGGTCGGTGTGGTCTAACAAATCAATGGATGAGATTATCGAACCGTTCCTTACCAAGACCCACACACGCAGACTCATAACCAGAATGCCCGCATCAGTCCGTGAAGCATACAACCAAGCACTTGAGGTTGGTGAGGAACAATGAGTAATTGGACTGAACATTTCAAATCCTTAGATGTCATTTGGCGTAAGGAATCACATACCTTCTCCCCTAAAGTATGTTACATTTATGTTCAAGGTGAATTTGGTTTCTTACCATACATTTGTGCTTCGGCTTTAGCCGGAAAAATAACACCGGTATGTGAAATCATGTCGGAGAACATGAGCGTAGAACCTTTCAACAGATTACCGAACCCTGTTCCTCCGTCGTGGGGCATAACACAAATCGAAAAGAATGTCGCCCTGCTATCCATCAACCACCACTACCCTATGGCTATGATGCCCGACTCCAACCCTGATATTTGGGGTAAGTCTTACACTTTGATGAGAGACACTTTACAATTCCTTGCTCAACACGGTTGCCAACAAATTGTTTTTGTCACATCAATGACAATCACCGAAGCAGAACAGCAAGCAGATTTGTATGTGTACGACATAAAGAATAACATCCATCCCGAATCACCGTTGATGCTCGCCCTCCCTGCGTGGGCCATGCCTTACATGTGGGATGGTATGGGTAAAGCCGCAACCGTTCTTGCAGTCAGTCAAGACGAAGGACAATTCATAGACATGGATGCTTACAAATTGTTACGGGAATACTTAATCGCAGTCGGACTTGACTACGACGATACTCATGCAGAACGCACGATGAAGATGGTACAATTGGTTCAACAAGCATACGACCAAACAACAGCACACGAAGGCTTTGGTGGGAGTGATTTACAATGACCGGAATAATAGACCGTGTGGTAAAATTCGCACAAGACAATTACTATGTTGATGTCGAAGATAAGATACCAATTTTCATTTGCTCAATCGGCGCACACATCTTCAACGCTATCAACAAGTGTAGCCGGTGCGACTTCGACCCTGCTACCAACGCACAATTCAACATACCTAACTGTCCGTTGCGACATCAATTCGCACCCATCTACACCCCAATGTCACAATTGGCCGACACTCGACTTCACATACTAATGCGTGGAGAGAAAGGTTCGGGTAAAAGTATTCTCATCAATTTGTTCTTGGCAGAAGGTACAGGTCTACTCTACTCATCAAGTGCTATGACCGACGGTATAGGTTTCCGAACCATGCTTGGCCCTAACTCCATCACCGAAGCCGGTATGTTTGGCTCGGTAGACGAAGAAGGTGATATTATCGGTCGCCCGTTGGCGAGAGAGATGTGTGGGGGTTTCTTAGGGTTTGAAGAATCGTCATCCCTAACAGACGCAAACAAGAAAGACCACAGCGTAGATATGAAGAACCAATTACTCACCTCCCTCGATAACGGTCGGGTGAACAAAGCCATGCGTAGTGGTTGGGTCACTTACAATACCCGCTATACTATGTGGGGTGGAACGCAACCTGCCCGTCTCGAAATGGAGTCCGGTCTTGACCGCCGTTTGTTCATCATTGACATAGAAATGTCACCGGAAAAAGAGGCCGCATACAAAATAGCACAGCACAAACAATCCAACATGACAAGAGAACAACGGGCCGACCTTGCGAGTGAGTCTATCGCTATCC
>Ga0307488_10003399_pt1 | contig 13322 bp, 16 predicted proteins | sample SB02metaG_FD_202248 | JGI IMG/M metagenome (GOLD analysis project Ga0307488, IMG submission 202248) | Sea-ice brine microbial communities from Beaufort Sea near Barrow, Alaska, United States - SB 0.2 | ecosystem: Environmental > Aquatic > Marine > Coastal | place: USA: Alaska | collected...
CCTCCTCCTCCTCCTCCTCCTCCTCCTCCTCCTCCTCCTCCTCCTCCACCTCCTCCTCCTCCTCTTCCTCCCCCTCAGCGTGCCTGTACGAGTACTGCACTCTCCCTGAATGTGTGAATGTAAGTAATGCTCTGATCCGGTCGAGGTCTTGTTCTCAATGCCCCTGCTGCCAGGCTGCAGGTGTTTGCATACGCCAGCGAGTGGTTGAACTACGAGCAGTACAAGGCAGGATCGAAACACTCGTCCACTTCTCGTCACACCTTAACACTTTTCGTGGGATACGGTGGTTGGGTTTAGCTCAACCTCAGTCGTTTTGGTCAGTGAGCTGTTTTGTGTCCATTTCATGGCGAGCTATGACCTATCGATGTTGTTGCACGCTGCTGGAAGCACCCAGCGTATCACGCAAAAAGTGCTTATGTTGAGCTGAGAAGTGGACGATTGTAAGCCCCTGGTACAAGGCCATCAAGACGGAGGCGATCCGGAACATCGCCTCGACAATGGCTGTGATGGGCGTCATCATCTTCCTGCTGCTGGTCAACCCCATGGCGGTGTCGGTGGGGCCGTCGCAGATTTTGCTACCCACGTCATAGGATGACATTCACTTCCTTCCCACGTCGCAGGTTGCCGTTTGCTTCCTCGCCACGATATAGGGTGCAATCTACTTCTCATGTCATAGGATGCCGCTAAAGTGTAGGAGGGACTAGTCCCTCTTATCTCCTCGAAATCGAGGGTCTATTCACTCACGGATTGGGAACCGGTCAGACTGTCGGTGAGTCGGTCGGGCGGATTTTCGAAATGGACAGTTCTGATTGGTTGAAAGGGATTCGATACCGCACCTTCGATACCAGACCAGATACTGAGTGTCGTCCAGGAAACGTTAGATGATGTGAAGAGCAATATACGCCAGGCCCTAGGCGGCGATTGTGTACTTCTGCCTGGCGCTGATCATCATCAACATCATCGGCTACATGCACTTCTGGGACCTGACCATCGACAGCGTGACGGTCATCATGCTGGTCATCTCACTGGGACTGGCCGTAGATTACTCGGCGCACATCGGGCGCTCGTTCATGGCGCGGCCCTGCAGATGTTGCTCGCCACTTTATGCACCACATTTTTGAACCCTTGCGTCTTCAGCCAGTAGGCATCATGAGACGCGGCGAGCAATATCTGCTAGGCCTTTTGCCCGCCATATTACCGAACGCCTCCTAAACCCTCGTTTCCTGACTCAAATGGCTTCCTGTGACGCGGCGAGCAATATCTGCCCGGCCCGTTGCCCGCCATGTCATCCAACGCGTTTTGAACCTGCGCTTCTTGAATCAAACGGAATCCTGTCACGTGGCGAGCAATGTCTGCTAGACCCTTGTTCACGGAGAAGCAAGGCACGCCCAACCAGCGCCTGCAGGCGTGCCTGAGCGACATGGGCGTGGCGGTGTTGAACGGTAGGGCGGCGCAGGTTGACCATATCAAAACCCATGTTGAAAGCTCCCGTGGTTTCAGCGCTTGCAGCTACAATATGATGGACCGCTTTCAAAGCTTGCTTTCAACATCAACCTGCGCCGCTAATGAACGGCGCCATCTCAACCTTGCTGGCGGTGCTGGTGCTGGGGTCCTCGCAGAGCTACGTGTTCGTCACCTTCTTCCGCCAGCTGTTCCTGTGCATCGTCTTCGGCCTCGCGCACGGCCTGGTAGGGGGGCTATTGATATCAAGCACTCGATCGACGTTGACTCTCCTCCTCCTCCGTGGAAATGATTGAGAACAAGCACTCGACCACCATGGGTCTCCTCCTCTTCCACCGCGGGGATTATTGAGACCGAGCACTCGACCGACGTTGAATCTCCTCCTTCTCCTCTTCCGCGGGGGTTATTCAGAGCAAGCAACAGACCGCCGTTGAATTTCTTCCCCCTCCTCCATGCGTATATGAGCATTCACCCTGAAGATAGGGCATCCTCCGATCTTGGCTGAGTGCTCAATCTCAATGACCCTGCTGCCTGGTGCTGCTGCCCGTGCTCATGTCCATCTTTGCGCCCACCCCGTACGCCATGGGCGCGATGATGCAGTCGTAGTCGAGAGAGTGAGACGTCTCCGCGTGCATAAGGAGGCACCAGGCTTTCGCCCTGCCCTCGTCCTGGGCTACGATGCGTTCGTAGTCCAACCACTTCTTCGTGATTGGCAGGCCAAACCCGAGCCGAGGCTACACTCGACGAAAACATTTACATTTATTCATAAGTTATCCTGTGGGCCTGATGTTGCACTAGTGCACCACGCCATATCATACCAGCTCGCAGCTTCTAGTGCTTTCACGGAGAGTGTGCGAGAGAAAGACACGCTCGCAAGACAGAGAGCGAGAGAAAGACGCTTCCGCGTGTACAAACGGGAGGCAGCCGCAGCCACCCCGAGGCTTTTACTTTTGCCCTGGGTGGCTTATACATTTTTTATTCATTCATAATCCATTTATATATATGTTACTTTTCGTAATGTGTGTCATCGCGGACCGCGCAAGACGCCGGAGTCAACCGCAGCACGGCGCGTTGTGGCGGGTGGCGCTCTCGCCAGATCTCCTCGTTATCAAAACCAACAACCAACATCAACACCTTGCGTACTGTCTTAGGATTCCAACTATTTGGAAGCTACAAACACAGCTTGGCTACTTGGGAGGACATCACGATTCAATGATCCCATGGAGAAATCAGGACGCACTCGAAGATGACGCGCCGCCGCTAGCAGCGGTGCCTTCTTCCGACGCCTCTCCGGCGCGGCAGCAGCGGGCCTTGTGCGGTTCCGTCTCGCGGTTCCAGTGTGCCGCCTGGCATCTGGCGTCGCAGTAGCGCACCTTCCGGCAGCGGGTGCACAGCTGGTGGGCGGGCGTCGTTCCGCAGAACTTACACTTCCAGATGGTTAGCAGCAACTGGCTGGCGAACTGGCATCCCCCTGCCACGGCCCGCTGGCACCACAACGCCGCCTGCATGGTGTCTGCCTCGGCACCCTTGCCCCTATCGTAACACAATGCCAGAAAGTAACACGCGTCTGCTTGCGCGCTGTCTGCATTGTTGATAACCTGTCGCAAAAGCGCCACCCCGTGCACATCGTCCTTCTCCACACCCTGACCGAGCACGTAGCACGCTGCGATTTGAAAAAGCGCCGGAGTGTGTCCTTGGGCGAACGCCTCGCGCACAAGGGCAATCCCGCGCGCCGCATCCTTCGCGACCCCGTTGGTCCCGTTGACGAGGAAAGAGCCGATGGTGGCTTTGGAGGCGGCGTCTCCCAGGTCAGCAGCCTTCTGAAACCAAGCAGCCGCCTGCGCGGGGTCCTGTTGCACACCCTCACCCTTATGGCAAGGGCTTACAGTCGTCCACTTTTCAGCTCGACGTGAGCTTTTCTTGGGGGTGCGTTGGGAAAGGCGTTGGGGGTGCGTTGAGGGGTCGCAGAAGGGGTGTGTACGGAGTATAAGGGGGTGCTATGGGGTGTTGAGGGTGTGCTCTTGTGTCAGACACGGCTTACATAGGTTGAGCTGAGTAGCGGACAAGTGTAAACCCTTGCCTTGTAGTAGCACCGTGCGATTTTCCCCACGCCCTCCGGGAGCATGTGAACCTCAGCCGCCTCACGGTAGCACCACCACGCGACCTTGAAATGGTTCGGGACGACGACCGCGTGCGTTTGGGCCCCGATCGCCTCCCCCAAGCACACGTAATACAGCCCAGGGTTACTCTGGAAGGGTGACCTGCTCGCCGCCCTTGCAGTGGAACGTCGTGCCCAATAACCAGGGGCTTACACTCTTCCACGTTAGAGCTCAACTTGAGCAACTCCTGGACTCACACATGTATGAGTTAAGTTGGGTTAAACGGTGGGAAGAACAGCTCAAGTTGAGCTGAAATGGGAACGAGTGTAAGCTCCTGCCAATAACCTCGCGCAGTCGGCTGCGGAGAGGCTCGCCCCCGTGTCCCGGCTCAGCTTGACACGGAACTCTTCGCACGCGAGGCGTGGCACTTCGAGGAACATGGCGACGGCTGGGAGCGGGGAGCAGGGAGCGGGGCGCGGTCACGTGTGTAAGTGGCGCCGGCGGGGGAAGTGCGCGTCGGGTGCCACCTGTGGTGTCTTACTACGTTTTAGGTTAGCCTCTGCTGAAATCTATGTAGCTCGACCCCCGGCCGGACAAAGAGCCACACACGAGAAAGACCCTCGTAGCTAGGCACGCCACTTCGAGGTGTCTGCTGGCTGGGGCACTGCCGGTTTCTCGGAAGGTCCGAAAAGCTACGACGCGAGGGAGCTCGAAAACGACGCAGAAAAAGCTACGACACTTGCTACCGCGCTCACGTTTACCGGCACGACACTTTGCGCTTGCCGCGGCGCCGCACAACAGCACACACTCCGGACTCCGAAGCCCGCCGGCCGTGATGTTCGCGGTTCCGATCCTGTCCCCGGCGCCGCCCATGCCGCCCCGCGCGTCGGTCAGCATCGAGGGCATCCACGTGGACTTCCGTGGAAGCGGCGTCACCTGGCACCCCGCACAGGAGGGCGTGGCGCTGGCGCAACTGGACGCGCCCCCCACCCCCCACAAGCCGTACGTGTCCATGACGGTGGGTCCGCGGCGCTCTCCGCGGCAGGGCCGAAAGTCCTCTACGCACGGGAGCCAGGGCGAAAGCCTGGTGCCTCCTTATATACGCGGAAGCGTCTCTCTCTCACGTGCATAAGTGTTTTTCTTTCCCCAGCGTACCTTTTGAGTCGATGCGTTTATTCCTGGAACCATCTTGCGCGGGGCCACAACACGAAGTACGGGGGTCAAGGCGAAAGCCTGGTGCCTCCCTATGTTACACATGCGGACGAAGCGTTTGTATCTCTCGCGCTCCCCTCTCTCGCTATCCCTCTCTCTCTCCCTATCTCTCTCCCCTATAACGACCCTGAGTTATCCCACATACTACCCTCAAGTTCTCAGTACCAACTGGAAAAGGTACAGAGGCAAGGCCCTGCTTTGCCGCTGGCGCGCGCTAAGTCGAAGTCAAGCACGAGCACGGTGGGCCGCCGCAAGCGCGCCGCGCAGGGCGTCGCCAAGGCGGGGCCTAACCCAACATCTTGAAACACCTTCGAACACCTTCGAACACCTTCGAACACCTTCGAACACCTTCGAACACCTTCGAACACCTTCGAACACCTTCACACACCTTACCCAGCACTGTTTCGGCTGCGAACACCTTCGAACACCTTCGAACACCTTCGAACACCTTCGAACACCTTCGAACACCTTCGAACACCTTCAAACACCTTCACACACCTTACCCAGCACTGTTTCGGCTGGCACTGGAATGGTTCAATATCTTTGAGGCATTCAAGGGTCAAAGTGCTCAAAGTTGAGCTGGAAAGTGTCACCTCAACAGCCGTTTGCCCCTGCTGACGCAACTTGAGTTATCCCACGTGCGTGCGCGCTCCTCGCCCGTCACAGAGCAGTGGTCGAGCCTCGAGCGCGCACACCTGAAATGGGCACTGTGCCGAGCAGACACCCACTCTGACTGTGGAAGGTTGAAGAAGGTTGACGAAGGTTAACGAAGGTTGTGGAAGGCACCCCCACTGAATAGCTCAAAGATACTTATGTGCGAGCTGAAAAGAATACCAACGCGCGGCCCTGGGCGGCGGCAGGCGTGGGCAAAAAGCGGGGCGTGCGGCAGGGGCTTACCTCGTCCTCTTTTTCAGCTCAACGTAAGCACTTTGTGTGGCATACGCTGATTGGCGTCAGTCTGTCAGTGACAAGAACGGCTCAGGTTGAGCTGAAACGTGGACAAGTGTAAGCCCCTGGCGGTCGGGTGAAGTTGAGCCGGCCGCCGGCGCCGCCGCCGCTGACCATCGAGGACGCCGTGCCGCCGCCGCCGCGCGCCGCGCCCTTCGCCGCCTTGTAAACGACAGCCAGAGCGAAGGTGAACGCGAAGGCGAAAGCGGTGCTGAGGGCACAACTGAACCAACACAACGCAACAGCAACACGACCGTGCAATATGGGGAAACAGGCAGATCCACGCCAAAGACGAAGAACGACGAAGGACGATGTGTGCGAAGCATGAAAAGTATTGCCTCAGTGCCTGGCACTGCAACTGCCATACACCGACGCGACGACATTCCTGCAACATCCGCAGCCGCATGATTATCAGCACCGGGACGGCAGCAGCAGCGGCAGCAGCATAGTGCACCGGTACACCAGCAGCAGCAGCGCGACGCCGCGGACGAGATCAACGCCTCGGATCAACAAAGAGAGAGATGAAACGCCGATGAATCTAGAACCCAAACGGCGGATGTTCTAGAAGACGCCACAATAGATAGCGCTCGCAACGTTTGACAATGAAATCGCACTCCACTCACGCAGATTTCGAATTTGCACAAATATCGAGTGGCCGTCCCAACCGTTTCCTTCACGATCTGAGAATACACCCATTCGAACAAGGCAACTACCGAGAATGAGTGTGGGAGAGGAAGAGTGAGAGTGAGAGTTTCAACAGTAGGGCTGCCCCTGCCGCCGTCGCTTCACGGCGAGCCCACGCTGCTCGCTAGATTGCCGCCCCCGCCACGGCGCCTGACCGGCGTCGGGACCCGTGCTCCCCACATGGGCCCCTTAGTAAACCCTAAACCCTTTAATAAACCCTAAACCCTTAGTCGAGAACGGTCGTTCGCGCGTCATCAAATCCACTTCCGCGCGCAGCACGAAGTGCAGCACACGGCGGCGTGGTGGGACGGTGGCGCGCGATGCCCAAGGTGAAGGCGAACTCACCGTGCCCGTGCGGCAGCGGCGCGGTGTTCCGCCTCTGCCACGGGACCTGGGCAGGGGCTTGCACTCGTCCACTTTACAGCTCAACTTGAGCGCTTTGCATGGGATAGGTGGGGCGCGCGTGGGGGTTGTGTAGCCCGTGTGAAGGGGGTGCTAGGGTGTGCTTAGGGTGTGCTGGGTGTTTCATTGTGTTACACACGGCTCAAGTTGAGCTGAGAAGTGGACGAGTGTAAGCCCCTGGACCTGGGACGCCAACGGCTCGTCAACACTCGCTTCAACACTTGCTCATCCGCTCATCTCATCCGCATCTTCGTCCACCGCCAGCGCTTCGTCGTCGGCGGCCCCGCAAGAACGTCAGCCTGGCGCGGCCTCGCCTCCTCCTCGATTCATCTTCGTATCCTCCTCGCTCAACTGCCAGCCGTCACACCTGTGGTAGCCGTGGCTACATGTCTATCCCAGACAGGGCCTGAATCCAAGTTTTGGTCACTATAAAAGTTAGTCCCACGATATGCTCAAGTTCTGACTAGATGGAGCTAGTGCTGTGTAAGGCCTTGGCTGGGGGGGGGGCAGCTCCCGGCGCCATCGGGTCCGTCGAGGAGTGCCCGTGGGCGCACGTGCCGTGTGACCCGCAGTCCTTCATCCACTCCGAGAATTTCAAGGCTACGAAAAAGAAACTCGAAATGGGGTGTCACGTCGACAATATCCTCGTGCCGCGGGGGGACGGCGCGTCTGATCCCATCATTGTCACCGCCGCCATTGAAGGGGACCTCCCGGTATGGCCGCCGCCGCCCGACCGTTACTGCGCGTGCTTCGTTCGACCGAACGTACAGATGCACACGATGCCAGTTTGTTTCATATAGCAAGTGACTCGTGGCCAAGCGTTTTGTTGCAAACTGTCGACATCGACAGCTGAACAGTCTTACAGTGTATACCCCCCACTCTTCGGACAGTGTACACTCTCGTACGGGAAGTGGGTACGAGTAGCTCTCCTCGTATGGGATACACCGGTGTACTGTGAGCAAACTGTCAGATTAAGCCGGGACGGGAACGAATGTGGCGACCCTGCTCGGCGGCTTTGAAGTATCTGCTGCGGCGCGGAGCTGACGTGGAGGCCGCGGGGGCGGCGGGCAGGGGCCTACACTCGTCCACTTCTCAGCTCAACGTGAGCGCGTTCTGTGGCATAGGGGGTGCATTCAGGGGTTGTTTAAGCGGTGTTGAGGGGGTGTTTGTGGGGGGGGAGGAGGTATCCTCAGGGGTCGGTTGGGGTGTATTTGTGTCAGAAACGGCTCGGGTTGAGCTGAAAAGTGAACGAGTGAAAGCCCCTGGCGGCGGTCATGGCACCGCTGCACATCTGCGCCGGGATCATCAGCGGGTATCATCTGAGGCCATCGCTCGGGCCGCTGGCTCCCGGCAAGCTGAGCTCCGTTGCATTGAACGCGCGATTCCTCTTGGACACGGGTGCGTCGCCGACCCCGCGTGTGCATGGCAGGACCTCACAGGCCGTACTTTTTAGGGTCATTTGTTCAGCGTAGTCTGAAGACTCTCTGCCGACTCTTCTTTTGAGTACTTAGTTCGGCATGACCTAAGAAGTTCGACCCTGAAGTCCCCGAAATTATTTGAGTTCTGGAACTTCAATGAGTTACCAGACCAGTACGCCGCTTCATACCTGTTCCAACTCACAGAATTACTGCCCGTGAGGCCCTTGTATGTGGCAACGAGTCTTTCAACTCGCCACTACAGATGGCGGTCGATGCGATGTGCCACTTTCCTGCGGACTCGGAGCACTCCGCTGCCGCGCTTTCATTAGCCGGCGCCCTACTGCGGCACGGCGCCGCTCCGTTCCACAACATGATCGCGCTTGTGCGAGCCCGCATGCCGGCGGCGGCAGCGGCGGCGTTTGAGCGCCTTGTACGGACTTACGACGGGACATCCCGGTGGGGTGGTGCAGGTTGACAGTGCCAAAACCGGTGTTGAAACTGCTTGAAATCAAAATGAGAACCGCTTCAAACGTTGCTTTCAATTTCAAGTTGCGCCACAACACCCCGGCCCCCGCGGCGGTGCCCCTGCGGCTCAGGCCGGCTCTATTTGGTAGGGCCGTGCAGGTTGACAGTATCAAAACCCAAGTTGAAAGCGGCCCTGGTTTCAGCACTTGAAAGCAAATTGTGGAATGAACAGCTTTCAAAGTTTTCTTTTGGACTCAGCTTGCGCCGCTATAACTTGGAGTGCCACGCGGACACCAATGATGGGCGAACTGACGACGGGCACGGTAGGCTTGTACAAATTGACCTATGAAACCCAAGCTGAAACCGCCTGGAAGTAAGCGCTTGAAACTAAAGTGTGATGTACCGCTTTCAAATATTGCTTTCAAATTCAACTTGCGCCGCTACAGCACCGAACGGAGGTGCCGGCGGATGATTACTGCCCATGCAAATCCGCAAAGCGCTACGGGAAATGCTGCCAGCTGGCGGGCAGGGGCTTACACTCGTCCACTTTTCAGCTCAACCTAAGCCGTTTCTGACACAAAATACAATCTAAACTCCCCCTAATCCCACATCACAGCTCCTACACACCCCCTAAACAGCCCCTAATTGCACCCACTATTCCACAGATAGTGCTCACGTTCAGCCGAAAAGTGGTCGAGTGTAAGCCCCTACTGGCGGGAAAGCAGTGGTTTGAGACTTTGGAAAATATTGTTGAGGTGACGAAGGATTTGGTGCCTTCGAGGCAGGTAGAAGGCTACCGCCAAAGACACGAGGAAATGCGAGCAGATCCATCGGTTTCGATCGAAAGAAATAGACCGGGATTCTTCGAGGGGATCGCCGGTCGTAGAGCCGAGTGGCTGTTGACGCCGGCGGCGCGGGCGGCAGGGGCTTCCACTTGTCCACTTTTCGGCTCAACCTGAGCCACTTTCGTCACCGACAGATTGACCGTGACTCCACCCAGTATATTCAACCTGAAATTATGTAACGTTGTGCCGAATCCTGACCCTTGAACCCTGACCCTAAACCCTAAAGCCTAAACCCTAAACCCTAAACCCTAACCCTAAAACGGCCCCTGGCGGGCGGCGGACGCGGATCCTGCGTTTGCATACGCGACGCGGCGCTCCCCCTTTGCCTTCAGCGGTTAGGCGGTGCATGTTGACGGCATCAAATACCGAGTTGAAAGACTGCAACCATGGTTTCAGAGTACTCGCTTGAACCTCAAATGTGATGGACCGCTTTCAAAAGCTGTTGTCAATTGCAACGTGCGCCGCTACGCAGCGGGCGCTTCCCGCCTGGCGTCATCACGCAGGACGAGATGCGGCGGCGGAAGGTAGGGTGATGCCATGTGACCCTATGAATCCCAAGTTGAAACCACCTGGAATTTAGCGCTTGAAACTACAATGCGATATAGAGATCTACTGCTTTCAACTTCTGCTCTCAAATTCAACATGCGCCGCTACATGGAGGGTGAGTGGTACGCGCTCGTCGACGAATACATCGGTGCGGGTATCGACCCCCGCGCGAATCACGACATCGAGGTGGGGTGATGGGGTGGTGCAAGTTCAACCCTGAATTAAAAACCCGTGTTGAAACTTGAAAGCACTACCTTAATAGGTAGAGTCTAGAAATTAAATAAACTATATGAAATGATGAGTTTTCTTTTCAAGTGTTGCTTTCAATTGCAATCCGCGCCCCTATATCGAGGCGGCGGCGAAGATTGGAGACGACGGCGGCCCCCTGTTCCGGCCATGTGAGAACCGCGCGGAGTGCTTCAAGGTGGAGGCCGAGGTTAAGTCGTTCAAGCGTTGCTCAAAATGCCGCGCCATGTTGTATTGCGGAGCCGAGTGCCAGGCGGCTCACTGGAAGCGTACGCACAAGTTGGAATGCGGCGGGGCCTGGCGGATTATGCCTGCCACGTCATCATCATCATTTCTGACCTCGTTTCTTGATCGACTTGGCACCCTATGACTTGGCAAGCATTATCCAGGCTTGACGGATCATGCATGCCACGTCATCATTCACATTCAGACCCTCGTTTGTTGATTTAATTGGCACCCTATGACGTGGCAAGCATCATCCGGGCCTGCGGGATCATACCTGCCACGTCATCATCCACGTTTTCGACCCTCGTTTATTGAGTTCATTGGCACCCTATGACGTGGCGAGAATTATCCGCTGGGCCCTAGAGTGGGGGAGCGCTCGGCCCTCCGACCTGCCGAGCGTGGCCTATCAGAAGTCCACAGTCGCGTCCGAGGGGGCACGCTTCGCGGACTACGGCCGGTGCATGCAAACCGATGGACGCGAGCTCCGCCTCGACCCTGGGGCGATAACCATCGACGAATGCACGGGCAAACAAAATAACAACAGCAATACTCACGCGGCGACCATGGCGTTGATCGCTCACTCGCGCTAGTTCATTGAGCGTTGTTCATATGTAGATCGTAAGCTTGTATCATCATCTATCCATCATTCAATACAATACGTCTCTGTGCTCTGGCGGCCGCGACTCTGCGCGTGTGTTTCCGTTCTTCGATGTAGCGCTCAATCGGAATCGGCCAGATTCCGAGTGCGGTGCCATGCGTCTTGCTTCTCTAGGTTTTTTAGGTTTTTGGCGACGATGGAGCTTCGACTGATCAGATTTTATGGACATCAGACACATCACAGAGAGTCGAAGAGGTTCGGCGGACCAGATGCCAGCTATAGTCGAGGCGTGGCGTTGGCGTCGTTACACTGTGAGTTGTGTGTCACGCTGACACGAGAGGGAGACACTCGTCCTACTCTGGCTGCTGCCGCACCCATGCCAGAGTCTCGGGGTGCTCCCGGGAAGTGGCTGCACACATACTCTTGCTCCACGGGCAGCCGTGCGCCCTCGCCCACTGCAACACCTCCAGGTGCCCGCCCTCGGCAGCACTCCAGCACGTTCCATCATCCCACGGGCAGTCGTGCTCCCGCGCCCACCGCAGCACGTCCAGGTGCCCGCCGTCAGCTGCATTGAAAGGCGTGAGCTCATCCCACGGACAGCCGTTCGCCCGCGCCCATCGCAGCGCCACCAGGTGCCCTCCCAAAGCGGCGAGTGAGCACGTTTGCGCAGTCCACGGGCATCCGTTCGCCTTCGCCCAAGCCAGCCGCTCGAAGGTTCCCAGAAAATCCACAAGCTTGAAGACCCGCGCTGCGCCCGCGCCACTGGCAGGCGTCTCCGTGTGAAGGAGCCCATAGGGGAAGATGGATCTGGGAAACACCATGTCCCAGAACGCGATCCCCGTCCGCGCGAGCGAGCCGCGGGCGGTGGGGAACAGCCGCTCGAGCAGCTCCTTGAGAAAGAGGTCGGGGAACCTCTGCAGCAGGTCGAGCAACGGCGAAAAGTCGTCGTGGTCGTCGTCGTCGCCCCTCCCGGCAGAGATGGGGAAATCGTGCGGTGCGGGCTCGGGGTCGCCACCGGGCGGTGGGGTCGACGTCCACATTGCGAGGCACGCGGATAGGAAGCGCCGACCGAGCACGCGAGAGCAGCGCAGTGTGCGTGCGTGTGGGGGGGCGCGCGTGTTGTGGCAGGCTTTTGCGGCCCGCGTGGGGTGACCTACAAGACAACAAGTCGGGTTGTCCAGCTGCGCAAAGGATTTTCTTTTTTCAATACTCGTAGATCAAAGCTAGAGCTCTACGCAGATATAATGAGAGCATTTGAAACCTATCCAGGCAGCTCTAAAAGGGACTTATGTACGAACTGCCCAATTCAAAGGTCCCCTAGTCGGACTAGAGTAACCACAGCGTCGCTTGCGCCCTCCATTGTTGTGGGAGAGGGTCGACTAACTAGTATACATTTTATTTCGGAGCCGCAGCTCCAGGCACTTTCATCATACCATCCTCCCACTGAGTGTGGTGACCCTCCTGATCTTCGTTCTTCCATGTCCAATTCCATCCGTTTCTTCTTCTTCCTGACTTTCCTCGTGTCCCGTACCGTCCCCCTCGGTGTTTCCAATGTTGTTGTCCTCGTTGTTGTTGTCGTCGTCATCCTCGTAGTCCTCAGTCCTCGCCGATGGAGGGTGCGTTGCGCAAAGGACTACTCGTACTGTAAAAGAGCAGTGCAAGTTGAATCAGTTCACCCATTGTCGTTGAAAGCAAAAGTACCTAGTCAATGCTGGAATACGAGGCGAAGAGTTTAGGTTGACGTTCGTCGCCAGCTCCAAGATCTTGGTGCGAACGAATGGTGCAGCGTGTCAAGTCGGCCTCTCCTTACCCTCCCAGACACTCTGACCCCTCAGCAGTATGCGTGGAGGTCCCGCCCTCCCTCAGCTACCTCGGGCGGTGGAGGCTGGAGTTCCAAGTGCGGTGCCCTCCTCCCCCACGTCGGCCGCCGGCAGCTGCCTCGTGTGCAACGTCACGTTCACCGCGCCGGTGGGCGGAGCCTCGCTGCCGTGCGGGCACTTGCTATGCCGCCCGTGTCAGATAGACGTCGCCACCGCCTTCATCGAGGGCGGCAGGGCCGCGGGCGGGGTGCTGCGCTGCCCCGCCCTCCTTGCTGCCGCCGCCGAGAGCAGCGGTGGCGATAGCGCCAGTGGCATCGACATCGGCAGAGACGGCGAGAGCGACGGCGGCGGTG
>Ga0307488_10003401_pt1 | contig 13321 bp, 25 predicted proteins | sample SB02metaG_FD_202248 | JGI IMG/M metagenome (GOLD analysis project Ga0307488, IMG submission 202248) | Sea-ice brine microbial communities from Beaufort Sea near Barrow, Alaska, United States - SB 0.2 | ecosystem: Environmental > Aquatic > Marine > Coastal | place: USA: Alaska | collected...
TTTCTTAATCGACCTAAGCCAGAGTTAAAAATTAATGTTACAAAATGAAAAGATCCACATTGAAAATATTGGTGGCGAAACTGTAAAATCAGACCATCGCTATGTTGTAAAAGATAACAAGACACTTAATAATCTTGTTGTAAGTAGTACTCGTTTGAAGCGGCAGCAATCGACCACTGGTCATGCGCATGTCGGCCAAGAAGAAGTCTATTACTTTGTTAAAGGTTCAGGCTGGATTGAATTGATTGATACTAACGGTAAAGATCATAACCAAAATATATATGAAGGCGATGTTGTTTTAATTCCTGATGGTTGGTTTCATCGTGTACACGCTGGACCATATGGTACTTACTTTGTTTGTGTATTTGATGGCAGGAGAGAGCATTGACATTAAAAGATAAAATCACGTGGCGTATGGATAAGCTGCAAAGCTTTATGGAATCTAACTATCACTTAGAGAATCCTGAAGAAGTCAAAGAGCTTATTCGTTCTGTTTCTAAGTTTTGGTCTGTTCTTGATGAAGAAGATCGTGATTATATTCATGGGTGTGAACACGGCATTGAGGAGATGGTAGATTGGAAAGTGTAGGACTTACCGCATCAACGTTTGATCTATTACACGCAGGCCATATTGAAATGCTGCGTGAAGCAAAAGCTCAATGCGATTATCTTATTTGTGCTTTACAAATTGATCCATCGGTTGATCGACCAGAAAAGAACAGCCCTGTTCAAACAGTTGTTGAGCGTTACACTCAGCTTGAAGCTGTTAAATTTGTGGATGAAATTATCCCGTATCTTCATGAAACTGATCTTGAAGATATACTTCAAATGCGGCCAATTACGGTACGCATCTTAGGCGATGAATATCGCGATAAAGATTTTACAGGTAGAGATATTTGTAAATCTCGTGATATTGATTTATATTTTAATCGACGTGACCATAGGTTCTCGTCAAGTGGACTAAGAGAAAGAGTTTCAAATGCAAATAGGAGTAAATGATGTCAGACAGCATTTTATTAACGAACTCGAAAGTGAAGCCTTCACAATCGACAAAACTGGACAAAAGACAATTGAAATGCTTGGCGCTTCATTTGTTGCAAACGAGTCCTCAATCTTCGGTACGCCAAACCAAGAATACATCGATCGTGAAATTGATTGGTATCTGTCTGGTAGCACTAACATTAATGACATTTATGATGATGACCGCGATCCTCCTGCAGCATGGCAATACAGCGCTAACCGCCATGGTGAAATAAATTCAAACTACGGTCATCTGATATTTGATTATAAGTATTATAACCAGTACGATAGTGTCCTTGATGAATTATCATTTAATAAAGATTCACGTCGTGCTTCGATGATTTACCAGCGTCCATCTATCTGGTCAGAGTATCGTGAAAATGACAAGAACGATTTTATTTGCACTAATGCTGTTACTTATTATATCCGCAATGATACACTACACTCCGTTGTTCAAATGCGCTCAAACGATGTCGTGTACGGATATAAGAATGACTATGCTTGGCAGTCCTATGTTCTAGCTCAATTGTCAAAAGATCTAAAAGTTCCTGTTGGCGATATTATATGGCAGGTACAGAATCTCCACGTCTATGAAAGGCACTTTGACCTTGTCAAATAAGTGGGACATGCGGTTCTTAGAATTAGCCGAGCATATTGCAGGTTGGTCTAAAGATCCATCCAAACAAATTGGTGCTGTTGCGGTAGGTGCTCAAAGACAAATCCTAGCGCAAGGGTACAACGGGTTTCCTCGAGGTATTGAAGACTCACTTGATCGTTATGATGACCGAGAGGAAAAATACAAACTGGTAGTCCACGCAGAAATGAATGTCATTTATAATGCATCTTACAATGGTGTCTCTTTGAATGAATCGACATTATATGTGCACGGATTGCCAGTTTGTTCAGAATGCGCCAAAGGAATTATCCAAGTTGGCATAAAGAACGTAATCATGAGAGAGTCTATTGTCCCAGACATTTGGCTTGAATCATGGAAGAAAACAGAACAAATGTTTAAAGAATCGGGAGTGTACTATGGCTTTAAATGAACGCCACGAAGAATACATGACGCGTCGTATTCGTGAAGAAGAATCGGCAAGAGTTCCAATTAGAACATACTGGAATGAAATGCGTTTAACCCAAGAGCTTCAACAAGCTCAAGCTGATATTAAACAATTACAACAGGACATGGCTTACCTTTCGTTAACTGACGGACAGAAGGTGAAACTAGAGGTTCTGAGTGCATGGGATGAATAACCATACAACTTAGATTGACGAGCTCAATCTGAGTGCACGTTCATTACTATGATGAAATAATAAACTATAAGAGTGTAAACGTTTAGAATTAAGTTACACTCTTATAGTCGCATTAGAAATATAATTTTACATTATGAGCTCATTTTATGGTGTACAAAGCTTCATACATATTGTATAATAATACTATAAAATGAATTGAGGATTGATATGAAAAAAGTATTGGTTACAGGTATGAACCATGAGCAAACACGCTACGATGGTTACTTATCAAAACGTATTGGCGTGATCTTATGCCATTATGGTCTTATTCGTTGTCTTGAAGATATGGACTTTGAAATTGAACAACGCCATACACAACCCGGCGAAGATCTATCAGGTTACGATCATGTGATTGTATATCTCCATAGTCCTAATGGTTTTTGTCAACGCATCTTTGATGGCCTTTGGGCATTGAGTCAAAGACCAGATGCTATCCTTGCGTTTGATGATTGGCAAGTAAAAGACATCTGGAATGGTGTAATTGGCTATGGTAAAGCTTTGAAAGAACGTCCTGAGTCTGCTTATCGTGGCCACATTCTTGATCAATATCATACAGTCAAAGATGTAGATCAGGTAAAGAAATATCACCAAGCTTACATTGATGCAATTGATATGGTTGCTGAGAAAAAGAATAAAGTTTTAATGTGTGCTTTTGCTGGTGGTGATCTAAGTAAGTTGATGGATTATCCACAAGAGCTTGTTTATGGTTTCAATCCTAATCCATACCACTTGAATCGTTCTCATGAAAACAATTATGGAATGGAATCAGGTGGACTTGACGACTTCTTTGGTGGACCTGAAGCTCCATCAGCTGCGAAGAAATCAAAGGCATGGATCTTTAGTTCCTTAGTTCAAACCAAAACACGTAAGTGGTTGGATAAACAAAATCTTGAATGGGAAACAAGAATCTATGGTGCTCAGCGTGGAGCATTTAAAACTGAACGATTGACAGAAGATAAAATGGTTCAAGAATACGAAACTACTTGGGGTAACCTTATGCCGGGTTACGATCATTCTGGATCTGGTTGGTGGAGAACACGTGTGTTACAATGTGCTGAAGCTCGATCAATTACTATTTGCGATCCAGTTGAAGGTGCAGTTTATGGTGAAGAGTTCCTTATTACTCCAGCCGAAGTTGAAGCAATGGATGATGATCAGTTATGGAAGAAAGCAAACGCACAGCGTGAAAACTTCCTAGATAATCACCCACTAAATAAGGACGTTACCAAACAAGAAATCACGGAGGTCTTAAATGGCTAAAATTTGTATCACTGGTGGAGCAGGCTTTATTGCATTCCATCTTACGCATAAACTCAAAGTATTAGGACACGATGTTTGTGCCTTTGATAACTTCAACGATTATTACGATCCATCATTGAAGCGTGATCGTGCTCAGATCTTACAAGACGATTTAGGCGTACCGGTTGATGAAGTAGATCTACTTGATCGTAAGCATCTTACCGAATACATGAAAATGGAAAGTCCAGATGTTGTAATGCACTTAGCAGCATATGCTGGTGTACGTCATTCTCTTGATTTTCCTGATGATTACATTCAAAACAATATTGTAGGTACACATAATCTTATCGAAGCATGTAACGATGCTGGTGTAACTAAAATCACGTATGCTTCAACCTCATGCGTAATGGCTGACAATCCACTACCTTGGAATGAAGACGAAAAAATTGGTGTATCAAAGAATCCATACGGATACTCTAAAGCTACGAATGAAGCGCAAATGATTACGTCTCCAATCGATTCAACAATTGGCTTACGCTTCTTTACAGTGTATGGTCCTTGGGGTCGTCCTGATATGGCATTGTTTGATTTTACTAAGAACATCATTGCAGGAAATCCAATTCAACTTTTCAACTATGGTGATATGATTCGAGACTTTACATACGTTGAAGATATTGTACAAGGCATCGTAATTGTTATCAATCGTCTTTTAGACAATCAAGACATTAACGAAATCTACAATATTGGCTTTGGGGATCAAGTACAATTGGTAGACTTTGTTGATCATATTGAAAACAATCTTGATCGTAAAGCAATTCGTGAGTTGGTTGAAATGCATCCGGCCGATACACAAGCAACGTGGTCAGATACAAGTAAACTACGAAAGCTTGGTTATAATCCAACTACACCTATTGGACGAGGCGTTTACGAATTTGTTAAGTGGTACAAGGAATATTATAATGTCAATTAATATTGCGATCATTGGTCATGGATATGTAGGGAAAGCTGTAGATCATGGCTTCGCTACTCGTCAAGTTACAAAGCATATTGTAGATCCAATTTATGGAACTACGATTGAAGAATTAAAAAACAAGGTACGATTAGATGCAGCATTTGTTGCAGTGCCAACACCTTTTGGCGAAGACGGAAGCATTGATGCTTCAATTGTACGCGATGTTGTACAGCAGCTTGCGTTTTTCTCTTGTCCTATTGTGATTAAGTCGACTACAACTCCAGATGTTGTTGAAGAGCTATATAATGAAAATGATTTAGTAGTATTCAATCCAGAGTTTTTAACTGAAAAGAATGCACTTGATGATTTTATCAATCCGCCTATGCATGTTCTTGGTGGAGCGCGAAAACAGACAGATAAAGTCTTAGATTTGTATGAAAACCATTCACAATGCATTCCATGTCCAGTATATCATATGACGGCAAAAGAAGCAGCATTTGTAAAATATGGAATCAATTCGTTCCTTGCTACTAAAGTTTTATGGATGAATCAGTTTAAAGATATCGTCGATGATCACGATGCAAAATACAATGTGATTGCAAACGCTATTGGTTCTGATCCTCGTATTGGTCATAGCCATACTCAAGTTCCAGGGCCTGATGGTCGTAAAGGATATGGCGGAGCTTGTTTTCCTAAAGATACAAGCGCACTTTCATCGTTTGCTCGTGGCGAATTTTCTGTTCTAGACGAAGTCATTAGCGCCAATAATAGATACAGGCAAGAGTATGAACTCGATGATAGAGAAAAAGAACAGAAAGTGAATTATGGTTAATTATGCAAGTATAGTACCACTTATCGGTGGTGAAACAATTGCGATGCAAAACGTACTCGGTAAACGACCTGAGTACATTTTGTCATATCCGGATTTTGAAGCAAATGATACACACTTATTGGAATATTATAAAAACGAAGTGCCTTACCATGTTATCAAAGACGGTCAACTCCCTGACGTTAAGTCTGTTGATGTTGTTAACACTGTTTGCCCTTGTGCTGGTCTTTCTAGTCTCAGTCCTTCAAGTAGCTCTGAATCTGCTACTAACGATTGGATGCGCACTTCTGCAGACTATATACTGGGTACTATCCAACCGTCTGTGTTTTGGGGAGAAAACGCACCAAGACTTGCTAGTAAGATGGGAGAGCCTATTGTCAAAGATCTTCGAGAAATCGGAAAAAAGTATGGTTACACTTTTTCAATATTTAAGACAAAAAGCTTATTACATGGACTTTCTCAAGTAAGAGATAGAGCATTTTATTTCTTCTGGAAAGGCGAAAAGGTACCTGTCTTTGAATATATAAACAGACCACACAAAACAATTGAAGATGCTATTCGATCAGTAGGTAGAGATGCTAACGATCCAATGGATATGCTTGCTAATGATGCTAAGCCAACTGACAACGCGTACTACAAATATACGCTGCATAAGACTGGTATGACACATCAAGAGTTTCAGCAATCTATTAAGAAGACTACCAATCCGCTCGAATGGATTTATCAAAATGACTCGTTACTTGAAGCTGCAAAGTGGATGGACAATAACGATCATGAAAGAGAAGCTGCTAAGTGCCGTCGGAAACATGAAAAGCTTGCCTCAGGCGGGAATATCATGTGGCACAATATTGAGATTCCAAAAGACTTTATTGGTGCGTTTGTTGGGCATAGACCAACTTCACTTACGCATCCAGATGAGGATCGGTTTTTGACTATTAGAGAATGCTTATCATTAATGGCACTACCTACAGACTTCCAGCTTCAAGGTGGTCGTAAGAATCTCAATCACATTTGCCAAAACGTACCAGTAACAACTGCAATGGACATGGCTGCGGAAGTAGTCAAGTTTTGCGAAGGTCGTTCTGACAACCGACTTGTTGAAACCGATTATCTTGTTCAAGATAATAAAAATAGTACATGGTGGTCACAACAAAGTAGTGTACAATTAGACGCATTTATGGTATAATATATGTACAATAAAGAATTCAAATTAAAGCCTCAAGAACTTGAGCTAATAGAAAGTGCTCTACGTGGTAGATTATCTCGTAGAGCACAAAGCCGACTACAACACGTTGAAAGCACAATTCAAGACGCTAGCCAACTTGATAGTGTTAAAAAGATAGACGCCGAAATAAAAGAAATTAATGAACTACTTGCTAAATTTCATCAACAAAAGAATTGGTATAGATCGCCAGATGAAATTTACGTTAGTGGCTAACCCTAAGGAGATAATGTATGTCCATAATGGATAAATTGAAAAAGAATTCGAAAGTCAAAACATCTGAAATCTTGGCTGATTCAAAGTTCTTTAATGATAAAGACATGATTGCAACAGATACACCTATGATTAACGTTGCATTGTCTGGTGAAGTTGATGGAGGTTTATCTCCAGGGCTAACAGTACTTGCTGGTCCTTCAAAACACTTTAAGACTTCATTTGCTTTGATTATGGCAAGTGCTTATTTGAAAAAGTATAGCGATGCTGTATTACTATTTTATGATTCAGAGTTTGGTTCGCCTCAACAGTATTTTGAGCAATTTGAAATCGATACAAATCGTGTACTTCATACTCCAATTACAAATGTTGAAGAACTTAAATTCGATATTGTTGGTCAATTAGAAGGTTTAGATCGTGAAGATAAAGTTATTATCGTAATCGATTCAATTGGTAACCTCGCCTCTAAGAAAGAAATGGAAGATGCTATCAACGAAAAGTCTGTGGCTGATATGTCACGTGCTAAAGCGTTGAAAGGTTTATTCCGCATGTGTACACCATATTTGAATATGAAAAATATTCCATTGGTGGCAGTCAATCATACATACCAAGAAATTGGTTTGTTCCCTAAAGCTATTGTGTCAGGCGGCACTGGTATCTACTATTCAGCTGATAACATCTGGATCTTAGGACGAAGGCAAAACAAAAAGGGCACTGATATCGTTGGTTACGATTTTGTAATTAACGTGGAGAAATCACGCTATGTTAAAGAAAAGTCTAAGATTCCTATCAATGTTAGTTGGGAAGGTGGAGTACAAAAGTGGTCTGGTCTGCTTGACATTGCTTTGCAAGGTGAATATGTCGCTAAGCCGAGTAACGGTTGGTATTGCAGAGTTGACCAGGAAACTGGTGAACTACTTGAACCTAAAGTACGAGAAGCCCAAACCTTAGAAGAAGAGTTTTGGAAACCAATCTTTGCTGATACAAACTTCAAAGATTATCTTACTGATGTTTACAAAATTGGTGGTAAAGCTACTATTGATTTTGAGGAGATCTCGTAATGAACGATGGTCCATTTACTTCTGAATTTGATATTGACCTTGAAGGTGTAATACGTAGAGAAATTATAACATATCGCTATAATAAGAATGGAACTATGCAAAAAGAAATTGCATCTCGTTCTTATTTTGGCGATGACTATAACGATAGTACGCAAACTATACCAATGCAAAGGTGGGAAAGCTGATGCAAGAAGGTGTTGACTACGAACTCGTTCTTAACGATGAGCAAGATGAAAACTGGTCATGCCGGATATTAACAGGTGACTGGCCAGAGACTGTGATTAAATATCACGCTCTGGCAGTTAACGAGGTAAGCGACAATCTAAGTTTTAACTTTCATGTTGTTTCTTCTCCAGATCCAAATGCTCATATTGATAACGAAGATTTGCAAATGGTGGCTGGTGAATGCCTTCAGGCTATAATGGATGCCTGTATTGAAGAAGGCTCAGCTAAGTTTACAGATCGAGAAACAGGTAAGGAGCTAACAGCTGATGAAGTTTTTAGTGATGGGACTGCCGGGTAGTGGTAAAACTACTTTAGCTAAACCATTTGCAGAACTAATTGGTGCCATTCATTTGAATGCCGATGAAGTTCGAACAAGATACGATGACTGGGACTTTTCATGTCATGGTCGTTTGAAACAAGCAGAACGTATGAGGCATTTAGCTGATGGTTGCGTTTTAGCTGGTAGAATGGTAGTAGCTGACTTTATATGTCCACTTGATTGGACACGTAAAGAGTTTGATGCAGACTATACAATTTGGATGGATACGATTCAAACTTCAAAACATGAAGATACAAATGTCATGTTTATGAAACCATTTGCGAATGAAGTTGATTATCATGTTAAAGAATGGTTTGATGATACACACGCTCAATTGATGCTTGTAATTGATAACTACCTTGCAAAGAAAGATGATGTAAAACACGATCGTCCAATAGGCACATCAATGAAACCTTTATTGGTAACGAAACAAAAATGATGGATTACACTAAGCCAACATCTCAAATGCTTGGTAGGTTTCAGCCATGGCATCTCGGTCATACTGAGCTCTTTAAAAAGATCCATGCTGAAACTGGTCAAGTTGTTATTATGGTTCGTAGCATGCCAATAAGCGATAGCGATCCATATCCACCAATTACTATTAAACAAACGATTCAGAACGAATTAAATAGGTTTACATATGATGTAGACTATGTTATAATAATAGTTCCAAATATAATTAACATCGGTTACGGTCGTGATGTCGGTTATACAATCAAGCAATATGACCTAGGAGAAGAGATACATTCAATTTCAGCAACTCAAATTCGTAATGAAAGTAAATGATGCAAGCAAATATTGAACAAACCATATTGCGCAATCTTCTCACTGATGAGAAGTATATGCGAAAGGTGCTACCTTTTATTAAGCCAGATTATTTCCAAGGTGTATATAAAACACTGTTCAAGGAAGCTGGTAAGTATGTAGCAAAATATAATAAACTACCATCGTCTGAAACAATGTCTATTCAGCTTGGTGATGCTCAAATGTCAGAAGAACAATTTGGCATGGCCATGGACGTGGTACCAAATCTCTTTTCAAAAGAAAAGATCGATTATCAATGGTTACTTGACCATACTGAAAAATGGTGTCAAGACCGAGCAATCTATATTTCTATAATGGAATCCATCAGCATTATTGATGGTAAACACGAAACACTTACAAAGAATTCATTGCCTGAGCTTTTACAAAAAGCATTAGGTGTTGCATTCGATACTAACGTTGGTCACGATTATGTTGAACAGGCAGAAGAAAGGTGGGACTTTTACCACACTGAAGAGGATCGCATACCTTTTGATCTTTCCTACTTCAATAAGATTACCAAAGGCGGTGTTCCAAAGAAGACGCTTAACATTGCTCTCGCAGGTACTGGTGTTGGCAAGTCTTTATTCATGTGTCATGTTGGCGCTGCTGCTCTGGTAGAAGGTAAGAACGTTCTATACATTACAATGGAAATGGCTGAAGAAAAGATTGCTGAACGTATCGATGCTAATTTATTGAATGTACCTATTGATCAACTTGATAGTATGTCAAAAGATATGTTTACTGAAAAAGTAAAGAACCTTGCTCGTAAGACAACCGGTAGACTTATTGTAAAAGAATATCCAACTGGTTCAGCTCATGCAGGCCACTTCCGTGCTTTATTGAATGAACTTAAATTAAAGAAACAATTCGAACCAGATATTATCTTTGTTGATTATTTAAATATTTGTGCTTCGTCAAGAATGAAAGCTATGGGAGGATCGATTAATTCATACACTTACATTAAAGCAATTGCTGAAGAATTACGTGGCCTTGCAGTCGAGTTCAACCTACCGATCTTCTCTGCAACGCAAACGACTCGTTCTGGTTATGGTAACTCAGATGTTGGGCTTGAAGATACGTCCGAGTCTTTTGGATTACCCGCAACAGCCGATCTAATGTTTGCTTTGATCTCAACTGAGGAGCTTGAAAAAGACGGACAGATGATGGTCAAACAATTGAAGAATCGTTATAACGATCCAACAATGCACAAACGGTTTGTGGTCGGTGTTGATCGTGCTAAAATGCGCTTATACGATGTTGAAGAAACTCAACAAACATTGGTAGACGATACTCCAGTATTTGATAAGAGTTCATCAGGCGATCGTATATCAGCTGAAAAGTTTGGAGACTTTAAACTATGATACACAAATTTATGAAGAAACTTGGCTTAGCCGATGAGTACGGTTATTGCGATATGTCCATTGTTGGATTTATTGTTATATGGTCATTCTTTCTATACGGTGCTTACCTTGCAATTGGAGATATAATCAAATGAACGTAAGACTTATTTCACATTCACAAACAGGAGAAAATTTACATGTCGGTGACAATATCCAAGAACTTATCGCTTATTCCGCCCGTGTCTCGAATCCCTCCAATCAAAATAACTCTGAAACGTCAGAAAGGTTACTTGCCTATCTCATCAAACACAGACACTGGTCGCCTTTCGAAATGGCCTCTGCTTGCTTAGAGATTGAAACAACTCGAGACATTGCTCGTCAGATGTTAAGGCATAGATCATTCTCATTCCAAGAGTTTAGTCAAAGGTATGCAGATCCAACCGAAGATCTTGAATGGCATTTCCGAGATGCAAGGCTACAGGACCCTAAGAATCGTCAGGCTAGTATCGAAGTAGATGACGGTGATCTCAAGTTACAATGGCTTCAAAAACAAGCTGAGGTAGCAAATGCTTCAAAGGAATCTTATTCTTGGGCTCTTGAGAATGGCATTGCCAAAGAACAGGCTCGTGCAGTATTGCCTGAAGGTATTACCACCTCACGTTTGTATATGAATGGAACGATCCGATCTTGGATGCATTTCATTGATATTAGATCTGGTATTGAGACGCAAAAAGAACATCGTGAGATTGCAAAGGCATGTGCAGAAGCAATTGAACCAATCTTTCCTATGATTACCGACTTTGTCCATTAGATGAATCTGCTCACTTTTTTTCACAATCTGCTCACTTTTTTGTTTACAATGATTCGTAATCATGGTATAATTATTATACAAAATGAGAAAAGGAATACATTATGCAAAAGTTTGAAGCTAGAAATATCCCCATTAATATCTGGAGAGAAATTGTAGAATTCTGTCAGCAGGAAAAGCTGGATCGTTGGTCACCTAAGTCTATTCAAATGTGTGTAGCTCAAGAACTTGGTTATGAAATTGAAGAGATAGATGCAGCATTAGCATCTATCCGCTTCTAGGAGGTGTGAATGGGAATGTCAAGTTATGTTATGGATGCTGAAGAGCAATTCATTGAAGAATGTGAAGTTGTTGCAAAACAGTCTGATACCTTTCAAGAGTTCTGCGAAGTAGCAGTTCTCAAAGACGGTATGGTACCACACTTAAGTTGCCTTCAGATTGCAAATATGTTTCGTGAAATTTGGAGTTACAGGACATGAGAGCAAAGTATCTAAAAGGCGAAGAGATCGCCACTGAATTTTATAATATTCCACGTGACGAATTTGTTGCAATCGCGTGGACTGAAGCTAAAAAAGATAACACTGTACATCGTGCAGCAATTGAACACTATGATGTGATTCAACATGAAATTAACGTTTACTTTACTGAGGTAGTTAAATGAGCTCATACGGAGAAGAAGAATTAAAAGCGCAGGAAGAGCTTATGTTTAAGCTGTCTAATTTCAAATTAGATAAAACCTCAGATGTAGATTTTAAATTTGATGAAGATATCTACATTGACGAAATTTCTGATTATATTATGTCAACGTATAGTCAACATTATTCTAAAAAGAAATTTCAGGCCGCAGAATTTATTTATGATGCTGGCCATGGCACAGGATTTAATATGGGTAATGTTATGAAATATGCCCAACGTTATGGGAATAAGGGTACACCTTCGGATGCCCGTAAGGATCTGATGAAAGTGATACACTATGCAATTCTTCAGTTGCATGTACATGATAAGTCCGATTAAACAAATTTATCCTATCTTTTATCTTTCGAGTTTTTAATTCGATTTCATCTAAAGGGTAGGATTGTTGTTTGTGAAGCAGATCATAAGCACAAGCGCCATAAACAAGAACAGCTGTGAATAACGCAAATAGAACTAAATACATTGCAACTATCATTTTTGTTTACATTCTACACTTCGTGTATAGTGTGTTAATCTAATATGGTATTCCATTTTTGCTTTGTGGTATTGGCAAGTTTCTAGATCTTTATACGTTATATGATCAAAGTAAAACGTATTAGCGCCAATAGTAATGAGCATAATAAAAACCATTTTATTTAGATGCTGCGAGCAAAACCCAAATGAATGCTCCACCGCCGACTACTATTGCAGCTCCAACAATGAGACAATTTTTAACCATTTCCATGAACTCAGCTTCTTTTTTGCGTTTTTCAATAGCTCTTAGTTTTGCTTGTTCTTTTGCTTCTTGAATACGTCTAGCTCTTTCATCCACAATAAATTGCCACGTATCAGGACCAAAGCGCATGTTAATCATGTTCTTCATTTCTTGCATTGCTTCACCAGCGATGCGAGCATCAATCACTTCTTGAGCAACACTTTTAATTCCAAATTGATCGCCAACACCACCAACTCCAGATTTTTTACTTCTTTGCTTTTGTGCTTCGTCATGACCTTTAAAGAGATCGTCAACTGCACCAGCAATGTCTCCAATGTCTTGAGCAGTTTGAATATTTGATTTGATAAAATCAACACTAGCTTTTACTAATGAGATTCCTGCGAGTATTTCTGCCACTGGCATTTCGATCTATCCTTATTATGTTATGAGATAGATGTAGTTCGCCTGTAGACTTATAATGTATTTCGCTCTTCGATAGTATTTATAATTAAAGGTTTACTTTTACAGAGTTTTGTGGTATAATAAATAGAATTGAAGATGTTAGATGGCAGGCTGGACGTGGGGGCAGTACCCACCGCCTCCACCATAA
>Ga0307488_10003402_pt1 | contig 13321 bp, 19 predicted proteins | sample SB02metaG_FD_202248 | JGI IMG/M metagenome (GOLD analysis project Ga0307488, IMG submission 202248) | Sea-ice brine microbial communities from Beaufort Sea near Barrow, Alaska, United States - SB 0.2 | ecosystem: Environmental > Aquatic > Marine > Coastal | place: USA: Alaska | collected...
GCTGTGCTGGTCACACCATCGAGGATATTAAGTTCTGCTGTTGTGCTGGTCACACCGTCTAATATGTTTAACTCTGCGGTAGTGCTGGTTACACCATCGAGGATATTTAACTCTGCCGCTGTAGAAGTGACGCCGTCTAATATATTTAACTCTGCGGCGGTAGCTGTGACACCGTCTAATATATTTAGCTCTGCTGCTGTGGCTGTAACGCCGTCCATTATATTTAACTCTGCAACCGTACTGGTTAAAGTAGTAGTCCCGTCATTCAAAGCGTTGTAAACTGTTGTGCCAGCTAAGTTAACATCAGTTAATAAATCATAAACTACCGCGCCATCACCTGCTCCATCAGTGGCAATCATCTTTACCTGACTTGCTAAAACGGCAACATTTGCTCCGGTTCCTTGAGAAAAAGTAAGTGTATAGCTTGTTGCATTTTCAATTATCCAAACCTTTGAAAGCGTGTTTGGGGCAATAGTTACTGTACATGCTTGTCCACCGCCAGTGCATTTTAAATAAAAACTCCGGGCTTCATCAGAAGCTCCGTCAGCAAGTGTTATGGTATGCGTTGACGCATCAGCGATTGCCTCAGATCCATAGCTAAAAGCTTCAGATATCAGCTCTAAATTTGTATTAGTTGTTGTACCCCAGGAGCCGCTTTGATCTCCTGTGCCTATTTCTTCTAACCGAAGATCGTTTACATATGTACTTGCCATTTGCCTATCCTTTAAGCCGCTATATCATTCCAGTTAGGTGTTTGCGCTGTATTTACTTGAGCCCAGCTAGGTGTTTGTGAGTCAGTTATCGCGTTCCAGCTAGGTGTCTGTGCATCATCAATAGGAAGCCATGTATTGACCGATCCTATTTGACCAGTAGCTTGAACACCAGTAACTTTAAATTCATCTACAACCGGTTGCCCGTATGGACCAGAAAAATATTGCCCTCTACTCCAGCCGCTATATGTTGTGTTAGCCATTATGCAAACCTTATTAATGCGCCGGTTGCTGTTTCAGCCGGAAAATCTATTCTAAAATCAGGGTTACTGGTTTTATCAATACCAAAGTCTAACACGCAAACGGCTCTGTTACTTTGAGATGAATTATATATCAACGCTCCACGAGCAGTTATGCTTGACGAATTCCAAAAAGCATCTTCAAAGCTACAAACAGCCGTAGTTCCTGTTGTTTCTGGGCTTTTGTTTGTAAGAGTAAGCCCCCCAGAATCATAGTTTGTTCCGCTTACTTCGTTTGATGTAGTGTAAACTGTAGTTGTAGCGTCTAAACTTGCGCTCGATGTATACAAAGCTATTTTAAACGTGTGGCCTCCAGATGCTTTAAAATTATGCACCCCTTCAAGCACTTCTTGTTTAAATGATGTACACATTGCTTCTGTTATAGCCATAATTACGAAACATCTCTTCTTAATGAGTCATATCGGTACTCATCCCTAGAATTCCTGCCCTCACTCAAGTTTTTCAAAAATTGCAGAGCTTCGGTAAACCTTCCATTATATAGAGTCAATAAATCTTGCTCCCCTTTCATAAAAGTATATGCCTCAACTAAAGAGCCGTAAAGCATTGCTAGAGTAGCATTTGTACCTAACCAGCTTGTTCCATCGCTTGTTGCAGTGATAGATTGAGGCCGATAGAAATAATGCAGTTCTGCGGAATATCCTTGATCTGGAGTAGGGGCTATTAAAAAAGTTGTATCATCAAAATCAGCATAGTACTGAGGAGTACCTGTAGTAGCCGGGTTCGGTGTGTAATCCTGTAAAAACGTAACGTGCTTGTATAACAAAAAGTCATTGTTTGAGCTGTTAACAGCACTTAATGAAAAAGGTGCTAAAAAGTCCTCTGGTTTAGATAAAAATTTATTTCCAGAAGTAATTACTCCGGTAGAGTTTTTACGAAAATAATCCAGTTGGGCTTCTTTTAATATACGCTCTTCAGCGTTTTGGATAAATGTTGGTAATTGATTAACAAACGTCGTTTCCGTGTTTTGTGTGTAATCTTGTATTGCCGTCTTTAATGTTGTAAATGTAAAAGCCATATCATGCACTCACTGTTACGGGACCTGCGGAAGCAAAACCACCGCCTCCCTTTGTATTGCCGCTAGTAGCTGTTCCGCTACTGGCAGTAAATGTGTAGTTGTCTGCGTCTACTTTAGTAATAGCAAAACCAGCCGCTGTTTCCAATACGCTTTCAGTAAACCCATCAAAAGCCTCACAGGACCTAAAAGTTACTGTGTCTCCTGTGCTCCTACCATGTCCTGGCTCTCTTACTGTAATTGTTACAGATCCGCTATCTCCAGAAGTAAATGGGTTGAAAGAAAGCAAAACTTCAACAGCAGGTTCAGTTCTAGCTGGGCGGCTTATTTTTAAAGCTTGAGGGTCTGCTTTTACAGGTCTTGGGCTTAGTTGAGGTTGTTTTGACTCATACTCGTCTTTTCCTACAAAAAGACCGTTCCACTCCATGATCATATCAATAATCTTGTAAGCTCGACCCGATCTATCAGAAATTCCTAAAGCACGTTTTCCAGAAGCAAATCTAGCCATATCAAATCCTTACATAAGAATGTGATGGGACAAGCCGTAAAGGGGTTCTTTCTGCATCTTCCGATGCGGCTCTTTGAAATTCTTCGTCGTACATAGCTTTTAGCATCGGAACACGGTCCGGGGCTTTTTTAATTGCAATGTAATAAGACAGCCCTGCTATTAGGCAAGGCAAAAACCTAAAGGGAACTTCGGCATTGTTATTTGCAGAATCAGCGTCTTCTATTCGTTTAATCCTGTAATAAATTAATTGATCGGTAGAGTTTTCTGGAGCTGGCCAAACGGTTACCGTTGGCGTTATCTGCCTGTCTATATAAAACTGAGTGGGCCTTCCTTGAGTGGTTTTGTCGGGTATTGTTAAGTAGTCTTGTCGATTGATGCGAGTAATGCTTATATCAGAACCATCCCTACGAACTACTGCTTCTAGCATATCTACACTAGCCTGGCAGTTAGCTAAACTTGGATTTGAAGCTATCGTTGTAGCTACTCCAGACTCATCGCTTGCGCTACTTGTAATAGTTTCTCCGGCAGTAAAAGACCCGGAAGGAACTGTAATAGTTATAGCTGTTGAACTAGGTTTAGATATAACAGTAGCGGTTGTTCCGCTAGAAGACCCAGTTATAACTCTGCCCACTAATAAATCAGTTGATGCCCCAACAGTGGCAGTAATCGTTCCTAACGGATACGCTGCAACTGCTGAAGACGTAGAGTAATTAGCTAAAGATTGTGTAACTTGTTCTACCGTCCAAAGATTAAGACCTCTGTTTGCCCAATCAGCAAACAAAAGATTAATAGATCTTCGAGCAGTTCTAGAATCATAACCAGTTCTAAGCTCTAAGCCACAACGCTCAAAAGCTTCCTCTGTAATTTCGGCCATGTCTAAATTAAAATCAACCGAACCAGAAGTTGCCATTGTTGTCTCCTTAAAAAACAGTTATGCGTGATAGAACATCATCAAATCAAATTGCGGAACAACAAAAGTAACAAAACAACCGTCTTTAAACAAAAGCCCTTCATCTGGTATAAAAGGATCTTCCGAAGAGTCGTCTGTTCCAATGGAACGAAACTGAACAACTTCGGTTCCCGTAACACTACCATTTCTTATGTTTGCTTTTCCTGCGGTTCCACCAGAGACAAAAGAAAATCCTTTGAGTCGAGTGCGCCCTGCAAAAATTACATCCGCCGCATTGGCATTAATACCCGCAGACACATTTCCAGCAGGGTTTCCGACAGCCGTTATGCTTGCAATGGTTTTAAAGTAGCCAGAACTTGTAGCCGTGCCAGCGTTGGCTCCAGTTACATTTTCTGTTAAAGAAGCTCCGTTTACGTCTGTGCCAACCACATTAAACGATTTACTTGAATCATTTCCTGCGGATAGAATGGTTACTTGTCTGCCAGAAGCGTTGGTAACACTACCTCCATCAGCCAAAGCACCACCAATAACTAGTGCCGCATTATTGCCAACAGATGCGGCTACCGATATACCGTCTGCGTCTAAAGCAACCTCGTCGCTGACGATGACTGCAATTACATCTGATCCTGCCATTTTAATCTCCTGTAATTAGGGGTGATTAAACCCCCGTCCTATAAATTAACTTATTGTAGCAATAGGAGTGGATAGGGCTGTTACCATCCAAGTGGAGTTAGTTCCGTCATCAGCAACGCATGTCATCGAGATTCGTGCATTAGCTACTGTTGAGTTTGGCAAAGTCAATGTATCGCCAGCAACATCGCTAACAGGATTAGCCGCCGTACCAGACACCAAAGTCAACATGCCTTGGAAATTAGACACTGCGCTACCCGGCAGTACAAATGTGGTTGTTACACTTCCACCAACAGCTACAGTAAGCTGAAAGTCATACGTCACACCTACATTGCCTGTAGACAACGCTGGAAGGTTAACAATATTCGCTGCTGCACCGTTAATCAAAAACAAGGTTCCTGATTGAGCCGCCGTCAAGGTCTCTGTTGCAGCGGGAGCTGCATTGAAGTCTGTGTTAACAGCGCGTCTAGCAGTAATTGTGCTGCTGGTAGCAATACTACCACTTGAGTCTATATTACCGCTTGCATCTATATCAAAGTTAGTAGTTACAACACCTGTTACATCGGCTATTGAAATCTGCTCAAAACCGTTTTCTGAACGAATCGGTCCGTTAAAAGTTGAATTAGCCATTTGGCTGACCTCCTTATTAAAGGTTTCACTATAACGTCATAATAAGTGTCTGCTAGGGCAGTCGTTATAGTTAAAAAAATCCTAGGTAACCTTGAGGGTACACAAAAAAGAAAGGGGGCACAAGGCCCCCTCTCATATACTTTAAAAGTATTATGCAGCTCCAGGGGAGCCGTATATACAACGTGGATCTGAATACCCGTAGCTGTAACGCTCACGAGCTTTAAATCTAACATTGCCTGTATCAAAGTCACCTTCCATCTTGGTAGACATACCCATACGTTCAAAGTGAACAAATCCTCTAGGAGCATCTGTTTTTATAAAGAACGCATCAGTGTCCGTCAAGTAATGGTTAACAACGTATCCTTGCGGAAGCATACCCATATTTCGAGTAGCATTTACGTCGTTATCTGATGAACCTGGACGAAGTGTAGACTCAAGAAGACGATCCGCAACAAACTGCAAAGCAGGTGGGACAATCAATTTTAATCCACGAACAGAGACTTTTAATCCACGCTCATCAACAAAGGCAGCAATGTCAATAAGTGAGTTTTCTAAGCTTGTTTCGTTCAAGTCAGCAGCGGTACTTGGCTCATTGCGAAGTGAGTTACCAGTCACCAAAGGGTGATCAGTAGCACACAGCTCTTTGCCGTCACCACCTGTAAAAGTGTCATCAAAAGCATTATTCAAGGTTGCAGCAGCTTTCACCTGTTTGGTGTGAGCCATACTGCGCGCTAACGCTTTGGTATAACGTGATGCAAGACGATCATAAAGATTATCTTCAATTGCTTCTTCTGTTATTGAAAAAGCAAGAGCGATAGTCTCATGTGTATACCTTGCGGTATACGCTTCTTGCGCGTCATCAAAAGACACAGCAGAACCTTCTGACTTAACCGGCGCGGAACCAAATCCTGCCAGCATTACTTCTTCTTCAAAAGCTCGTTCTGAAGATTCAGTGTCATAGATTTCTTTGTCTTCTTGATCGTATCTGGCGTACTCCATACCGAATAAGGCATTGAGGCCAGGCTCTAGCTCTTTAGCTAGTTGTGCTCTACTTATAGCCATTTCTCATATACTCCTATACGCCAGTTGTAGAAACAGTGCCCGCTGCAATGGAACCCGTAGGTGCATTGAAAGGGTTGTTTATACGAACGATTGCGCCGATACCGGCAGATGCAAAGTCTTGGTTATCAGCATCATCAGCCCAACCCATCACACGTAATGTGAGTGAGTTAGTTGTAGCAAGAGTGCTGATAGCTAGACGGCCTAATGAAATGCCAGTAGCGTCAGTACCTGTGATACCTGTAGAAAGACTTGCGTTTAAAAAGACACTTGCGCGAGCAGTTGCCTTACTTGTCCAAGAGGCATCCGTTGCAATTAAATATAACTGACTAGGATCGTCATTTATAAATGCTTGAACGGGATGATTACTATCTGCCCCAGATCCGGGCCAGTAGTTACTCCACACTGTTTTTCCAGTGGTGCTTGAGACGTATTGACATCCTTGAAAAACTCCTAGATGACTCACTGTTCCGCCAGCAGCGTTAGCTGTGTGGTCAATGTACCCAGAAGCAAGAGGTATAACCAATTGTCCGTGGTAAATTTTATCAGTATTGTCACTAGCAATTTCATAAGGAGTATAGCCTGTAAGACCAGTGGAATTAGAACCGCCGCCCAATTTACTTATCGGACGTAGGCCAAAACTTCCATTAATATTCGCCATTATATTCTCCTAGTCCTCATTTTGAGGACCGCCAAAAGTTACACGAGATTGCCTGTCAGGTTTACTGATAGGCATCGCTGGGTGCTGTTCACGAGCTAAATCGTTATCAACAGCAGACATCTGGTCGCGCGTTATACCGCGAAAATAGTCGTTACGTTCCTGAACGACTTCAACCGGGATTCTAGCTAAAAGTAACCCTCCTACACCAATGACTCCGGCATGTTTACCATCGTCTATAGTTGGAATGTCAAAATCAGGGTATTCTTCACCGCGAACCAATTCCCACCCTTCTCTAAGACGAGAGGATATGTTCTTACGATCATCAAAACCCATTACTTCTGTTCTAATCCATCTATGTTTAAAACCTTCCGGTGCGGGTGGTGCATCCAAAGCGGATGGTGGCCTCCACGGTTGTCGGCGCGCTTGCCCTGCGCGTGTTTGATTGGCTCTAGGCGTCCGGGTGGGACTAGCAGCGTTTGTGTTTTCTGTTTTACTCATAATCATATTCCTCACACATATTTAGCATATTCTTCAAGAGGTACATTAAGCCTCTTGGCGATTGCAACCTGCGAGGGTGTTAGTTTCACAGTTTTACGTCCACCCTTGTTGCGGGATGCGGAAGCTTCTGCTGACGCAACTTTTCGGCTTCCCCCGTTTAAATTCTTTTGACCTAACTTCGCTGGAAATTCTGTCAAAAGCCTTTTATCTAATTCAGCATAATACTCATCGGTGCTTGGGTCAAACCCTTCGTCATCGACTAATTTATTATGCACTCCAAAAGCAGCATAAGTCATAACATCATCTTGACCAAACCAAGCATTGCTTTCAGCCCATTGTTGGGCTCTTGGATCTGGCTTGGCAGGTGCTTGAGGTTGTGCTTGAGGTTGTGCCTGTGCTTGAGGTTCTACTTGAACCTCTTCACTTTGCCTTTCTCTTGTTCTTTGAGCTGTTGAGATTTTATCTTTTTCAACGGCTAATGAAGCTAAAACTTCTTGTGCTTCTACCATTTTGTCTATATCGCCAGACTCATGGGCATCTTTCAAGATTCTTTTTGCCGTATCAAGTTGAGAAGATATTCGAGTATCCGCTTCTTTTACATATCCGGCGTCTAAGCTATCTAATCGACTTTTTAAGGTTTCGTTTTCTTTACGAACACTTTCTGCAAACTCAGTGGCAGCATGCTTTTGGCGTTCTTCTTCCCTCATCTTTTTAGTTAGCTTAGCAATGCGCTTTTTAACGCCATCGCTGTACTCTTCTAATTCCTCGGAAGAATCCTGCTTTTCAACTAAAATTTCTGGCGCACTTTCAGAAGATTCCTCAGAGGACTCCTCTAAAGTAACGTCTACCGATGATTCGTCTGAATCACCTATTTCTATTTTTTGTTCTTCTGGCATGTCAGCTTTCCTATGGTGGCTTTCTTCTTTCTAGACATGTTTAACATCATCAGGTTCGATAATAGTAGCGATTACTTCGTCATCATTAATGATGCGAACTTCTCCACCGTCTATCTTAAATCGAGCTCCTGCATAACGGCCAATACAAACCCATTGACCTTCCTTGCACCACGGCTCTCCGTCTTCTCCAAACTTATTTGGATCAGCATACGCCAATGGTCCGGTTTTTAGCACATAGGCAACTACCGTTGCTAGCGCTTCTCTATCTCTAACAGAATCAGGTATATGTATTCCTCCGTCAGATGTTTTTCTACCAGAATAAGGCATAACCAATATTCTCCAACCGGTAGGCTGTGGCAGCCTTTCATTTAATGAAAGGTCTAACCTGGTAGGATCTAATACTTTTTCTTCTTTCTCAATGTAAGCAGAAGCCACTGATGATTGCCGTTTTTGATTTTCTTCGGCAGCAACATGGTCTGGTACGTAAAGCGTTTTAGTCATTCTTCCTCCGATGAACTAAGAGCGTCTTTGATTTCTTGTTCGGCATATTCCAGCCCCCTGAGCTCACCTACTAACTCTCTATAGTCAACGTACTCTTTAGCAGTACCATGAATGATAGCTGATTGTGTTAAAGAAATACGTTCTTGTACTCTTTTTAAGACTATGTACGCAAAAGTTGTAGGATCTGCCATGCATCAAAGAATATGGCATTTTGAATTATTAATCAATATATACCGCTAAATTTTTTACCAGTAGCTTGACCTCGTGTTCCTCTAGCCGAACCGCCACTTTTGCGCTTTATAACTTTTTTTACAAGCCTTTTAACTTTTCCCTTAATTTCATCATAAAATTCACCTACGCCATCGTCCATTCCAGCTCTTGTCGCGTTATTCATGCTTTGCTGTCTAACAAATTCAGGCTTATCGTTTTCGTACAAATACTCCATTTCTTCCGTAGTTAGTTCTTTTTCTTTTTTAGCCATCTAAAACATTCCTTTAAAGTTATAGGCTTTAACTTGATGGACTGAACCGCCGTTAGCGTATTCGTCCATATCATTTAATTCTCGTCCTTTTTTAAGCAGGTACTCTGCTTCAGGTTTAGTAATGCCTGTTTGCTTGGCCATTTGACCAGTTAACTGTTTACTAATATTTCCTCTGCTAATTGCCATTATTCTCCCCTCCCGGCTCCGCCGACTCTATCAATACGCTCTCTATTAACTTCTGCTCGAAGCAATGCTATGTCTTCTTGAGAATCTATTTTTTCTCTAGCCATTTCTTGCTTTTGAGCTTCCGTTTGTATATCAAGCTGATGTTTGGCAGCAAACTCATCAGCTTTTCTTTGAACGTCTGCTGCTTTTATGTCTATTTCTTTAGAGCGAAGCCCAACTAAAGGATCTTCTTGGCCTTCTGCCGGAGGACTAAGCTCAGTCACTAGTTCAGTTGTAAGTTCAACAATTAATTGAGCTACTCTTTGCTCCATAATTTCTGGAGGTATTTCCTGTGGTTGCTGCCCTGTTTGAGCGGCTTGCTCCATAATTGTCTGCATTTCTTTGTTAACTGCATCCCTGGCTTTAAAAGCAATGTGTTCACTTATGTGCGCCAGTAATAGACCGAACACAGCAGGGCTTGACCCTACTATGCCTGTTTTCATAAACAATAAGTGCGTTTGAATGTGTGCATTATGTTCTTGTTCAGGAAAAGCTTGTAAAGTTTGCTGTATCAGTGCTTTTGCATTTTCTATAGCAGGGTCTGTTGGCGCTGGTTGAGGAGGTGGAGGCAAAATACTCTCTATATTTTGAACTCCAATAGCCTCATACATTCTATGGTATGCCTCGTATAAGTTATGCATTTCAGGGTTACTTTGCGCTAACTGCAATTGAGTTTGGGCTAAAGCCATACGCTGAGACATTGAGAATATATTTGGGTCGGATACAGGGATGATATCTACTCGGTCATCAAAGTCTTGCTGCTTAATAGATGCTTCTGCGCCTACTACGTTGTAGGGATAAACCGGAGGTAAAGATTCAGCAAAAACTTTTGCCAACATCTTAAACTCTTTGCGCTGGGCATAGTGCAAGCGCTTGTGGATAGCAGACATTACTTTAGAACCGCGTTCAAGAAGAGCGACCGTAGTGCCGGGAGCTGCTTGTTGATTACCATCACCTACTTGAATGTCAGTAATGGCCGCAAACCTTCTACCCGCATCTACCACAAAACCTAAGAGCTGCATTAATGTTTGACTAGGCTCTTTATAAGGCAACGGCATAATGCTCTGACTAAGCTGGCCGCCAGGAACATCAATATCCCTAAATTCCCCTGGAGATAAAGGCTCGTCAGCATCCCTAATTCTAATTCCTCTGGCTTTAAAACCAGCAGGTAAATTTGCCAAAGTACCCGCATCAATTAACTGTCTAAGAATAGCTGTTGCAGAACGCCCTAAGCCGCCAATCATGTGCAACAAACCAAAGCCGTAGAAACCTAGCCCTGGTAAAAACTTATAGTGGGCAAAATAATTTGCTTTATGGTAATACTCATCGCCTTCAACCCAGTTTCTTCGGACGGACAATATTTTAGAACTGCCTTCGTCTATTGTGACTATGTACGGAAGTTTAATTCCTGTTTCACTGTCATCTATCGGATGCCTATTTTCAAAGCCGGGTAAGTCTAGGTTTGTGTGTATTTCTAGTATGGTGCAGTCTAAAGCGTCTGAAGTTTTTTCTATCCCAGAAAGCTCTCTTTGTTTGTCTAAGATTTCATCATCAGATTCGTAAGGGCTTAACTCAACGTCACGATAAAATCCCATTGCTTGAGATTTACGAACATCATTTTCATCCATTCTTATAACATGTGTTATTCGAGAAGCAGACGCTAGATCAGACGCATTGTATGGCACAACTAAGTCATCCGCCGGAACAAACCGGGCTACAGCCCTGTCTAAAATGTCATCAAAGTAAACTTTTTTAAAAGCGCTTCCCGCAATAGGAAGATTAAACAAAAGACGATCCATTTCTGGATCATATTCTTCCATCACAGTTGTTATTTGGTAGTTCATAAACTCACTGACGCGCTGTGACTGTTTTTGAACTTCTGGGTTTGTTGCACCAATAATTTGAGTTCGCACAGGTCCAGAGCTTGGCAAAAGTTCTTTATATGCTTGCGCTTGAAACTGAGTAATCGCCTCTGCTATCAAAGGGTGTGTTACACCACTAGAGCCCCTAAAGGGTTGGTCCCTTTCTTCGTATTTAATACCTAACAGCTCTAAGCCGTTAACATAAGCATCTTCCCAATCTTTCCTGCCAGACCTGTCTTCTTCATACTGCCCTGTTAATTCGCTAGCAATATCCATTAGATCTCGCTCGTCGATTAGTTCGGCTAAATTAGAATCATGCTCCGCAAAAAGAGCTTCTTTAAATCTTTTTTGTTCTTCATAGCTAAGAACTACCGAACCATCTTCTTGCTCCTCCATTTCAGGAGATTCATCCATCTCTTCAATTTCAATATCTATCTCTGTGTCATCCATACCCTGAAAAGAGCTGCCGCTAGAGGGCATCACCCCATCAATTAAAGAAGTAGGTTCGTTCGCCATTTAAAAATCCTTCTTACTGTCCGTCTTGATTAGGGGGCAGCATTTTTGCTTTTCCCACGTTAAGCGCCATTAACTCAATCACTTTATATAACTTTCCGAGTAGCTCGTCATCTTTTGGGGTTGAAGTCATGGAAGCAATAAAAGAAGCCGCGCATACAACCCCTGCTACAATTCCAGCCATTTCCGCTAAAAAATCAAACATATCTTACTCCTTATCGTAGTCTCTATAAAATTTAACTATAGCAATAATGTTACTAGTGTACCTTTTTATTTCAGCCATGTTCATAGCTAAGTTTTCATACTGTTTTGTTGTTAAGGCGTAGTACGGCTTTGCAGGGGCATTGCCTTCTTTTATTAAGGCCAAATACTCGCCCATTAAAGTTGGGGTCAGTACTTCAAACGCTACGTCCGTAAGTTGCATCTCCATTGGCAATGGCGGGTGATACATCGGCGGTCGCTCTGCTATGGTTTTTACTTCCACGGGCTTTACAGGCTGCATCATTGAGCAGCCACTTAGCAAAGCTAGGCTAACCGCGAACAGAAGCAGGTGCATCTGGAACCTCTACTGGGTCGGATGTTTCACGTGGAACATCTTCTTTAGGGTCAAACTGGTTGGGGTCCGTTAACTGGATTAATTGAGCTTTAAGCTTCTTCGTTCCATTGTTAACTCTTGATTCGATTAACTTTGGCTTGGCTAAAGCTAGGCTGTTCATGTCGTGTTTGGAAAACTTGTCTCTAAGTGTCCCTACTTGCCGTAAAGCCTCGTTTTTCTCTGATTCTAAGCTGTTTAGCTGAAAGCTTATCTGTTCTTGCTTTTGTAGGTAAGCATCGATAGAGTCATTCTGTTCTTGGATCTTGCTCTCAAGAATAACCTGGTTACCTTTAAGCACAGCCATTTGATTATTAAGGTATTTTATATAACTAGCCGAACCTGCAAGGGATGCTAGCAATAAAGCGCCTAATATTATAGCTAACTTAAAACCCATAAGTATAAACCTTTAACGGCTGTTCTTTGCCCTTAACACTAATGTTAGCAACAAAGTCTAAACTATATTTGCAAGTATTGGCAGTAGATTCTCCAATCAGTATATCAACTTGCTGTTCTTTAGTGGCTGATTCTAACCTTGCTGCGGTATTTACCGCGTCCCCTATCGCAGTATAATCAAACCTTTGCTCACTTCCCATGTTGCCAATAACAGCTTCCCCGGTATTGACCCCAATACCTATAGCAATTGATGGTAGACCTTCTTTAACGAGCTCTATATTAAGGAGCTCCATGTTTTTAACAATTTCTAAGGCACATTCAATGGCTTTATTTTCATGCTCTGCTTGATCAAGTGGTGCGTTAAATATAGCCATCATCGCGTCACCTATATACTTATCAACCATGCCTTCGTATTTCTGCACGGCTTTCTGTTGGGCAGTTAAGGCTTTATTCATTATGTACGTGACTTGCTCTGGTGGCAGAGTCTCCGATAAAGAAGTAAACCCACGAACATCGGTAAACAAGAATGTTGCGTATCGCTTTTCTCCGCCTAGTCTAAGCAGCTCTGGGTTTTTCTGAAGCTGCTTTACTTGCCTAGGATCTAAGTAATGCTCAAACTGCTTCTTTATCTGCTGTCTAAGTTTAAATTGTTTTCTAAAGTTAAGATAGAAAGCGACACTTGTAGCTATAAACTGAGCAATTAACGCCCAGGTAACATCAATGAGTACTCCTTTATTTATTAGATAAAAACCCGCTGAACATGTTAAAGCCATACATAAAAGAGCAGCTATTACCCCCCAGGTAACTCCAAGTAAGTGAATGGCTAACCAAACTGTAATTACAGTTATTACATATGCGAAAGCTTCAACCGCTAATGCATAGTCTGGGATATATGGGCTGTTCTCTTGCAGAATACT
>Ga0307488_10003403_pt1 | contig 13319 bp, 11 predicted proteins | sample SB02metaG_FD_202248 | JGI IMG/M metagenome (GOLD analysis project Ga0307488, IMG submission 202248) | Sea-ice brine microbial communities from Beaufort Sea near Barrow, Alaska, United States - SB 0.2 | ecosystem: Environmental > Aquatic > Marine > Coastal | place: USA: Alaska | collected...
AATATTCCCTTAGAAATGCAATCTTGCCATACTACTATTTTAGGTAAATATTTTATAGAGGGTCATGTTCCTATTGAAGCGATAAATAAATTACTAAAAGAAAAACCTGATATAGATGGTATAGCTTTGCCTGGAATGCCTACAGGGACGCCTGGAATGCCGGGAAAAAAAGAAGAACCTTATGTTATTTACCAACTTGTTGATGGGAAATCTTCAGTGTTCATGACTATATGATCCTTTAAAAACAAATTATGAAAGTTATAAAAATATTTATTATTACATTAATTTTTTCTTTAAGCTTTTCCATTCCGTCTTATGCTAATCAAAGTGTAGAAGAAATTATTAAGGGAAGAAAAGCAATATTTAGTGAAAATTACCAAAATGCAAAAAAAATTTCTATTTTATTAAAATCAAAAAAAATTGAGAAAGCAAAACCTTTAATAAAAAAAATATCTGATAATTATAAAAAATTATTAGATTATTTTCCGGAAAATTCCAAAGAAGGTTTTAAAACAGGAGCGCTTCCAAGTATTTGGGAAAATAAAGATGAGTTTAATGCTTTAATGCAAAAAGCATCTGGCGATATGATACAACTTGCTAAAGCAATTGATACTACTGAAGATTTAACAGCTATCCAAAAAAAACTCATGTGGAATAACTGTTCGGCCTGTCATAAGAAATTTAGAATGAAACATTAATACATGTACCCTGAATTAACTACTTTAATACTATTTGGCATAGCCGGTGCTTACATACCTGGCCCTAACAATATTATTGCTTCACACTCAGGTTTCAATTTTGGATTTATAAAAACAATACCTTTAATTTTTGGTGTTGGTGTTGGATGGATCTTTATATTAGTGATGTTTGAATCTGGTTTAATTTTTGTATTTCAACAGTTTCCCATTCTACAAAGTATAGTTAAAATTCTTGGGACTATTTTTATAGTCTTTCTTGCTTATAAAGTTGCATTTACAAAAATGCGGACAACCAAAGCAACTAAGGCACCAATAACTTTTATCGACACTCTGCTCCTTCAGACTATTAACCCTCAAGGTATATTAACTGCTATGTTAATTGTTTCAACGTTTCTTGATCCTAATAATAATTATTTAAGAGATGCTATATGGGTTACATCCATAATGTTTATCATAACTATAACTAGTGTGGCTTTTTGGGTTCTGATTGGGAAATACTTGAGAAAAGTTGCCACAAACGAAAATTTTATAAAGATTTTTAATTATTCAATGTCTTTTTTACTTATAGTTTGTGTTATTTTGTTTTATGTATAGCACATGTTAAAAAAGAGTAAAAACTCATTTCAATCCTTAGATGAAATTAAAGTTTCTTCAAAAGTTTATAAAATATTTAATTTAAAAAAAGCTGAGCAAAATGGTCTGGAGGGTATCTCAAAACTTCCAAAATCTCTTAAAGTATTGTTAGAAAATTTATTACGATATGAAGATGATCTGACTGTAAACAAAAAACAAATAGTTGCTTTAAAAGAATGGTTGAAGACTAAGAGTTCGAATACTGAAATTGCTTACAGACCAGCAAGAGTATTAATGCAAGATTACACAGGCATACCAGCAGTTGCAGATTTAGCAGCAATGAGGGATGCGGTAAAATCTAAAAATATAGATCCTAAAAAAATTAATCCTTTATCGACAGTTGACCTTGTGATTGACCACTCAGTAATGGTTGACGCTTATGCAACTAAAGATTCATTCACAAAAAATGTAGCCCAAGAATTTTTAAGAAATGGTGAGAGGTATTCATTTTTAAAGTGGGGTCAAAAAGCATTTAATAATTTTAGGGTAGTTCCACCGGGTACTGGAATTTGTCACCAAGTTAATTTAGAATATTTATCTAAAGTGGTTTGGTCTACAGATCTTGACGGCGAAAGCTATGCCTATCCTGACACTTTAGTCGGAACAGATAGTCACACAACAATGGTAAATGGTTTATCAGTTTTAGGTTGGGGCGTAGGTGGTATCGAAGCTGAAGCAGCAATGTTAGGTCAGCCTATCTCAATGTTAATTCCAGAAGTTATAGGTTTCAAAGTAAATGGAAAACTTACAGAAGGAACAACAGCAACAGATTTAGTTTTAACGATTGTTCAAATGCTTAGAGCAAAAGGCGTTGTAGGAAAATTTGTAGAATTTTATGGAGCAGGATTAAAAAATTTAACTTTAGCTGATAGAGCAACTATTGCTAATATGGCACCAGAATACGGCGCAACATGTGGCTTCTTCCCAGTGGATGAGGAGACTTTAAAATATTTAAAATTTTCAGGAAGAGATCAAAACACAATAGATTTAGTTGAAAACTATTCTAAAGCGCAAGGTTTTTGGGCGAGTGATGACATGATTTTTACAGACACACTTTCTTTAGATTTAGATACAGTCGTACCAAGTATTTCTGGACCAAAAAGACCTCAGGACAAAGTTTTGTTAACAGAAGCATCAGTTGCTTTTGCAAAAGTGCAAAAAGAAAACACTAAAAGAGAAAAACCTGTAGAAACAAAAGTTGAAGGAACTGACTTTAGTATAAAAGATGGTGATATTGTTATTGCTGCAATTACTTCTTGTACAAACACTTCTAATCCAAGTGTTTTAATTGGTGCTGGTTTACTAGCACAAAAAGCCATTGAAAAAGGATTAAAAGTAAAACCTTGGGTTAAAACTTCATTAGCACCTGGCTCTCAAGTAGTAACTGATTACTTGGAAAAAGCAGGATTAAACAAACCCCTAGATCAACTTGGATTTAATCTTGTTGGTTATGGCTGTACTACTTGTATTGGAAATTCTGGGCCGTTAAATCAAAACATCTCTAACGCCATACAAAAAGAAAACCTTTATGCTGTTTCAGTTTTGTCAGGTAATAGAAATTTTGAAGGTAGAATTAATCCAGATGTTAAAGCTAATTATTTAGCGTCTCCTCCACTAGTTGTTGCTTACGCTTTAGCCGGTACCATGCATTTTGATTTATATAAAACCCCTTTAGGAAAAGATCAATCAGGGAAAGATGTATTTTTAAAAGATATATGGCCGAGCAATAAGGAAATACAAGATTTAATTTTAACCTCAATTAATGCTGAAATGTTTATTAATAGATACTCAAATGTTTCAGAGGGATCTAAAGAATGGAGATCAATTAAAACAGTCGATAGTAGCATTTACAATTGGGACGATGAATCAACTTATGTGAAAAGACCACCTTTCTTTGAAAGCCTGCCCGATCAACCTAAAGGTTTCTTCGAAATTAAAGACGCAAGACCATTATTAGTATTAGCAGACTCAGTAACAACAGATCATATTTCTCCAGCCGGAACTATTAAAAAAGATAGTCCTACAGGTGATTATTTTATGAGTCATCAAGTACAACAAAAAGACTTTAATTCTTATGGAGCAAGAAGGGGAAATCATGAGGTTATGATGCGTGGCACTTTTGGCAATATAAGAATAAAAAATGAAATGGCTCCTGGTACCGAAGGTGGAGTTACAACTCTATACCCGGAAAAAAAAGTTATGAGTGTCTATGAAGCAGCCATGGAATATAAAAAAAGAGGAAATGATTTAGTGGTTGTTGCAGGAAAAGAATATGGGACAGGTTCATCGAGAGATTGGGCTGCCAAAGGAACAAAACTTTTAGGTGTTAAGGCAGTTATAGCTGAAAGCTTTGAAAGAATTCATAGATCAAACTTAGTCGGAATGGGCATATTACCATTTCAATTTAAAGAAGGATTTGACCGAAAAAAATTAAACATTAGAGGTTCAGAATTATTTAGTTTTATAAAAATTAAAAATGGCGTTGAGCCAAGACAAGAAGTTGAATGTGAAATTAAATATATAGATGGAACAATTAAAAAAGTTCATTTGCTATGTAGAATAGACACTGAAAATGAAGTTGAATATTATAAGCACGGTGGCATACTTCAATTTGTTCTCAGAAATATGTTAGCCTAACCCTATGAGAGAAATTAAAGTAAAAGTTCATCCTTCATCTGCTAATTTACAAAAAAAAGATCAACTAGCATGGCAAATTGCTGAGATCGCAACAGATAAATCTAAACCAAGTGGTGACGCTATTGATATGGTTATTAACAGAATGATTGATAACGCATCAGTTGCGATTGCTTCATTTTCTAGAAAACCAGTTATTTCAGCTAGAGAAATGGCTTTAGCACACCCAAGAAAAAATGGTGCAACAATTTTTGGTATAGATACCAAACAAAAGTTTCATTGTGAATGGGCAGCATGGGCTAATGGTACGGCTGTTCGTGAATTAGATTTTCATGATACCTTTCTTGCAGCTGACTATTCTCATCCAGGAGATAATATTCCACCCATTTTAGCAGTTGCTCAACAAATGAAATGTAACGGTGTTAATTTAATTCGTGGAATTATTACAGGTTACGAAGTTCAAGTTAATTTAGTTAAAGCTATTTGTTTACACGAACATAAAATAGATCATATTGCGCATCTAGGGCCAAGTGTGGCAGCTGGTATTGGTACAATGTTAAATTTAGACACAGAAACAGTGTATCAATCTATTCAACAAGCTTTACACACAACCATCTCAACAAGACAATCAAGAAAAGGTGAAATTTCAAGTTGGAAAGCTTTTGCTCCAGCTCACGCAGGTAAATTAGCTATTGAAGCAGTTGACAGATGTATGAGAGGAGAAGGTGCACCAAGTCCAATTTACGAAGGTGAAGACAGTGTTATTGCTTATGTCCTTGGAGGAAAAAAAGCTGAGTATTCTGTTCCTATGCCAGAAAGAAATGAAACTAAAAAAGCGATATTAGAAACTTACACAAAAGAGCATTCAGCTGAATATCAAGCCCAAGCACTAATTGATTTAGCAAGAAGTTTAAAAAAAAGAATTGGCAATATAGAAAAAATTGAAAAAATTGAAATTTACACAAGTCATCACACACATAATGTAATTGGAATAGGTGCTAACGATCCACAAAAAATGGACCCTAACGCTAGTAGAGAAACTTTGGATCATTCCATTATGTATATTTTTGCAGTAGCCCTAGAAGATGGGACTTGGCACCATGTTAAATCTTACACCTCTGAACGCGCCAAAAGAAAAAGCACTGTAGAGTTATGGAAAAAAATCAAAACCTTTGAAGATTCTGAATGGACTAAAAAATATCATCACCCCGATCCAAAACACAAATCTTTTGGCGGTAAGGTTGTAATCACTATGAACGATGGTAGCGTAGTCTCAGACGAATTGGGTTTAGCAGATGCACACCCTAACGGTAGAAGACCATTTACTAGATCCAACTATATTGAAAAATTTAAATCTTTAACGGATGGTGTTATTACAATCAGTGAATCTAGAAAATTCTTGAAGAATGTACAAAATTTAAAAAAATTAAGCGTTAGAGATATTCAGAAACTAAATATTGAAGTTAAAAAAGGCAATAAAGTAAAAAAACTCTCAGAATTAGGCATTTTTTAAGGTTTTTCCAATACCACAACTGTTTGACTCCACCCGCCTATTTTGTTGAAGTATAAAAAATTAACAAAATAATAGGAGAAAAAATGTTTAAATTTATTTCCAAGATAACATTAGTTTTGTCTTTAGTTTTATATTCGACAGTTTCAAGTTTCTCATTTGAACCAAATAATACTAAATGTATAGCTCCAGCTAATGCTGGCGGTGGCTGGGATTTTACTTGCAGAGCAGTAGGTAAGGCCCTTCAAGATTTAAGTATAATTAATGGTTCATTAGAAGTTACAAATATGGCCGGAGGTGGAGGCGGTAAAGCTTTCGCTGAAGTAGTTAATAAGAGAGGTTCAGATGATTCATTAATCGTTGCAGCCTCAGCAGCAACAGCAACAAGACTTGCTCAAGGCGCTTACCCAGGAAATTCAATGAATCAAGTTAAATGGGTTGGAACGATTGGTGCCGATTACGGTGTGATCGCAGTAGCTGGAGATTCAGACGTTGTAACATTAGGAGAACTTTTAGAAAAACTTAAAACAAAACCAAAAAAATGGGTTGTTGGTGGAGGATCTGCTGTAGGCGGATGGGACCATCTTAAAGTTTTAATGGCCGCAAAAGAATACGGAATATCAAATGTTCGTAAAATTAAATACGTATCTTTTGATGGAGGTGGAGATGCTGTAACTCAATTACTTGCTGGAAATGTTCAAATTTTCACAGGTGATGTTTCTGAAATCAAAGGATTTGTTGATGCAGGTGACATTAAAATTATAGCTGTACTTTCACCAGACAGACTTCCAGGAGATTTTTCTAAATTTTACACTGCCAAAGAACAAGGTGTAAATGTTGTAGGAGCTAACTGGAGAGGTTTCTATGTTCCAAAAGGAATGAGCGATGATGCTTATAATTTTTGGGCTGGTGCGATTAAAAAAATGTATGACACGCCACAATGGAAAAAAACAATGGCTAAAAATGGTTTAGCACCACTAGATTTATCAGGAAAAGCTTTTGAAGCTTTTGTTGCTAATTCAGTTGCTTCAATTCAAACCATTTCTAAACAAATCGGTATAATCAAGTAAATCAATTAAATTTTAGCGCCTCTTGCGAGGCGCTATGAATTCATATGAACGACAGAGTATTTGGTGTATTTACACTTTTACTAACTTTTTTTTATATTTTTTCTGCTTACATTGTAGAAGAAAGTTTTATCTCAGATCACATTGGTCCAAAAACGTATCCGTATATTGTCTCTTTTTTTTTAACATCGTCATCTTTATTTCTCATTTTTAAACCTGACATAAAACCTATTTGGCCTTCGTTTGGAAAAATAATTGAGATTTTAATGACTGCTTTAATTTTAATTATGTATGCAATTTTTTTGCCTGTAATAGGATTTGTTTTTTCAACCCTTTTTGCTTCCAGTTTTATTTCTTGGAGATTAGGAGCCAAACTATCATCAGCATTTACTGCTGGTTTAATTATATCTGTTACGATCTTTATTTTATTTAGAAAAATATTAGGTTTGTCCCTAGCAACTGGACCTCTTGGATTTTAATGGAAACGCTTGATTTTTTAATTGACGGTTTTAAAGTAGCACTAACTTTAGAAAATTTTACACTAGCTTTAATAGGATGTGTCTTAGGTACAATTTTTGGAGCATTGCCTGGTCTTGGACCTGCAAATGGGGTTGCTATATTAATTCCATTATCTTTTTCTTTAGGTCTTTCTCCCGCATCATCAATGATTTTATTAGCCAGTGTTTATTATGGTGCAATGTACGGGGGAAGAATTTCTTCTATTCTTTTAAATATTCCAGGTGATGAGCCTGCCATGATGACTTGTCTAGACGGTTATCCTATGACTCAACAAGGAAGAGCAGGAGAAGCTTTAACACTTACAGGTCTTGCTTCTTTTTTTGGTGCAATGTTTGCAACTATTGGATTAGTTTTGTTAGCACCACAACTTGTAAAAGTTGCTTTATTATTTGGTCCTGTAGAATATTTTGCATTATTCGTTATGGCCTTTGCCACACTTGGTGGAGTAGCTTCAAAAAACCAAGCCAAAACAGTTTTAGCATCTTGCTTAGGTTTAGGGATTGCAACTATCGGCGTTGATCATCAAACAGGCGTTCCAAGAATGAGTTACGAGATAATAGAACTTTACGATGGAATAGATTTTTTAGTTGTAATCGTAGGTTTGTTTGCAGTTTCTGAAGTATTTATATTTATTGAAAACACTAATCTAAATAAATTAGCGGATGAAAAAAAAATTATAATTGGAAATATAATTCCAAAACTCAAAACAGTCTTAAAAATTGTACCAGCGATGTTTAGAGGAACTCTTTTAGGCTTTCTGTCAGGAATATTACCTGGTGCTGGAGCATCGCTAGGATCTTTTGTTGCCTATACTTTTGAGAAAAAAGTTTCTAATAAAGATGATACTTTTGGAAAAGGCGATGAAAGAGGAGTTGCTGCTCCTGAATCTGGAAACAACGCAGCAGCAGGAGGCGCATTAGTTCCAATGCTTGCTCTTGGCGTTCCAGGTTCTGGAACTACAGCTGTTCTTTTAGCTATGTTAATGACGTTAGACGTTACACCTGGACCTCTTTTATTTAAACAAAATCCTGATGTTGTATGGGGTTTAATCGCTGCTTTATTTATTGGAAATATAGTTTTATTAATTCTAAATATTCCGTTAGTTAAATATTTTTCAAAAATTTTACTAATTCCTTCAAAATACCTTATGCCAGTTGTTGCAATGGTTTCTTTCGTTGGAATTTATGGAATATCAGGGTCTAGTTTTGATTTAATTATTATGGTGATGTTTGGTTTGCTGGGCTGGTTACTTAGAAAGTTAGATATTCCTTTAGTGCCCGTTATAATGGGAGTAATACTAGGGGAACACATGGAGTCTAACCTTAGAAGAGCCATGACAATTCATGATGGAGACTGGTCAAAACTACTATCTTCAAATGTTTCAATAGTTATATGGAGTATTACTTTTATAGGTTTTATTCTTCCTTTCTTTTTTAGAAAGAAGATCAAATCAACATTAGGCAATCTTCAAAAATAACTTTTAAGAATCGATTACTAATGATTATTTCTTTTAATTGGCACTCATTTTTAAGGGTAATTTTTTAATTAAGTGTTGCTAAAATAACACATTTATCCTCTATTTTACGCCATTTTTAGTAAGAAAGCATAATTTTAAGGTAACTTTTACCTTTTATATTTAGGTTTAAATGTTACATATTGGCTAAGTTAATTTTCGAAAAATAACAATAAATGAAAGATAATTATGAATAAATTAAAAAATATATTAGTTGGAGTGATTGCAATCACAATGACTAGTTTTTCTTCAGCTTATTCTTTTGAAGGATTTTCCGTTGGTGCTGTTTACAGTCAGATGGATTTTTCTACAAAGGGTAATGAAGTAACTTCTACAGGTACACTTACTGAAGCTTTAGAAGCTAACACTACAACTAAAACAGGTAGTGGAGATCTTGGTTCGGTATTTGCAGAATATACTTTCGCTCAAGGATCAACAATTGGTGTTGAAATGATTCAAGGTTCAGCTACTCTTGGTAAAGCAACTAGAACAGGAACTTCAATAGGTGATGTTCTAACTAGCTACACAGTAACTGCATCTGCAGAAATATCAGATCCAACAACTTTCTACGTAGAACCAACTTTTATGTTAAATGAAAAGTTTGGTGTTTATGTTAAAGGCGGAGCTACTACTGTAAGTGTAACTCCTAAAGAAGTTGATGCTAACAGTGCAACTTCTTCGACTTATAAGGCTCAAGATCTTTGGGGTATTATGACAGGCGTTGGTGCAAAATATTACATCGGTAATTTTTTCGCAAAAGCTGAGTACGTTGAAACTGAATTTGCAACATACAATCATCAGTCAACTACTGGTAATAAACACATTATCACTGCTGACATAGATACTGAAGAAACTAGATTTGCTGTTGGTTATAACTTTTAATTAATAGTAGTAATTTAAAAAATTAGCCCGCCTATAATTTAGGCGGGTTTTTTTTTATGCTTTTGTAAAGAGATTTTGAGTTCAACCAAGCATTTTCTGCGCGAGGGCCTGTAAACCAATCACCACATACGCCAAGCCTCAAGTCATATTTCCAATATTGTTCTACAGAAGTTTCATGTTTATTATGGGAATACTTCCAACCATGAATATTTTTAAAAACTATATTTTTAGTTTGGAAGCCTATTAAATTTTTAAATTTATTAAGTACTAATGATTGATATTTATTTCGATTATTTTTGAACAAATTAATTATTTTTTTTGAAAAAGAATCCGTGCATTGAATAGTCCATAAAATCAACTTAGTTTTAAACCTATCTTTAGTGTTTTCTTGCGCGGCCCAAGCTATAATCTCGTCATTAAATTTAATACTACTTATAGGTAATTTTTTATAATTTTTATAAACAACCATAACAGTGATATTAGGCGTCATAATCACTTTTAAATTTGATATTTCTTTTTTAATATATTTTGAAGCTAGTACTTTTAATTGAGGAAAAGGGCAGGTTAGAATTAAATATTTAGAAAAAAATTGATCTCTATTGTTTAAAGTGATTGTCCAATAATTAGAATTAAATTTTATATTAGTAACTGTTGAATTATAATTTACTTTAATATTTTTAATTAAATGTTTACAGATATCGTTATTTCCTTTTGATCCTATATATTTAATTGAGTTTTCTTTTTTTTTAAAAGTAAAGTCTAAGTGATGGCCAGCCCATTCTTTCAGAACTTTTTTTCTCTTTAAATCCAATATAAATTTTTTAAATTTATTTGATTTAGGAGATAGATATTGAAGTCCATGATCAAAGCTTAAACTATCTTTGTATCTTCTATTAGAAGCTCTGCCACCAGGTCCTCGTGCTTTGTCAAATATTTCTACTGAGTATTTTTTAGATAATAAATTTGCTATTGTCGATCCAGCTATACCACTACCTACAATAAAGAAATCTTTCATACATGAAATAAGATTCTAAAATTTTCATTGATAGTAATAACTCCGACACTATCTAAACCTCCTACTATAAGCTGTATGGCTACTATTAAAATTACTATAATACCCACCCATCCTAACCAAGTGTGTTTTTTTATATAGTTAGCAAAATAAGAAGCTAATGTTCCGATTAAAACTACAGATAGCAACAAACCAACAATTAACAATCCGTAATGTTGTTTAGCAGCACCTGCAACTCCTAAAACATTGTCCAAACTTAAAGTAATATCTGCAATAAGAACTTTGTAAACTCCACTAGCGAAAGAAGAAGACTCACTTGATTTTAAACGCGGTGATCTTACTTTGTTAACTTCAAATAAATCTTTTCTTAAATTATAAATTACCCAGATTAACAAAAAACCTCCTACAATTTTAATCCAGGCAAAGGCAAGTAAATAAGTTGCACTTAAAGCGAAAACAATTCTAAAAATAAATGCAGCGGCAACTCCAAATGCAATTATTTTTTTTCTATTTTTTTCAGCAAATCCCGCTGCAACCAAACCAATAATGATTGCGTTATCAGCAGCCATTACGATGTCGATAAATATAATTTGAAGTAAAATAATTGATTGTTCTAAAATCATCTAATAAGCTTTATATTATTTAATTGTAAACAATCAAAGAATAAAATATTCGATAACCTAAAATGAGCACTTCATCAAATACTTCTAAGCTATATTTATTCAAATTATCCATACCTATTTTTTTTTCTAATATAGCCATACCATTTGCAGGCTTAGTAGACACAGCTCTAATGGGGCATTTGAGCAATGTAAAATTTTTGGCAGCAATCAGTATAGCAGCCTCGGTCATAACAATGATTTTTTGGAGCTTTGGCTTTTTAAGAATGGGCACCGTAGGTCTTGTAGCGCAAGCGTTAGGAAGAAAAAAATATGATGAAATTGCTTTAGTTTTTGTTAGAAATCTAATTTTAGCAGGGTTCATTGGCCTAGTTATAATTTTTCTTAAAGGTCCTATTCTATTTTTAATTGAGCATTTTTTTAAAACCTCAGAAGAAACCCAAAATCTGATTGGTAGGTACATTTCAATTAGAATTTTATCTGCTCCCGCAGAACTTATCATTTATGTTCTGGCTGGATTTTATTTAGGACTTAAGAAGACAAATATTTCAAGCTTAATGATATCAATCTTTTGTTTCGGCAATGCGATTATAAGTTCAGTATTTGTCATTCATTATGATCTAGAGATTTTTGGCGTAGCAGCAGGCACTGCTATAGCGGCATATTTAACGAGCATAATCTTTTTAATATACAGTTATTTTTATTTAAAAAAAAAGCTTAAAATTTTACTCACTTATAAAAAAATATTTAATATGGGAAAATTATTTAATTTATTTAATATTAATTTTGATATTTTTATAAGAACTATTCTTTTAACTTTTTCATTTTTATGGGTAACATACCAGGGGTCTAAACTTGGAGAAAATTATTTAGCTGTTAATACTCTATTAATGCAATTTATTATGTTAGCTTCTTTTTTTTTAGATGCATATGCTTTTTCCACAGAAGCTGTTATTGGTTATACTATCGGAAGAAGAATAAAAAAATCTTTTCTAGAAGTGGTTACTAATTCTTTTCAGTTAAGTATTTTTTCTGGCTTAATTATTTCATTAATTTATTTATTTACTTTTAGACATATTATTAATGAATTAACTGATCTCGACTATCTAAAATTCTTAACTTTTAATTATATTTTTTGGATTATTATTATCCCTCCAGTAGCTTCTATTTGTTATCAGTTTGATGGTATTTTTATTGGCGCCTCTCAAACAGGTGAGATGAGAAATGCAATGATAATATCTGTAATTATCTTTATCTCATCTTCACATTTTTTAGTTAATAATTTCGGCAATCATGGTTTATGGCTATCTTTATTATTTTTTATGGTTATTCGATCAATCACATTAAATTATTACTTTAATAACATATTAAAAAAATTTTAAATGCAGTTTCCGTATAAAGTTCCTGGTTATATTCTTATCTTAATAGGAGCATTCTTCTTAAGTTGGGGTGGCTTACTTATTAGAGAAATAGAGAACGCCGATATCTGGCAAATTTTATTCTGGAGAGCTTTCTTTTTTTCTTTAACTCTTATTTTTTTTTTATTTTTTAGGTATAAAAAACAAGCTTTATATATTATAAAAAAATCAGGTTATCCTGGAATAGCGTATGGTTTCGCCATGTCTCTTGGCTTTGTAGCATACATAATTGCCATGACAGAAACTGCGGTAGCTAACGTTTTGTTCATCATAAGTAGCCAAACCATATGGCTTGCTATATTTGGTTATTTGTTCTTAAAAGAAAAAATAAGTCTAAAGACTTTATTTTCAATAATTTTAGCGATGTCAGGAATTACTGTTATGATTGGTGGTTCTTTGGACACAGGATCTTTAAAAGGAAATCTAGTTGCATTATATATTCCTATTAATTTTGCTTTCCTTATTTTATTAATCAGAAAATTTCCAAAAATTGATTTTGTTCCCTCACTTTTCATTGCTGGATTTTTAAGTATGGTTTATGGATTTGCGATGTCTGAAACAATTGTAGTTTCTCAGCACGATCTATTAACAGCTTTCTTATTAGGTTCTTTTCAACACGCCTTTGGCTTTATATGCATAACTATTGGTGCCCGATCTACACCTGCAGTAACTGTTGGTTTATTAATGTTAACTGAGGCATTATTTGGTCCTTTTTGGGTTTGGCTGTTTATAAATGAAATTCCACCACTAAGTGTATTTTTAGGTGGTGGGATAATTGTAATAGCAGTAATTTTTAAAACTTTAGAGCAAAAA
>Ga0307488_10003405_pt1 | contig 13317 bp, 22 predicted proteins | sample SB02metaG_FD_202248 | JGI IMG/M metagenome (GOLD analysis project Ga0307488, IMG submission 202248) | Sea-ice brine microbial communities from Beaufort Sea near Barrow, Alaska, United States - SB 0.2 | ecosystem: Environmental > Aquatic > Marine > Coastal | place: USA: Alaska | collected...
GGTTCTTCGGAAGCAAACACTTCTGGTCAGCAGTTGTTGTGGATAAGCCAAAGAACAAGAAGAAACTTGGAGAGAACATTGAGAAGTACAAAGATGAAGGCAACTTCAGCAAAGGTGAACAAATCAATCACTTGCAGGCTCTTACGGGGATCTATCCAATCAACATGGTTGTTCCAGTTAAGGCTTACGACTTCTTTGAGTCTCAAGGCATCATGCCACTCTCAGAGTATGACAGGGAACTTGGCAAGGGCTGGTGCATTCCAACGGAAGTAAATCTCAAGAAGACAAAGACGGGCAAGCCTTACTATCAAGTAATCGTTATCGATTCAAGCATGGAGACGCAACGCATCAATTGTTGGGGAGTAAATCCGAAGTCGGACTTCATCTATCCACATCGGATGTATGTCTTGGAATGGCCGAAGTACAATGAGACGTGGGGCTTCTCAACAAGTGGGGGGCTTTCAAGAAACTGGAAGCTCTTAGGGTGAGTTATGCCTGAACAGATAGACGTGACAATCTATTGGTCAAACGAAAACCAGTCCATGTCGTTCTACACAATGTACGCCCATGAGATAGAAGAGATGATACGGAATTATTATTTTGATCAGGCTCATCTCTTCACCTTTGTCGATATCGAAATCATGAAAGAGTGGATTCACGATGTGTTCTGCAGAGAACCAGCGAAAATAATCATCGACACAATAAAGTATTAAAAAATACTTGACAATCATGTTAAGACATGTTATATTAATTAAACATAATCAACACAGGAGAAATTATGTCAAATCTAAAACTTATGAAAACCAATGAAATAATGAACTTTACACTAAACCCACAATACACTCAGAGACAAAGCCAAGTTGGTGTAAAGTTTTCCCCTTGCATGGACATACCGGTTTCAAAAATTAAAAAGAAGCACAAGCAAAATCAAACTAGGAAAACTATTTTGTCTGCAGCTCACGTTCAAGATTTGATGGGCCACGTGAAGATCGAAGGATTGCAGACTCCAATCGTGGTCACGATTGATAAAAATGGAGTTCCATTTGTGGAAAGTGGACATCATCGCCTTGAAGTTTTTGAACGTCTGGGCTTTAAGTACATACCATCATTTGTAGCAGAGTTTGTCGACAATGTATCGAGGCTAAAGTGGTTGCAACAAGAAAACAGACACCCTCCATCGTTAGCGCATGGTACGGATGATGCCGTTAAGTTCCTTCAGGACCTCAAAGAGGATGGTACATTCGAGGGCATGACTGATGACGAGATAAAGTCTACAGCTTTTGAGTGGTTGAACGAATTTTATCCTCATCTTGTCGGTAGAAAAAAGGGAGTCATTTACGAGTCATACTTGAGAGGGGAAGGTAAGCTCCAGCACATTGAGCACGACAACCGATCCAGAGAGGCATTTGCAACCAAGCATGAGTTTACAAGCACTCCTATGTCGTTTGACAGAAACAACAATTGCTTTTTTGTTAATGCAGACTTGGGTAACACCAAGAAAAATTGCGCATCAATAAATAGCTACCTTACAGCGCCTAAAGACTCGGAAAATCCAACGATTGTAGTCTTTACTTATACTAAACGAAAGACAAAAGAAAAAATTGAAGCTGCACAAAAGCAACTAGTTGCTGAACTGAGAGCGGCAAATAATCGGTGGATCTATCCTGTAAGCAAAGTCTATTGCATTCCAGAACTTCTAGGTGAAACAGAGTGCAAAATTTTTGACTTGACAAAATCATCAAAAGATGTTACATTATAATATAAACAAAACAACAACGGAGGAATTATGAGCGGTTTTGAATTCGTATCTGGCATAGACCAGGTTACACCAATGGCTATGGTAGCCAAGGCAGATGATGCTAAAACAACCGAAGAACACATGGCTGACTATCTTGAGAGCATGCGTGTTCTCGAGGAAGAGATGGAGCCATACAAAGAGCAGAAGCGCGACCTTAAAGCGAACTATGTTGAGAACAACTGGCTTACAAAGGGAGAAATCTCTCTCGCCGTCAAGGCTTATCGACTAGCAAAAGATGACACGGACATGGGTCAACTCATCGATATGGTAGCAACACTTAAGACAAAAGGAGTTGGACAATGAGATTTGTAACAATTAAAAACTATGATAACGAAGATGTTGCTATCAACGTAAGGAATATTGCATCGATCAAGAACATTGGCCGTTTCGTTACGATCTGTATGTCTGGCGATATCCCAATCACCACACAGTTTACTGACATCGCAGCAGCAGTTGATTACGTTCAACGAGCACCATCGATCTCACTATCAACGTGGGCATCATAATGGAAGTAACAAATGAACAAACCGAGGAGACTCCGCGACTTACTGTCGCGGACTTAGGCGTTGCCGCTTGGGCCTGCTCTGAGCTCTTTAATTTCATGCTCGAGGGCTATGAGCAAGAAGAGTACGGAGAAATGACGAAGGAACAAATAGAGGAGGCGATGCACAAGCTACGAACAACCTTTGTAAAGTTCGATGCGCTTGCGGAAACTCTTTCGCCAAAGGAGGAACAATGAAGGTAAAGGTTAAAAAGCTACATGAAGATGCGGTCATCCCAAGCTATGCCAAAGATGGCGATGCTGGTATGGATTTGACAGCAGTTGATGTCATAGCAGATGGTGCAACGATTACATACAAGACGGGTCTAGCAATAGAAATTCCTCGATGGCATGTTGGCTTACTCTTCCCTAGGTCATCTGTGTATAAAACCGGCCAGATTTTGACTAACTGTGTGGGCGTGATAGACAGTGGTTACCGAGGAGAAATAATGATGAAATATACTTTATCTTCTTTTCAAAGCGAATACGACATAGGAGATCGAGTTGGCCAACTAATTATAATACCTTTCCCCATGATCGTGTTTGAAGAAGTTGAAGAACTCACAGAGACTGACCGTGGTGACGGTGGCTACGGAAGCACAGGGAGATAATTCATGGCAACAAAAAAGCAAAGCGGAGACGCAAGACGAGTTCATTTCTATGCAGACAAGGACGCCCACATAAGATTTAGGGCAAGCCTTGAAAAACACAACATGACAATGTCCGAGTTCTTTCGCGCATGCTGTACTGCCATAACGGAGGATGACAAAACAATGTTGTCCTTTGTTGACTCCTACAAGGAGTCTAGTGAAAAGCACTCTAAGAAAAATACCAAAATAACAAACAAAGACCAGCAGAAGGGAGACTCAATACTGTCAGATTTGGGAATTAACGATGAAGATATCGAAAGTTTATTCGATTTCATCGCCGAACAACATCCTGAAATTTGATTTGTAACTAGTCTTTTCTATTCTAGCTATCTATTTACTACACAATCATGATTATTACTATTAAGGAGACTAAGCCATGGCTAAAAAAACTTTAAACGAAGCGGTTGTTCGACGCTTTCAAAAACTTGCGAACGTTGGTGCAATTAATGAAATGTATCACATGCGTGACGAAGAAGAAGAGGTGATGAAAGAAGAAGAGGAAGCTGATATGGCCCCTCCTGAAGATCCAATGACTGACGAAGACCCTATGGCTGATGAAGGCGCTGGGATGGACGTAGAGATCACTAATGAAGAAGCAGACATCTTGATCCAATTGGGTGAAAAGCTCTCTGGTGCAATGTCTGGAGAAGAAGAAGAAGAAGATATGCCTACTGGCGATTTCGGTGGTGAAGAACCGGCGGAAGACGAAGATCCTGAAGATCCTGAAGATGCGATAATGGAAGCATTACGTGGAATCAGTTACACACCTTCCAAAAACGAAGTTGTAAACGAAGTTGCTAAGCGTGTTGCTAAGCGATTGAAGACAGCTAAGTTGCACGAAGCAAAATTGAATCGTGCGTTAGGAAGAAAGTAATTTAATTTACTTGACGAACATATCGTTTCATGTTATAATTAAAGAGAGGCTCCGTCCTCTCTTTTTTATTTGGAGACGCCATGATTAACATTGTAATTTCTTTCTTAATCGGATGTACATTTACTTATATTGTTACAATTGTATCCTCTGCTCTTAAGGCTGCCACTGTGTTGGAAGACGCAATGCTGACATATGCTATTCTATTGACTAGCGCTTACGAAGTAAGCGTAAGCCAGTTAGAGACGGCTATTGTCGCAGGGAAAGTTCCACATCAGCAAGCTGAAGTCTTGAGAAGAGTCCACAATAATCAATTTGAAATGTTCGCGAATAAGAGGATAGGGGAAGTTTTGAAGATCATACCGTCAACTCATACAAATATAATAAGATACAAGAATTTCTCGGAAATGAATTCTTATGTCACAAAACATCTTAGGAGACAAAAATGCAAAATTTAAACAAAAAAGGTAAGAAAACCAAAAAGAAATCAAAAGAAGAAGTAATTGAGGAAGAAACATCGGAAGAAACATCGGAAGAAGAGCACTCCGGAGAAGAGCAGGTAACCCTAATGGACTTACTTGGTGGCGCAGGTGGTCCGAAAGGCCCTGAAGCACGCTCAATCATGTTTGTCGGAGAAGTAACAGAAGAAAGAGCTGCAGATTTAGTGTCAGCACTCTTGGTACTTGCACAAACAAAAGATCCTGATGCGGAAAGAGCAGAGCCAATCAAATTGTACGTTTCAACTTACGGCGGATCAGCTGATGAGATGTTCGGTATCTATGATGTTGTTAACTTCTGTAAGAAGTTTTGCGACATTGAGACTATCGGACTTGGAAAAGTAATGTCAGCCGGAACCTTGATGCTAGCATCGGGAACGAAGGGCAAGCGTAAGATCGGAAAGCACTGTCGTGTTATGATCCACGCCGTCAATGCAGGACAAGTTGGAGACATCTTTAACCTTCAGAACGAATTGGAACAAACTGTAAGTCTTCAAGATTCTTACATCCAAGCGATGAGCGACGAGACTAATATGACGAAAAGACAGATCCAAACACTAATTAATCGTAAAGTAAACGTTTATTTGACTGCCGAAGAAGCAATCGAGAAAGGTCTTGCTGACGAAATATTGGAGTAGAAAATGGATAAAGATTTTTATAATGAAAGCTCTGCAGCCAAGCTAGGCTGGGAGCCAGAATGGTTTGGTTGCGACGAGTTCGACGAGGACTTGGTCGAAGCCATCGGAAATTTCCAAAAGAAAAACGGCATGAGTGCTGACGGGCTTTGCGGCCCGGGCACCTTCCGTGTTCTTTTCAACGAGCGCATGGAGGACATTGAAGAGTTTCGTCCTGCAAGGGCATCAAAGGGAGAAAAGTTTATCATTTCCAATGGTGACTACTTTCCAATTGATTGGCCAAAAGTGAAACTGTTCTTCGAAGCAGACGGGCTGAAGTTAACCAAAGGATTGCGCAAGCATGTTGGAGAACGGAATCCATCTTTCTTTGTTTGTCATTGGGATGTGTGCTTGTCCTCAAAGACATGTCACAGAGTTCTAGAGAAGAGAGGTATCTCGGTTCATTTCGCCATTGACAACGATGGAACCATCTATCAGTTTATGGACATGAACGACATCGCTTGGCATGCCGGAGGAAGAACTTGGAACAACAAGTCAATCGGTGTTGAAATTGCAAACGCTTACTATCCAAAATATCAAGGGTGGTACAAGAAGAACGGCTTAGAAGAGAGACCCTTGGTCGAAGGTGCAACGGTACATGGCAAGACTCTTGATCCTTTCATGGATTTTTATCCTGTACAATACGAGGCCTTGAAGGCTCTCATGAAAGCCGTCCATGAAGCCACGGGAATACCTCTTCAGGCTCCTTTGGACCGCTCGGGCAATACAAACACTACCGTAAGCAAAAAAGCTGCTGACGGACGTTTTGAAGGCTTTGTGAGCCACTATCATTTAAAGAGAGGCAAGATCGATTGTGCGAACTTGGACTTAAAAACAATTTTGGAGAGCATTAAAGATGACTAAGAAAGTAACAGGAAATGATTTAAAGAAGTTGATAGAGAATGCGATGATTAACCCAGAAGCTTTGAAAACAGTATATTCTGACTCAGGCGTTACCTCTAACGCAACCAAGTCAAGCCTCTTTCTTGGACTAGAGCTGATTGCCAAAGCCGACAAGCCTTTCACGGAGATAACTCTAGAAGATTTTGAAAAATTAATCGACGATCCAACTATCGTAACAACAAACGTTGAGCATGCTTTATATTACTTTAAAAACCTAGCGGCGCTTAGTGATGAGAAGCTAAACAATCTGAAGGATTCCACCCAAGTTGCAAGTCTCAAAACTGGGAAAAAAGCTGAACGGGCAAAGATCACTTATGACTTTTTATCGTCGAGCAACGCGTATGAGACTTTGAGGCTCTTTGGTAAAAAGTCAGAGGAAGTAATTGATAATTTTTATCAATATCAACGTGATGAAACATCAGGTGAACAATCAATAAGTTCTCCGAACCTAAATCCTCGGAGGATTGAGTTAGGAGATTTGCCAAGAGACTATTCTAAACTTTTAAACAACTACTTTGGCTCAACAACAGGTTTCAACGAAAGAATAATGAAACTGTCAGAAAAATCCTCAAAATATTTCAACATTAGCCAAGAGGGAGAGAAGCAGGTTAGCGAACTCTTAGATGCGCAGACCATTCAAGAAGCCCTCAGCGAAATCATGATTTTGGATCTGTTCAATCATGTGGTCAAAGAACTCGACTCTGGCTCTGGTGCTTATTTTTTTGAAGCTATCTTGGGACTAATTGCTGGAGGCAGAATGTCGGGCAAAGACCTGACTCCCGCTGGTAAAGCAGGTGCTTATGACTTTGTTTATGCCGATGGAGTCACTAAAGGTTCTGCTAAGTTTTTTGGAAAAGCACAAGAAACGATAAGGCAAGCAGTTGCTGGATTCGAAGCGATGTATGAAGAAAACAATCGGCAGCCAATTTCTGTAAAGTATGTCATTGCAATAAAAAAGCAAGATATTGAACAAGTTGGAGCCATTGGTCGTGGATCATCTGATCCGTCAAAAATCATTGCACTCGAGCTATACACACCCGTAGTCACTTTTGATGGAACAAGTTTCAAGATCGACGGTCAAGATGCGAAGATAACAAAAGATGGAAAAGAAGTCAGATTTTATCCATGGTTATCAAAGAGCGAAAGTAGTTCAATTCTTTATCTCGCACAAACGCGAACACAAACATTTCGACAGGGCATTGAGCAAAAAATCTCAACAGAAAAAGACAACGTACAGAGTGCATTTAAAGCATTCAGAGACTATTTTGAATATTTAAACTCAGCAGAAGAGCAAGCTAGGATCTATTCTTCAACCGGAGACATTGATGATGGAACGAAAACGCAAGGATTTTTGAACCAAGCATCGACTGAAGTTGATAACCTATCGACAGCGTTTACAAAGCAGAAGGAAGAGCAATCACCAACCAACGAGTCTAAAAAAGTCACCGCAGACTTCCTCAAGAAATTAATTTCAGAAAGTTTAAACAAATGACTTGACAAGTGCTCCATTTGGTGTTATATTATAGATACAACCAAATGGAGGCTTTATGCAAAAACATTACAAACAAGGCACATCACTCAATCAAGAGATTGTTGAAGGTGTTAATATCTTAGCGGATAACGTTGCGGCAACACTCGGACCCCGAGGAAGAACCGTTGCGTTGTTTCACAAAGAACAAGGAGTTCCCGTCATCACAAAAGATGGCGCAACAGTCGCAGACTTTATTGAACTTGGGTCACCGTTCCAAAACCTTGGAGCCCAAGTCATCAAGCAAGCGGCAAAGCAAACAGTGGATACAGCCGGAGACGGGACAACAACATCCACAGTCCTCGCGAGAGCAATCTTGACAGAAGGGCAGCGCTATCTTACAGCGGGAATTTCTCCTGTTGAGTTGAAGCGTGGAATCGATGCTGCAACAACAGCAATTGTCGAAAGACTTGAAGAGTTGGCGAGACCAATCGAGACAGTGGAAGACATCAAGCACATTGCAACGATCTCTTCAAACAACGATCACGTCATTGGAACGCTTATCTCGACAGCTGTTGATAAAGCGGGTAAGGATGGCTCTGTAATGGTCGAAGAGGCTCGGAGCATGAATACCACTCTTGACCTCATAGAGGGCTTTAGATTTGATTCTGGGTACCTTTCTAGCCAATTTATTAACAACGCACGAAACGGGACGGTAGATTATGATAACCCACTTATTCTTATTACGGATGAAAAACTGGAAGTCGTCGAGCAAATTATGCCGACTTTGGAAATTGCGGCAAGAGACGCGAGACCCTTACTTATCGTCGCCTCGGATGTCGAAGGCCAAGCGCTTGCGGCGCTCATTGCGAACTCTGTTCGCGGGACTATGAAGATTGCTGCTGTCCGTGCTCCAAAGTACGGAGAAGAAAGACGCAACATCATGAAAGACTTAGCAGCATCTGTTGGTGCAACGTTTGTCTCTCGAGAAGTAGGCTTATCTTTACGAGAAGTAAAGCTAAATGACTTCGGACAAGCAAAGTCATTAAATGTAACAAAAGGATGGACAACCATCATTGGAGGTAAAGGTGATTGGGAAGAGATTGATACGAGAGTTGCTGCAATCAAGAATGAAATCCAGCAAACAGAAGATCTCAAAGAGTGCGAAAGGCTACAAGAAAGAATTACTCGTCTTGCCTCTGGAGTGGCTATCATTAGAGTTGGTGCTGCAACTGAAGTTGAGATGATTGAGAAAAAGCATCGTATTGATGATGCTTTGGAAGCTGTGCGCTCAGCACAAGAAGAAGGTATCGTCGTAGGTGGCGGTGTAGCACTCCTGAGAGCATCTAGGGGCATTTCTCTAGACTTGAACAGTGAAGAGCAGACCCTTGGAGCCAACATTGTCCTGAAAGCCTGTGAGGCCCCTTTACGAACGATGGCGAGAAACGCTGGAGAGTCGGAAGATTTAATTATTCAGAAAATTATTGAATCTGAAAGTGATCATTGTTACGATTTTCTTAACAGAAAAATGACAAATGCGATTGAGTCAGGCATCATTGATCCTAAGAAGGTTACACGCTGTGCTTTGCAAAATGCCGCAAGTGCAGCAGGCACACTACTTACAACGTCTCATGCTATTGTAAAAGTTTGAGACTATTTAGTGTAAAGTCGTAGCCAACGGAGGGAACGAGACATGGGAGAAAATGAAATGGGTGAAATTAAACAAGCTTTGATGGAGCTTACCGTCAATATTAAGCACATGGATACGAAGCAGGATGAGATGATCAATGACGTAAAGTCAATTAAAGAAGCCATCTATAATCCCGAGACTGGTTTGTATGCTCGTGTCCGAGACCTTGAACAGTGGCAAGAAAACATGTCCAGAGTAATCTGGACTGTTGGACTTGGTTTCATTGGACTTGTGTCTAAAGCGGTAATGGAAATGATATAATCACGGAGGTAATGTGAGAGTAAGAATAAGTTACGGAGCAGATGTGGAAGAAGTTCCGGAAGAGATAGAGCAAATGTTTACTTACGTTTCTCAAAAAAGCAGAAACGTAATGAAACAAGTGGAAACAATCGAAGAATTGTTGGAAGAAGAAGACTTAGAAACCACATTGGCAGTCATCAATAGACTAAGGCTTACATTAAAGTCTATAGATCTAAGACTTGCAGATGTGGAAATGATCAGCCAAGGATATTTAACTCACCTTGAAGGAGATAAAAATGTTCCAGACCGGAGACCTTCTATGGATTCCACAGGGATCAGTGATGCTATCACCAACCCCTAGTGCACCATTGGACTTTAAATACGTCGAAAAACCAAGCATTGGATTGTACGTTGAGAACGCAGAAGATAAAGACTTCTCCTTTGTTTTAATCGATGGCGAACGATGGGTTATTAAAAGTAAACACATAAAACATTACAGGAGAAAAAATGTTAGTAAAACTAATTGAGGTTTTCAAACCACAAGGAGATAGGGTTAGATTGGATGAGCTTCACGTCTCTCCATCATCAGTCACAACGATTCGCCCAGAGCCAATGAGTGACATGATTACCGAGGCACACACCTTGGGTCTCAGCTCAGAAGCAAAGTTCAGCAGAATAACAGTCATGGAAGGATCAGCAGCACGTTCGATAGTAGTTGTTGGGTCACCTTCTGAGTTAAGAAAGAAATTAAATAAACGACAGATACTGAGGGGCTAATGAAACATTTTAAAATAATTTGCTGGACTGAGTGTCCTTATTGTATAAGGGCGAAGAACCTACTCATTCAGAAAGCGGAGCAGTTTGAATACTGCAGTATAGACCACTCTCCGGAGTTATTGGCTCACTACAAAACTATTTATAATCATAACACTGTTCCAATAATAGTTATGAAGGAGGATGGTTTGAATGATAAACTTATCGGTGGATACACGGAACTTATCAAGTTCTATGAACAAGGACCATCTGGAGATAATCTATAACGAGATGTTCTTCTTGGTCGAGTCAACTTTTGACATAAGTATTGAAGACATTGACGGTGATAATTCATATTGGATGCCAACTCCTGATGACGAGCTCGAGGAGTTGGAACTTTTTGGTATCATAGAGATTGGAGAAGACGTTCCACTATTTCAGAGAATAGTCCATCTGACTCACGAAACAGGCCATGCAATTTTGCATTCAGATCCCTACTTCAAAGAATCTGAATGCGTCATGTTTAACGAATCAATGGCTTGGTTTTTGGGTTACCACTTTATGTCAGACCATGGATATGGAATACGAATGAGCGAGTACGCAGAAGAATTAGAATATGCAATCGATTTATACAGAAGGAGTGAGAATGCAAGAGATGTTAAATAGAAAAAGAGAAGTCATTAAGCCATGGGGCCGAGAGGTAATATTTGCCGAGACGAAGGACTACGTTGGAAAGTTACTCTATATCAACGAAGGTCACAAATTAAGCCTTCAATACCACGAAGAGAAAGAGGAAACCATCCTTGTTATCTCCGGAAAATTAGAAATCTTCGTTTCAGGCCATGGAAGGAGGGGTCTTTCTTCGCTGAAATTAAGCGAAGGTGACACCTATCACATACCACCAGGCACTATCCACAGATTTTCAGCAAGCCTTGGAACGAACGTTGTTCTTACTGAGGTATCAACGAATCACTTAGATGACGTTGTCCGGTTGGAGGATGATTATGATCGTGAGTAGTTTGATTGCAATGATGGGGTTGGCTTTTGGTGGAACATTCGATGTTTATGTTTCCCCCATGAAATTCGTCAACCGTGCGACAAATGAAACGATCACAATTAATCATGAATCCGACGCACCTCTTTACTACTCTTCTATGTATGCAGCATCCGCAAAGATGTCGAATGGACGTGGCGGATATGAGAGAGCCATTAAGCCAAGAGCATTTGGAGAAGACACAATAAAGTATGCATACCCAGATTGCAATTACCGTAGGGATCCTTTAGATTGTTCTATACAGAATGGTCACTACTACGTTGAAACGATTGTAACCTTTAATGATGACCAGATGATAATGAGGGCAATACTCTACAACAAAGAAGGCGTTATAATTCATACAGCTTCTCGTTCTGATGAGATGATTATCAACTGGATCAAGCAACAAGAAGTAACCGTCATTGAATCAGAAGGTAAGGGTGGAAAACAGACTCTGACTCACTACGGCAAAGAAGAACTCCCGCTAAAATGGGAAATCCCCTATAGACTATTACAAGCACATGTCCAACAGGCAGTGATGGGATTATGGGTAGGTATAAAAGTTGACTAGTCTTTCGTGGAAAGAAAAGCTCATTACCTAGTTCTCAATAAAAACCGTTCGTAACACGTCCGTTACAATTACTTTGCCCCTAGTTACTTATAGGAGGCCGAGAAAATGGGACGATTAGCACTATTACTAACTTTACTTTTACCATCAGATCAACCAAACCACGTCGAATTCAATTCTTCGTATCACAAGGAACTATACTTCTTTGCTGAGAAAGGCTTGAAGAATGCTTACACATCATCGGTGATTATAAATGCATTCCCATCTGGTGGAGGTGGAGCTATTACTGGTTCCGGAAACTACTTTAAGATCCGAGACCAGAACTTTATCGTTACAGCTGCACACGTGGTTGATGGTATGGATCGAATATTCATCACAGAACGCGGAGGCTTTAGTTATTCAGCTGAGGTCAAACACTTAGACTACTCTAGAGACATAGCGATCATTGTACCAGAGAGAAGATTGATGTACACAAAGGCTATTGATTACCGCATCTCCAAGTACATTGAAATAGGGAAAGAGGTTTTCTATTGCGGGCATCCCAATAACCAACTCTTTACCATGTATGATGGTAGGTTGTCTGGTACTGACGGACAATTCCTTTTGATGAATAACTTTGCATGGCCCGGCTCTTCTGGTTCAATAGTATTCAACAAAGAAGGAGACATCGTCGGCGTCGTATCAGCCGTATCAGTTGATGATCCCACGGGGATTCCGGTCCTCATACCAAACATAGTCCGCATCGGACCAACTCTCAATTATACCAGAGCATATGTTCTGGAGGCTATAGCAAACTGATGGAACAGGTTTCTTTAGTTGGTCGGCTCATTGTGGATTGCGGGAAAATGGGCATCATCACAAACGAGATCAAGTCTGGTACTTGGTCAGAAGAGCCATTGTTTAATTGGACAACCAGCTACGAAATTAAATACTTCGACGGAACGTGCTGTGTTATGACCAAGAGTTCTCTATCTAGACTAGTGGAGAGTGGAAAGATATCCATATTGGAGAACAAAGAAAAGTGATCCTACTGCTCCCCTACTACCCCCCTACCCTACTGGGGTCCCTCCCTTGAAGAAAGCTCAGTACGCCAACGTAGAGAACATAATAATTGACCTTTGGGACTATTGCATGGTGCTTGAGGATCAATATTATGAAACAGGCGATCAAGCAATCCTTACGAAGTTTGCTATAGCAATCATGACAGTGCAATACTGGGAAGACGTTCACTTGAACATGGAGGGAATCGATGTCCTCACATTTCGTTTTTAAGAAAGGCGATCTGATCGGTATAAACGAAAAGGATCACCTCTATGCATATCTTATAGCGCAAGTAATTCGTAAGAATCGCTTCTTCTATTGTCTTTGTCTCGAGACGAACAGTTTTCACTTTCTAGTGTTCGATCCATCACGGCACTTCCTATTATGTCCTGAGTTCAATCCGGATGTAGAACCCGACATCAATGTGGTTGCAATGGGCGCTGAGTTCTATAAAGTCTTGGATCGTCTTTTTGATTTTACCAACGATGATGACACATCACCGTAATTTGTTCTTCAATTTACTTTACATAACTATGAGAAGAAGAAACAAAAAAAATCAATTTACTTTACATAACTATGAGAAGAAGAAA
>Ga0307488_10003407_pt1 | contig 13308 bp, 9 predicted proteins | sample SB02metaG_FD_202248 | JGI IMG/M metagenome (GOLD analysis project Ga0307488, IMG submission 202248) | Sea-ice brine microbial communities from Beaufort Sea near Barrow, Alaska, United States - SB 0.2 | ecosystem: Environmental > Aquatic > Marine > Coastal | place: USA: Alaska | collected 2017-05-06
ATATATCTTTGGCATCTTCAATAATAGTTTGCATCATACGTTTAGATGATGCAACATCAGTGTGTCCGTCTTTATTCATAGCTTATCCTTTACAAATTAATTCTTACATGTAGAATACTTTAAAATTCTGGTTATGGCAAATTTTTAATCTTAGTATTAAACTAGTTTCCCATTTGATTATCTGAATCAAAAAATGTTCGTTGCCCTGTTGCTAAGTTTTCTTCTGTTTTCTCAATAGAAGATACTATCTTACCACACTGAGATTTACAAAGTTTAAAGGATCTGTCATACCCTTTTAAGTAGTTTTGTAGTTTACTCCAATACTCATAACTTAAAATCTTTTCTAAAGGTACATGAAGCCCATTAAATAAATTTTCAAACTTAGGTGGGTAATAAAAACGAGATTGTTGTTCATCATAGTAATGTCCACCAGTCCAACAACATCTAAATACTAGACCTTCTGGAGAGATGTACCATTTACCCCAATTATCCCAAACACATTTAATAACGCGTTCAGCATTGTCCATATTTTCTTTATTCTTTTTAGAATGTATAAAATTACCTGTTTTAGGTGCAAATACATCTCTTGAAGTTTTAACAGTAGAAAAGGTATGAAAATTAGCATTTACAGCCATTTTCCTAGCTTCTTCTACTTGATGTTTATTATGTTCAAAAACAATATATTTCCAATGCACTTGTGCATTACCTGCTTTAATAACCGAGCAAGCATTACTAAATACATCTTCAAATTTAGTATTAATACGGTATTTTGAATGAGTGTCTGATAAACCATCCATATCAAAATTAATTATATCACGTTTTGTTAGTATATTACCTACATCTGTCCAATAATCATGACCATGAATACCTCCATTAGTATGAATTAATATTCTTGTATCATGTTCTTTAACGTATGTTATAATTTCACGAAACTGTTTATTCATTACAGAATCACCAAAATTACCATTAATAACTAACCAGTCTAAGTTTCTAAGTAACTCAGGATAAAATAGTTCTTTAAACTTACCTAGTGATATAGTATACCTTTTATCATTTAAGTTAACACGAAGAGGCTTAACTCGGTGACAAGCAGGGCATTTAGCATTACATCTAAAAGTTAGTTCTGTCGTTAGTTGTCTATATTTTTTCATTAGGCTGGCGGATTAAGAGTTACAATTTGCACAGTCAAACCTGACGGAATAGCTGCATCAGTAAAAGTAACAGCACCAGATGCAGGAGTATATATGTAATCAGTTGTTTTAGTCTGTGTAATCCCATTAATAGTTACTACAACATTATTAATAGCAACAGGATTGCCTCCTGCTGGAGTAGCTATAAAAAATACATTATTACCGCTACCTGCTCCTGTAGAACTTGCAGCCACATTTATAAGTTGAGTGAGTCCTAGAGCAACATTACTAGATACTATATTAATATTAGCATTTAGTCTTTGAAAAGTTACAAAGTCATTAGCAGCAGAAGCTGTAATAGCTATCTTAGCATCTAATTGATTTTGTAAAGCACTACTAACACCATCTAAATAACCAAGTTCTGTACTAGTAACATCCGAAACAATAATCTTACCGCTTCCGTCAGAAGCTAAAGCACGAGAAACTGTAAGATTATCTTTGTATATAGTAGATATAGCACCAGAACGGTTATCGGTAATGGCAGTATTTAAATCTGCCCCATTATATTTTAAGGTACCTACAACTAAATTAGCTAGTCCTGTAGGACTAATAACAACATTACTATCAGGATCTCTAGTCTCAGCTATAGTAAAAGATTTAGCAGATTCATCATAAAAGATAGCAGCATTACCTGAGCTACCTCTATTCATGAATATACCTACATCTGCAGTAGGAGTACCTGTTACGGAATTAGCTAGTAGAATAAATCTATCTTGAACAACTGAGTTAATAGTATTAGCAACAATACTATCTCCAAGCACTGTTAAATTACCTTGAATAACTAAATCATCATTCATTTGTACATCGGCAGTAAAGGGTCTATTACCTGATATTATAGCTGCAATATTACTCTCTGCTGCAATAACATTTTGATGTACTACTAGTACATTTTGTTGAACAATATTAATACGTGATTCTGCAGCAGTAAATGTAGTAAAATCATTAGACTTAGCTGCATTAAATAAAGCAGTATTAGCAGATATTATATTAGCTTGTGCGGCTACCACATTAGCATGAACAACGTTAATATTACTTTGTAATAAATTTACGTTAGTAGTCAAACTAGCAGCATTTGCACTAGCAGCTAAATGCTTAGCCTCAATAGACTTTACACCGTATAGCCTTGTTACTAGAGAACCAGAAGCCATTTTTTCTGCAGAAACTGCGTTAGCTTCTAAAACTGTAGATGTTACACGCGTAAGCGCCATATTCGCTCCTTAACTACTCATCTTCTAATTGATCAAAAAACTCTGCTAAAAAGTCTTTTTGCGGTAAAGTAGTATTATTAAATTTTTCTTCTATTTGAGAAGATATAGTTTTTTTAGTAGATACATTAACTGCTTCATTATCATCTGATAATTCTTCAAAAAATTCAGCTAAAAAGTCTTTTTGCTCTAAAGGTTCTGAATCACCTTCTTCAAAAAACTCTTTTATAAAGTCTTCAACTTGCTCATCAATTGTTGGTGGCTTTAGTATTTCATCATAAGCTAAGTCTACACATACTTTTACTGCAAGTCGTTTAATATAGTCAATAGTATCTTCATCTAATACCTCATTTTTATCAAGCCATTGACGCTCACTTGTTACGTTAGAACCACGCTGTTCATAATAAATACCAATAATAGTACCCTCAACTAGCTGTTCTATTTTTGGTTCTCTCTCTACTAATTTAGCAAAAGGAAAAGCTCTGCTAACCATATCATTACTTTTATCTTCTTCTATAAGTCTGTATTCAAAAAATATAAATTTTTGAAACATCTCATCTATGTGAACTTTAATATATTCCATTATTCCCTCTTATGTTTTTATCATATAACGTGCAACAGCATGTGGAACCACAGCTGCATGTGTATGGCCACCAGCGGTAACACCAGATACCACAGCGGCAGTACTACTATCTTTAGCACTAGTAGCAACAGAAGTTGTAGCAACACTTAATGCTGCTGATCCAGAAGCTGTAGTAATAGTACCTCCAGATGCAAAAGCACCTGCTCCTGGTCCCATAGAAAATACAGAAGACTCTCCTATTAGGACTTTACTTTCAAAATTAGGAACATTAAAGGTTGAAGAACCATTTCCTGCTCCATATACAGTACCTGTTGTAGCAAATAAAGCAGCATAAGTCGTTCTACTGACTGCCTGCCCATTACACTCTAACCAACCAGTAGGAACTGTACCTGCCATAGCTACAATAACTCCTGCAGGCATTAAAGGCACAGGTGCCGTACCTGTACCCGTTATGGCAGAAGATAGTATAACATTTGCAGCAATAGGTGCATAAGTACCATTTTGCTGCACAATATTTAAACCATTTTTAGTAGACGCAACACCTGGTATATGTGCTAAAGATACATTAGCCGTAGAACTTCCAAAATTAAATAATATAGCGGTATTGTCCGTAGAACCTAAACTTGATATTTTAAGAGCTGCGTGTCCTACTCCTATAGCTTCTGGAAACCATTTTTTACCTCCACCAGCTGTAGTCGCAGTTACTGTAAGGTTATTAGTACTAACACCGCTTGATGTTAAATTAACTCTATCAGAAGTAATGCCACTAATAGCAATCATTGTATTTACAACAGATCCATTAGTAGGAGGTATACCTACATCTATAAAATCAGCAGCAGTTCTATTATTAGCAGTTACAAGATATAATCTAGCATTAGCGGCAGTAGCACCCGCAGTAACAGTGGTAGCTAACTCTCCTATTTCATAAGAAGGCGCATTAGCCATCATTACTGTGATACCGTTCTCATTGCGATGACCTATACCACTTCTAGTAAAGTTACCCCCAATTGGAGAAGATTTTTTATTACTAGAATCAGATACGAATAAAGCATTAACATTAGAATTAGCAAAATGCATAATAGTACCGTCTGGTACACTTATACCCTCACCAGATGCTGATATATTTACTGTAGCAGGAGGACTTGAGCTTCTAAAATTAGTTAATAAAGAACGTAAAGAGTTATTAAACTGAGTACGAGAAGCATTCAGTGAAGTACCTGCTGTAGGTTCTATATAGGTATTTGAATCTTGTAATGCCATTTAAACTCCTGTTGCTGTCATCATTACTGACATTCCTGCAGAGGTAGAACCTGCCCCACCATCACTGCTTTTAAATACTTGATAACTAATTGCTTGATTTGAAGCAGCTGTAGTTACCACTATATGAGGTTTATTTGAATCCTCATCTAATAGTGCATAACTTATCACAGGCCTATTTAAGAAGCCTGCACTAGTAATATCTATAGTTTTAGTAGTAGCATTATATGCAGTAGTGTCTGTAAAAGTAACTGTATCCTTCTCTATAGTATACCTAAATTTATCAATTGTAAAGTCAAATTCTTCAGGCTGAACATTTTTTAAGATAAATTTTAATTGGAACTGTCTAAATGTTCTAGTTCCTGCTTGATAAGTTTGATAACCATCATTAACTGAACCTCCTACAAATTGACTAATATTTACATTGCCATTTGCATAATATAACTGAGCATCAGCAGCAGTAGTAGTTCTAATTTGTGTTTGTGCTGTAATAGCTCCTAATGTTCCTGCAAAGGTATCACCAGAACCTGTATCATTATACTGTTTTAGGTTTACTAATTTATAATTAGAAGCCACACTTGTTATATTAGCTAAAGCATTTCCTCCAGTAGCATCTCCATTTGCATGATAAGTAGCACCCAGTCTAATTTCATCAGCATCTATGACTCCGGCTATTAAAGCATATGAATTTGAATTTGAATAATCACCTTCATCTACTACACCAGAAGAAATATATGTACCAAAACCACTAGAATTAAGAGCTGCGGTTCTACCTGCATTAGTATATAGTTGTATAGTACTCGTAGTAGGTGCATTTACATAAAGTTCTCTATCATTTATCTCTGTCATACCATTTACATCATGAATAATAACTCTATCACCATTAGCTATACCGTGAACACCATCAGTAGTTATAACTGCAGGACTAGCTTTTGTAATTCCTGTAATAGATATAACATTACCAGTATATTGACCATCATTCCAGATAGCAAAAACATTACCATCAGTACCACCACTCATCATAGTTTGGTTATTAGAATCAAATCTTGGATTAATTACCGCAGTGTTACTAAACCCTAATACATGACCAATTCCACCAAATTGAACTTCTTTTAATACTCCACTAGTGCCAGATACTTCTGTAACACCAGATATATAGGTCTCTTTAGTATCTGTCCAATTAGTTTGTACAGATTGAGTAGCATCAAGATCTACAAATATAGCACCTGTAACAGTTGATCCAAAATCTCTAATTTGAGTTATATACTCAGCAGTGTCTGTAGCCAATAAATCAGTAGCAGCAGAAATAGCAGACCAGCCAGTAGAAGTACCATTAGCATTATCTGTAACACTAGAATCAAATGGTGAGTCAGACTTATTAAAAGCTAAACCACCTGTATTAGAATCTGCAAAAGAAGGAAAATTATCTTCTCCTGCATTTGTGTTAGTTATAGAAGTAAAATTAACAGAAGGACTGTCTTCATTAAAGGCAGCTACCACACTACTTCTAATAGGTCTAGAAGTAACAAGAGTAATTGAAACTACATCATCACTAAAGTTACCGCTAGTATCTCTAGTTCTTGCAAAATAAGTAAATTCTCCAAAAGTATCTATAGGTATAGACTTACGAGCAGTACCTGCAGATACTGTTACTAAATCATCTGCTATAACAAAATTATCTATACTATTTGTTAATGTTCCTGGTAGTCTTTTTATTACTACTTCTTTAAGATCAATATCTGCTAATTCTCCATCTACTGTACGTGCGTAAGACCATAGTAAGGTAATTTGATCAGTTTGTTGTCCACCCGTAAAATTAAATATATTTGCTGGTTTAGCTGTTTTACCAATAATAGATTTAGTTAAAGTAGCTTGTATACCTCTTATAGTCTTATTCAGTGGGACTACTCTGAAAACAATATTTCTAGTATCACTAGTTAAACCTCTATTTACACCATTTACAGTGAATCTAATTTTATTATCAGCATCAACACCTGAAGCAGGTACTTTTACTGTGTTAAAAGAGGTTAAATCAGTACCTCCATCATCTATACCTACATCGTCAACACTATCTAATTTATAAGATATTTCATAGTCAGTAACTTCTTGACCTATAATATGATCAAATTGTACAGTTACCCTAACAGCAGCTCCACCAGTTTGTTCACGGTATAAAGATTCTATAATAGCACCATTCTGTACTTTTTGTATAGGAATAGAACTCACATTAATAGATTTAGTATTATAAGCACTAGTTCTACCACCTCTAGCTTTATTCCTAGCCCTAATTGAGGTTGTGCCTAGTTGTAAATCAGGTATTTTATTATCTTTAGTTAAAAATATTGATTCAAATTCTGAACCTGTTTCTAGTCTATATACTCTATTATTAGCTAAATGAAACTTACCAGGATATTCTGCTGTGTCATAGTCAAAAGTACCTGTACCACCACTTACATTACTTATAGATCCTAAAGGATCTCTAGATATATTTACAAATAATAAGCCACCTAAATTAGCAGTAGGTTTGGTAGCTGTGTGCACTCTATATATATAATTAGCAGTTAAAGCTGCATTATATTTAGGAGAGGCAGGATCATAACTATTAGTAGCAATACTAAATACATTAGATGCTAAAGATTGTACATTATCTCCTATTTCAAATATTGGCACATTATAATGATCTACTTCTGCTCTAAATGCAGAGTCGCCAGCACTAGTTGTATATACTATATTTGCATTCATTTGTACATTAGTATGATTTAAAGTAAACTGACCTGTGCTTTTTTCTATACCATCTACTAAGAATCTAACAAAAGCTACATCTCTAGGTCTTACAGGTAAATCAATAGTTATACTATCTGTACCATTTATTTCTCCAGATTTTACATATGTTTGTTCAGATCCAGATACATAGAAACTATTATTTGCATAGTGTCTAGAATCTAAAAGTTGGTTTAAAGTAACATAAAAAGGAGCATCTGGAATTTTATTAACAAGATCAACACTATCTGTAGTTTTATTTTCAATTTTTATCTTATCAGTAGCAGTAGTAAATCCTACAATAGGTTGACTAAGAGCTGTAACAATACCAGCAAAACCTACAAAATTTATAGCGCTTTGTTGTTCAGTTTTTTCATTGATAGGTATAGTAATATTATCCGTACCTTTTAAAGTACCAAAAACATTATCATCATTTGCATCTAGTATATTAGATTGAAAATTTTCATCGAATACTTGACCAAAACCTTGTACAGTTAATTCTATATTACCAGTAGTAGTTCCACTAGCTGTATCTATAACGCTAACATCAGTACATAATAATTTTATTTCTCCTACACCACTAGTAAAACCATTCTTACCTGATAAAGTAGCAGGATTAATTTCACCTACTAATACATTAGCATGTTCTACACTTATACTTTGATGATTAAGACCAGATAAGTTAGCAGTTGTTAATAAAGTACTTTCTAAAGGATTAGAAAGCTCATACTCTGTTGCATAACTAATACCATAACCTTCACGTTCTGTACTAGTTCTTAGTAAAGCATCTATAGTAACTGATCCATCTACTCTTCGTCTAGGACTAGCTTGTAAAGTAAAAGCAGGGACAGGAGGAACTGTAAGAGAAGATTGTATATCTGTGTACGCAGTAGGTTTATAATCAATAAATGTATCAGAGTCTACATATACATTAGAAATATATTCTACAGTAGCTATGTTAACTTCGTTAGTATCCATTTCTCGTTCAACTTGAGTTACTTTAAAAAGTTTATCGCTTTTAGCGCCATATATATTATTATCTTCTTTAACAAGTTCTCCAAAAGTCCATAGGTCTCCTTTTTGGGGTACATTATTAGCAGTAAAAGCAGTATAACTATCCCAAACTTTAGTAATAGGATTAAATCTCTTAATAGGATTTACTGTAGCCCTATCACTACCTATAGTTACGTTATCAGTAGTACTTAGAGCAAAAGCAGTGTTTGATACTAAGTATAAATCAATTCTATCACTAGCTGCTTTAATTACTCGTAAAGTTAATGCCCCTGTATTAGCTGTAAAATTTGTACTGGCTAGAGAAGGCACTGTATAATGTTCAAGGTATACGTTAGTATTAGAAGAAGCCACAGCAGAATTTTTTTCTATTTTTCCTCCAAAACCATAAGCTATACCACTTGCTTGAAAAGCTACAGCTATTACGTCTCCAGGAATTAATTGTAAAGCATCTACACTTGTAGTAAAATTAGCTGTTCTTTTTAAGTATCTAGAAGCAGCTATTTGATACTGAGCAAATCTGAGTGCCTGACTTCTTCTAGTCACTCCAGCAAGATCAAGTGACATAATATTTTCTATTTCTGTTTTTCTAATACCATCATTACTACCTAATTGATCAATACGTACTGTTTCTCTTTGAAAATGATTGGTAGGGTCTACATAACTAACGTCAACTCCTGTTAATATTTCACTTTCTTTATTTCCTCCTATTATAAAACTACTTTCTTTTATGTTAGTCTCGTTAAACACCATAACAGGAGTTTCATCAGGTAGATCACAAGCTAGAGTAATTTTACCGTGAGCATATATTAATGCCCCTCTAAAAGAAGAAGCTAAACCATTTAATGTATCAAATGATTGAGCTTGATCTGCTATAGTAATATCTAGAGTAAATCTTCTTTCTTTAATTTTTGTACCTTGTGCTAATCCAAGTTGATTCTCTCTAACACTTGTAAAAGTATTTCTAGGTTTACTTCTAAAAGAACCATCAGCTATACCATCTACGCCTAAAAAATTACCAGTAGTAAAATCACAAGCATCACAGTATTGTGCTATTTGATAAAATCTATATTTATCAATATTTTTTTCAGGTATACTTAAACCATAAGTTTTATTAGTTAGAATATCATATATAATCCAAACAGGATTTTGAGACCAAGAGTAAACAAAACTTCCATCCCAAGTACCTTTATATAAATTTATAGTAGAACTAGTTTGTACAGATGTTCCTGTTTGTTGTAGATAGTAACCAGCAGTTGCTGCACTAGTAGAACCAGAACTAGGAACTTCTATATGTCTCCAGTCAATCTCTCCATTAGCTAAAGTAGGTTGATTATAGTTAGAAGGCACTCTAAGTACTAGCCCCTTTACTAGAGAAGTAAATCTAGGTATACCATTATGCTCATTACTGGCTTTCATAGCAAAACCTATATGTGCTGTTCTAGGATATGCTTGTGGAGAGTTTTCAATCTCATTCCAACCTAGTAAACTTACATCATCAGTTGTACCAGAACTAGTAGAATCTCCAGATGTTTTTGTTACTGTAAATTTATATCCATTTACACTTTTACTAGCTTCGGGTATGTTAATCTTTATAGTAAACTTAAAAGCAGCAGTTGTTTTACCATGTATATTTCTACTTCCAGAAGCAATTACGTTACTTCCAGTACTATCAAAAACTCTAATAGCTACCGATATACTATGTCTTAGTACATCACCATCTTTTGTTATTTTTTGCAGTGATCCTATTGAAAAAACAAATTCTAGAGCATCCCAATCTTTAGAAGAAGTTTCTTGTAAAGTTACACCATTAGCAGGAACGCCCGCACCGCCATTTTTTAATCCTACTGGTGATGCAAAATTTTGAGGAGTAATAGTTGTTTCGCCAAATACCTCTAATCTATCTTGTACAGTTGTTCCAGTAGTAGATAGAGTTTTAAATTTAGAAAAAGACTCTTGTCCATTGCCATCTATATTAATAAGATCATCAATTGATCCATCACTTAATTCTATATCTTGAGGACCATTAGAGTTAATTCTATATACAGGACCTTCTCCTAGTCCTACTACTACAAAAAGAATATCAGTAGAAAATAAACTTTGTGGATCTTCTATAGGATCACGAGGTGCTGATCCACCTCCCTTACCGCCTTTTGCTCCTTGTATTTGTGGTACTAATGTATTAGAATAATTAATAAAATTTCTGTAGGCCATTACCCGCTCCCAAACTGGTTTCCTACTTGAATAGGATCACCGCTACCATGTGATGTAGAAGATATATAGCCACTTAAAAATTGACCGCCAACTCTATTATAACCATATATTAAAGCAATAGGAGTACCACTTGTAGAACTATTAGTTAAACCACCAAACATACCATTTTCTCTTACCGTAGAGTCTGTTTGTTTACTGGATCTTGCTGCAGGAGATTTAACCATCATAGATGTAATAGCTGATATAGCTAAATTAAGTCCTATTGTTTTCATAACACTTGCAGCAGTGATACCTGCTTTAGCAGTACCCGCAACAACAGTAGCACCACCAGTAGTAACTGCTGTTGTACCTGCCATAGAAGCTGATGCAGATGCTATTGCAGCAGAAGTTTGCATGGCAGCTATAGCATAAGGAGCTGCTACAACAAGTGCCATAAATAAAAGCATATTTCTAAAACGTTTACCGCCCCCACCTGATATATTAGGGACTAAGTGTATAGTATCTCCATCTTTAAATTTTTTAACTTCTAACATATCTTCAGATATTTCTTTTAAGTTACTATCAAGTAGAGAAAAAGCCTCTTCAGATTCTCCAGAAAGTATCTGAGTCATATATTTAGCAAATTTAGGATGTATACCTTTAAGATATAATATAATATCAGTAGCTACATAAGCTTCAAAAGTATATGTTTTTTCATCAAAGAATTTATTATAAGCTGAATGTATTTTAAGATTAATTAACAAGATTTTCTTCCTTAAACTCATCAAATATGAGTGCGTCTATATCGTGGTCTAGCCAGTATATATAAAATTTATTATTAAATCCTACTAAAAATTTATATTCCTGAAAAGCTGCACTTACTTTATCTTCTTTACTGGGTATTGGATTTTCGTCTCCAGGATGTGAATGAAATATGCCCCATATATTCTCGTCATTTCTAACTAAATCTGCAGGATCTAATATAAAAGTTTGTTTAGGCATGGGAGATATGTTTGTACAAGGAATATAAATAAAGTCTTTAGTTATGATACCTACACACTCTTTAGGATACTCTAACATTGAGTGTGCATTCATATCTTCTTTTAATTTTATAAATCTTTCCATCTATACACCCCCGTAGTATATTGTTTATAGTAATTTCCATAAAGAGAGACCCAGCTTTTATGCTTAATCATAGTTTGTAAGATTTTATTCCTATCAACATACAATGCACAGTGATTTGTAACATTAGTAGATCCTAGACTCATAGTTATTATATCATAAGGTTTAGGTTCTCTAACTCTTCTCCACCCAGTCTTTTCATTTGCATTTATTTCAAAGAGTCTTTCTTGAGTTTTACTATACCAATCTTCGTCTACTATTTTACAAAAATGATCTGTAGTGTAAGGAATGTCTATATTTAATTCATGTAGATATACATATTTACAGAGATTAAAGCAGTCAATCCCTGTTTCTGCATTATTACCTAAATGTAAATATGGAAAATCTTTGTATTTATGATACCAAGCTGTCATGTCTATAAATCGAATGTATACTTTCTACCCAATAATCTGATAGAGTCTCCACACGCGAAATTCCCCCTTCTTCGATGTGTAACATTTTGGAAGGCAGTAAGTACATACCAAAATGTATTATTAAATTTGTTTTTTCTGACTTAAATGCTATTACATCATAATCTTTAGCGTTTGTCAAACTTACTTTTTTAGCACATTGAGCTGCCCAACTATCTATACTAGTTGTAGTAAATTGTTTAATCCAGTGTCTAGAAACAGGGTAATCTGGTAAAGAGAATTGTAAATTCAGTTCTAAAAAATAGAAATTTTTAATTAGTGTTATACAATTTATATCTTCATATGAGTGATATAAACCTAAATATTTTTGTACCATGAGGAAAACTCCGGAAAGGTATCTGTAAAGGATTCTTTACGTAGTATATCTAGTCTTTCAGTTTCTTTTTTAAATTCAGGTAGTAAATAAGAATCATCAGTACTAACCATAAAAGATAGCCAGCTCTTAATTTGTTCTAGATCATGTAGACTTAAAAGTGCTTTATACTCTGTAGTAAATTTTTTATAAAGTTGTATTACATCTTGTTTAGACTCTTTAGGTAGACAAGTAACTTTTTGGTATATAGGCTCTATCAAAGTTGTACCGTAGAAATAAAAATTATTACGTTTACACCATAGTATTAAATCAGGCATAGATGTTATACTATATATACTTATAACTGCACTTATAGTAGTTATATTGTCTTTAAACATAATAGCATGTTTTTCAAATTTAGACCAGGATAATCCCTTCCTAGAATACTCTACGCGACTTCCATAGCCATCTACACTAGGCCATAAAGACACTTTTTTAAAGTTACCCCATAGTTCGGGAAGATTATATTTTTTAAATTTATGATAACTTAAATTTGTATTATAACTTAGGTGTATATTTTTAGCATAACCAGATTCTATAAGTAATGTGAGCATCTTATAGTGACCTTCTTGTATAAAAGGTTCACCCCCTGCAAAATATACTTCTTCTAGATCAGGAATAAATTGTGGAACATCTGCCCAAAAGTCTTCATTATCAGTATAGTAGTCCATAGTTTTAGACCAACCTGTTTCTAAAGTATCTTTATACCAACTAGTAGAGGCATCAGGACCACACATTCTACATTTAAAGTTACACAGATTACCAAACCTAATATCTAGATAAGTAGGTTTAGTATCTAAACTTCCATCTGCATTAGTCTGAGCCTGTAGATATACATCTTTAGCAAATCGTTTATTTACTTGTAATCTGTTACTACCACTACCTTGTTTTTCTTTATCATAACATGCTTTTATACATTCTGTAGGTATTTTATTTTTTAAAAAATCTAAACGTGTTTTTTTATATTGAGCACTATTCCATATATCACCTAAGGATTGATCATAGGTTCCTACTATAGTAGTATCTGTTTGAAATTGCGCATGACAGCATAAATAAAAATTACCAGTTAATCCTCCAAAAATATGCATCCAAGGAAGTATACAACCTTTAATTTTATTGTTTGGGAATTGTACGTCCTGTTGCAGGGAAGCCTCCAAAGTGTATA
>Ga0307488_10003408_pt1 | contig 13306 bp, 9 predicted proteins | sample SB02metaG_FD_202248 | JGI IMG/M metagenome (GOLD analysis project Ga0307488, IMG submission 202248) | Sea-ice brine microbial communities from Beaufort Sea near Barrow, Alaska, United States - SB 0.2 | ecosystem: Environmental > Aquatic > Marine > Coastal | place: USA: Alaska | collected 2017-05-06
GCCTGCGCATCGACTCCTAAAACTGCATTGGCTATTGGAATCAGGGAAACCGTCAGAGCACCAAAAATGACGTTTAGTGGGTTGGTTGCTCCGCCCAAAACTGAGGTCCCCCCAACGATGGCCGCTGCGATTCCGGGCAACAGCAGGTCGCTTCCTAGTCCGTTGGGAGAGGCTGATCCACCCTGGGCAATTATTGTGATTGAGGCCAGGCCGCTCATAAATCCAGAGATCGCAAAGGCAACAATTTTTAGCCTCTTATTGCGCAATCCGGAGTAGACCGACCCGGTCTCGTTGAGTCCGATAGCCGTCATGCCACGGCCAACTGTTGTGTATCTCAGAACGAACCAGAGAACGAGTGCCATGCAGACACCAAGAATAAAGCTGGCTGGAATGCCCGCCAATTTGGTGGTGTGCAAATGGCCCAGGAAGTCTTTGTTGCCCTGAACGTAAACTGCCGTGGCGTCGCTAAAAACGAGAGCTGCGGACTCAAAGATACCGAGCGTCCCCAAGGTCAACGCGAAGGATGGCACCTTGGTGTAAGCGACAAAGAACCCATTAACAAGTCCAAAGCAGGTCGTCACGATAATGATTATCAGTGGTGATGTGACCCCGAGAATCGGCAATGACAGAGCCAAAAGAATCGCCCCGAGAAGACCCATTGCGGCATTCGATAAGTCAAGAGAGCCAACATTTAGGACCATTGCCTGGCCCAGAGCGACCATCAGAATCGGGGCTGCAAGGGTTGCCACGATGCCCATTCCCCCACTTTCCAGGAAGTTTGGGTTGACGGCAGAGATCATCAAGAAGACGGCCAGAAATATCGCAACCGGTCCAAAGACCTGCCAGATGCGCCTGAAGGGGAAACGTTTGGTTGGGACCGCAGTCTCAATTATTGCCATTGCTGCTGTTTGGCTATGCTTCGTCATTTACACCATCTTTTCCAGCAGGTCCAACGAAGTTGGCTGCTCCTTGTGAAGGTCAAAGCTCGATGAAATTTCGCCATCGCGCATCACGATGATTTGATCGCCCATTTCCAGAGCTTCCTCCAACGTGTCAGCTAGAAGAAGGACAGCTGTGTCGTTTTTTACCGCAGCCTGAATCAAAAGATTTACGGTTCCTGCAGCGCCCGGGTCCAGGCCTCGCAGTGGGTGGTCCAGAATCAGGAGTGAGAGCTTTTCGGACTTGAGCCACTTGGCCATTACAACCTTCTGCTGGTTGCCACCAGAAAAGCGCTCAAGTTCCAAGCTTGGGTTACGGGGCCTGATGTCTAACTTTTCAAACCAGTCAGCTGCAACCGTCTTCAGCTTCCTTGGGCTTATGAAAGGTCCGACTTGGCTGTCGCTACCAAAAATTAAGCTCAGGTTTGAAGCGGCGGTCAAGCCTCCAACCATCCCCTCGACTTTTCTTTCGGAAGGCACAAGGCCAAAGCCCGCCTTAATCGACCGCTGGACATTCCAGCCGTGCACTTCTTTACCTCTCACCAGCATTGTTCCGGAGTCAGCTGGATCGACACCGTAAAGTGCTTTACACAACTCTTCTCGGCCCGACGCGTTCGTTCCAACTATTGCCGTTATCTCACCGGCAGCTAACGTCAGATTTACGCCTCGGAACGCGCCTCTTTTACTGAGATTCCGAAGTTCAATTACCGGGGCTTCCTCGGAGGCGTCTCTTCGATACTCGCGCTTTTCGGATTTAGCCTCACGCCCAATCATCAACCTGAACAACTCGGCTTCATCGACAGCATCCTTGGTTCTCACGGCCACAAGTTCGCCATCGCGAAGAACTAGAATTCGGTCGCAAACTCTGATTACCTCCTCGAGTCGGTGAGAAACGAAGATTACCGAACCAATCTCACGGAGCTTCGAAATTTCTCGCTCAAGATACGCAGTCTCGTGAGGTTCAAGCAGCGAAGTTGGTTCGTCCAGAATGACAATTGGCTTGGTGTTTGAAGACTCTCCCACTCGAATTGCCTTCGCAATTTCCACCATCTGCCTGTCAACGAAGGCCAAATCTCCGACCTTGGTCCTAGGGTCAAGCTTGGAGCCAATTTTTTCTAGGGTCCGCGAAGCACTTTTGTTTACAGCACCCCAGTTGTAAAGGCCGAGCAAAGAGGAGTTTGATCCACTCTTGCCAACAGAAATGTCCATGTTTTCGGCCACCGAGAGATTGGTGAATAGAGATTGCTCCTGGTGCACCACGCCAATTCCAGCGGCTAGTGAGTCCTCTGGATTCCGGAACTTTACTTCTTTCCCAGCCAACTCAATCGAGCCTTCGTCAGGCCTATATATTCCAGAGAGAATCTTTAGCAGAGTCGATTTTCCCGCACCGTTTTCCCCAATGAGGCCAATTACCTCCCCCTCGTAAAGATCTAAGGAGACACCATTGACGGCAACAACATCCCCGAAGGTTATTTTGATGTCGCGCAGGGAAAGGGCGACGTTCTTGGCATTAGTCGTCATTTGGCAATCCTTAGTCGGTCGCGTTGAGAGGCTGCGGCGACCACGATGGCCCCAATCAGAATCGCTCCCGCAATTCCAGACTGGAAGTTAGGGCTGACTCCGGCCAGAATTAGTCCATTGTTCAGGATGATAAGAATAAAGACTCCGAGAGTGGAGCTGAGGACCCCGCCCTTGCCGCCAGCTAGCGCGGTGCCTCCAATAACCACGGCGGGAATAGTCACGAAAAGACTCCCCAGGCCAACAGATGGTGACCCGGAACCGAGTTTGATGGCGGCAATAATGCCGGCCACTGCGCTAAGGGCACCGGCTATGGCAAATACAGCCAGCTTGATGCGATCAACTCTTAGTCCTGCGCTACGAGCAATGTTCTCGTTATTGCCGATAGCCATAACTGATCTTCCGGTCTTGGTTAGACCCACGAAAGTGACTCCCAGAATCACAACCACGACGGCTGCCCAGAAAGAGTTTGGAAGCCCAACAGACAGGGTAGAAGCCCAGCTTGTCAAGTCGCTGTTGGTCAAGAAGGGCATTGTCTCTGTTCCGTAGAGCACGGTAGCAACCCCGAGGCCTACGAACCACATGCCTAAGGTCACCACAAAGGACGGAACCTTTATCTTTGTAACGATGCTGCCGTTCAGTAGGCCAAAAATGATTCCAACGACGATTGCCGCCAATACAGCGAGCAGGCCGAAATCTGAACTGTCTCTGGTATTCGCGCTTAGCAGGACGAAGGTCATTGCGGCTGATCCCATAATTCCCTCAATGGAAAGATCGATTGAGCCAAGCAAAATGACCAGTGTTGCCCCAACGCTGAGAATCAGAGGAAGTGATGCCTGGTCCGTCAGATTTCTTAGGTTTTCAACACTGAGGAACCTTGGGTTTAGTAGGGAAAAAATTATGATGAGTGCGAACAGGGTCGCAATAAGAGAGGTTGGTTCTGCGAGTCGTTTCCAATTCGTGGATTTGGCAATCTCGCCCTCGCGGATTCGAATCATCGCGGTGTTTACACCTGGGTTGCCGGGCTCTTTAGTTGCCATGTTCCACATCCTTTTGGAAGCTGATTTTGGTATTGCCTGGTCAAGATCATGAGGTCTTGACCAGGCAACGACCGGTGTGTGTTAGTACTGAGGAAGGATCTCTGGGCCCTCGCCGATTAGCTTGAATGGCGCGGTGTCCCAAGGACCATTGATGATCAGCTGATCGATCCAGCCGTCGACGTCATTGTCCAAAGAAGCGAAATCTTCGAAGTTCTCTGGGCCGACACAAGCGATCTCAAACAAGCTGTGACGCTTGTCGTTTGATAGCTCTGAAGGAACGATCTCGCCGATTGCAGCTAGGTAAGCGGTGTAGAGACCGATTGCTGAGGCTGCCCAACCACGGTGGAAGGTCTCGCCAACAATCGCATTGTTACCTCGACCGGAGCGCATGTCCTCGATGGTTGGTGGGTACAGACCGTCAGAAACGAACTTCACCTGGTCCAATCTACCTGCGTCTTCGAATGCCTTCATCGCACCAATTTGCATGCCATCGTCAGCCGTCCAAACACCCTTGATGTCAGAACCGTACTTGGTGATGAGGTCCTGCGAGTTCCTGTAGGCAAGTTCTGGGTCCCAGTCGGAAGGGCGGAGCTCAACTAGCTCTACGTCTGGCCACCTGGTCGCAAGCGCGTACTCAAGTCCAGCGACACGAGTGGCGCTGGTGGTTGAGTCCTGAACACCTGGGAGAGCGATAATCTTTCCACTCCCGCCGATTGACTCGGCGAGTCGGTCAGCAGTACATTCACCGCTGGAAACACCTGGGTGCTTCTGGAACGCGACGAAGTTGTCTCCAACATCTCGTGGCTCGTAGTCGTCTGGCTTGTTCCACCAAATGGTAACGAATCCACCAGCTGCCTTGGTGGCCTCAACAATGATTGGGGCATCGGCACTGGAAACGGTGTTGACGAACATAACTACGGTCTTACCCTTAGCAAGGATCGCCTGAATCTTTGAGTTCTGGACCTGGGAAGAACCCTCGGAGTCCACAATCTCGATTGGAACTCCGAGCTTCTTAGCCAGCGCCTCGGCGCCAGCAATGTTTGCTGCGAAGTAAGGGTTCGTGGTGTTGATTACCGAAGCAACAAAAACGATGTCTTCCTTTTTGACTCCGGTGGACTCGGAGGATTCTGCTGAAGTGCTTGATGACGTGCTTGCACTCTCGCTCGCCGCAGTGGTGCACCCAGCCAAGGTGAGGCCGGCAACCATTGCAATTCCCAAGAGCTTTGCTAGTCGATTAGCGTTCGACTTTAGTGACATTGTGACTCCTTTTTTATTCGGGTCCAACAGCGTCGTCTGTTCAACTACGTTGTTGAGGTTTATTGAATTTTCATTCACATGTCGATTTGACATTCACACGAAGCTATCGCCTCAAAAATGAATAGTCAAGCAGAGAATGACCATTTATTCATTTGTTATCTAACCGTGATAAAATCCGCTTGAGAACATTCCGATTCGGATCCTACACAAGCTTCTCACTAGCGGAATTGCCTGAAGAAGGTGGCGACATCGTCAACGTAGATGTCTGGCACCTCTAATGGTGCAAAATGACCGCCATCATTGTGAATTCGATACTGCTGGAGGTTGAAGTACTTCTTGGTCCATGCAATGGGTGGCTTGTAGATCTCTCCAGGGAAGATACTGACAGCGGTCGGCACGGACACCACGGGGAAGTTAGTGTGACTTGGCTTCCATGGATTTCCAAGACATTCCCAGTAGTAGCGAGAGGATGTGCCGCCGGTGTTAGTCAGGAAGTAAACCGCTGCAGTTGTGATTAAGTCCTCCTTTGGCCAGACTTTCTCGAATGCATCGGTTCCAGTGCCACGCTCTGCCAAACCCCAAAAGTAACGCTTCTCTGTGATCCATGCCAACTGAGCTGCAGGAGAGTCTGCGACCAGCGCCGCAAGCGTCTGCGGCTTGGTTAGCTGAATTTCACCGTAGCCGCTCTCCCGCTCGACAAACAGTTTGCCGCGTTCGAACCAGCCGGCTTCATCCGCGCCGTAGGTGTGCTCGGCTGGCAGGCCAAGAATTGGATCAAAATCGATTCCCTCAGGCTGGTCTGGGTGTGTTGGCAGGTAGTGGCTCATCTGAGCCGGGAAGTGAGTGTAAACGCCAATCACATCCTTGGCATACTTGTGCCCGTGCTGTTGAGCAATTAGCGCTCCCCAGTCACCGCCAGCGGTTGCATACTTTTCATAACCCAAGACATCCTTCATCAGGGTGTTCTCTAAGTCAGCGGTGTGCCACCAGTTCCAACCGGTTTCAGTCAGCGGAGATGAGAAGCCGTAGCCAGGCAGGGAGATCAACACAACATCAAAGGAGTCCTCAGGGTCTCCGCCAAACTTCTCTGGGTTGGTGAAGGGCTCAATTACCTTTCGAACGTCCCAGAAAGTCCAGGGCCAGCCGTGGTGAAGCAGCAGTGGCATGGGGTTCTTACCGCTGCCCTTGACGTGGATAAAGTGAAGCGGCACTCCCATCAAGTCAACTTTGAAGTGTGGTAGCTCGTTCATGCGGCGCTCAACATCACGCCAGTCGTACTCGTTTACCCAGTAGTCCACCAGGGTACGGTGGTAGTCGGTGTTATAGCCGTAGTCCCAGTTCTCATTGCCGAAGTCATTTGGGAAACGAGTGTTACGCAACCGGTCCATCATGTCCTTGAGTTGGTCCTCAGGAATGTGGATCTCAAAAGGTTGCACGTCGTATTTTGCGCTCATTGTCATCCCTTCCAGATGGCCCTGGATTGCCTCGCAGCATCATTGCTTTGTATGGCAATTCACAAGCTGATTTTCTATTCAGTATTCAGTCTAAAGCTTCACTTGTCAATCAGGTCTCAATTTTTTTTGCATGGATTCCAGCGGCTAGGAACTGTGCGGTTGCCAGATCTGTAACCAGAACATTTATCCATTTCCCGAGCACTGCAGCCTTCACTGCTGGCCACTTGTCTACTCCGGCAGCGACTCCGATTCGAATCGGAGTCCTGGCGAGCTGCTCCAGTTTCACCCCAATCACCAAAGAATCCAGCTCGGAAACAACCGGTCTGCCGTGCTTGTCAATAAATCGCAGATTTATCTGGCCGACTGCACCCTGCCTAATAGGGCTTTCGAGTTGATCAACGCTGAAAAAATTAGCCCCGGTGTATTGAGGCGATGCGATTTGACAAGATCCGATGCCCACCAATGCAACATCGAGTTCGTTCATCAACCCAAGTGCTAGAGCTGCGTGACGATCATTTTTCACAAGCGCCGATGCCATTTCAGCGGAGCTGACCACACTCGGCAGACGAAGAAACACCGCATGCCCGCCAACTGCTCTGGAAAACAGTTCAGTGGCTAAGGTTGCCTCGTGCTGGACCGTTGGGGAACCAACGTCTCCCAGAAGTTCAACGACATTACTGGGCCCGGACCGTGCGGACTTGCCAAAGGATTTCGCCATCGCCCGCAGAGACCTGGACCAAGCAGTGAAACCTATGGTCTTACCCTCAAGGGGCATTGCTTCCAAGACTGATGCGACAGCTCGCCCCAAGTCGTCCCATGGTTCTGCGACTCGACCCGCGGCACTCTCAACAACATGAACGTGTAGCAGCCCAAACGCCTGCTCGAGACGGGACTCGAGCTCAGAATGGATTCCCCGTGGTGACAACACGATTGTCTTGACAATTCCGAGTTCATCTGCAGCGGCAAGCAAGCGGGAGACTCGCGCCTGTGACACCCCTAGCATCTGGGCAATTTCAGTTTGCCGCAGTGACTGCGAGTGATATAGTCTCGCGACCCTCGCGATCAAGCGAAGCTGATCGGCTTGTAGAGTTGCGACCATAAAATACCTAACGTCTATGTCTGCGCAAAATACTAGTGCATGGTCTTTCGCTTTCTGAATAGCAATTCACCAAAAACTGTCTAGACGCTATCGACTGTGGGCTTTGCTTGCATTGGAGAATGTAAATTCGTATACTGGATAATTATTATAAGCGAGCGCAAGGGGACTCTGATGGCAACAAACTATGAACATGCGGCTCTGTGCAGTCCTCAGCAATGGGAAAATTCTCTTCTAGTTAAAATTTGTAGAAGGGATGCTTTTTAAATGTCAGTGACAAAAAAGGAATCAGGCGCTGATTTTGACGTTGTGGTGGTCGGAGCTGGCATCAATGGCCTCGGAATTGCGCGAGATGCCGCTGAGCGCGGACTTCGTACCCTCTTGGTTGAGCAGCAGGATCTTTGCAGCGGAGTTTCGGCCTGGTCAGGCAGGCTGATACACGGGGGGCTTCGCTACCTCGAACACTTGGAGGTCGGACTCGTTAGGGAATCCCTCAGGGAGAGAGAGCGCCTGTTTAAGCTTGCGCCGCACCTTGTCAAGCCAGTGAACTTGATTATGCCGTTTTACAAAAAGAATCAACGTCCGCCTTGGATGATCTGGGCTGGAATGATGGCCTATGACATATTGTCGCTGGATAAATCAGTGTCCTTCCACCGAATTCTTGGACGCTCTAAGGTCCTTGGGCGCTTTTCCGGAATGTCTAGAAATGGTCTGAGCGGAGCTGCACTCTTCATCGACGGACAGATTGAATACGCAGAACGTCTCTGCGTGGAACTCGCACTCGCGGCCTCCGACGCAGGCGCCCAAATCAGGATTCACCAAAGTGTCGTTGGCTTTGAGCACAAAGCGGGCCGAGTCAGCGGGGTTCAAGTTCAAAAGCGCGATGGGTCAGTCGAGACAATCACAGCAAAGGCTGTGATTAACGCTGCTGGGCCATGGGTTGATCGAGTGAACGGCAACCTCACCGAGTCGACTACTAAAAGGCTGATCGGCGGCACAAAGGGTAGCCACATTATCGTCGACCCATTCCCTGGTGCTCCTTCAGATGTTGTTTATTACGAGTCCCAAGCCGACGGTCGTTTGGTTTTGGTAATTCCATGGATGGGTAGGTACCTAATCGGAACCACCGACACCAAGTTTGATGAGGAGCCAGACTCTGCCAGGGCCGACAATGAAGAAATTGAGTACCTGCTTTCCGAGGTGAACACCTTGATCCCGGAATCCAAGCTTGGTCGCGAGCAAATTCTTTACACCTACAGCGGTGTGCGACCCCTACCGTTCGCCCCGGGCGTCGCCGAGTGGAAGATCCCAAGAAGCCACATCATCCTTGACCACAAATCCGAAGATTTGCCTGGGCTGTATTCAATAGTTAGCGGGAAGCTCACCACTTATCGCCAACTAGCGGAGGACGCAGTCGACCTTGTTATGAAACAGGACTTCGGTCGCAAGTCCAAATGTGTGAATAAGAACGTTCCGTTCCCCGGTGCTCAAGAAGCTGACCTAGAAGCGCTACGCGAAGATCTCTTGGCTCAAACTTTAGTCAAGCCCGACAGCATTGACCGGCTGTTGGCGATATACGGGTCAAGAGCCCGTCTAGTTGTAGAGCTTGCAGTGAAGGACCCAGCCCTAGCTGAGCGCTTCGACAACAACTCTGCTGCGATTGCTGCAGAGTTGTTGGTTGCAGTAAGGTTCGAATTTGCAGAAACGCTAACAGATGTCTATTCCAGAAGAATTCTGCTTGCCTTCGAACCGGGTCACGGACTCGCCTCAGTCCACAGGGCGGCAGAAATACTTGCCAAGATTCTCGGTTGGGACAGTTTGCAAATTGAAGAGAACATACATGAATACCAGCAGTGGCTGGACCACCTCAAGGTTCCAGAACTCTAAACCAACCCAAGCCTGAGCGGAAAAGACAATGAAGTCAAAATATGTGTTGGCCCTGGACGAGGGCTCGTCAAGTGCCAGAGCAGTGCTGTTCGATGAGGCCGGTGTTATCCGCGCAGATCACGCCATTGCAATACACGCAATCTACCCCAAACCGGGCTGGGTCGAACTTGACCCCGAAGCAGTTTGGAACGCTATGTTGGAGGCTATCCACCAATCCATGAGAAAAGTTAACGCCCTGGCCGAAGACATCTTGGTGGTCGGAATCACGACGCATCGCGAGACTGTGGTGGTTTGGGATCGCGACACAGGACGACCGGTTTACAACGCTGTGATGTGGAGCAGTAAGCAGACCGACGACATAGTTCGTGGCTGGTCAGAGGCGGGATTTGATTCAGAAATCAGGGCAAGAACTGGGGTTCGCAACGACTCCTATTTTTCGGCAGGCAAAATCGCGTGGCTATGCGAACATGTCCCCGGGGTTCGAAAGGGCGCAGAATCAGGTGAGCTTGCCATGGGTACTATGGACAGCTGGCTACTTTGGAAGCTTACGGGAGGTCGGCGTCACGCAACGGACTTCAGCGCGGCATCTCGCACCGCACTGTTGAATCTTGAGCAACGTAGCTGGGACTTTGAGCTTGCAGAAATGCTCAAGATACCCACCGCGCAGCTACCGGCAATTTTGGAATCTGATGGTTACTTCGGAGAGCTGGCATCGGGAATCCTGCCCGGAACTATGAAGCAGTCAATCCCGATCCGCGGAATACTCGGTGATCAACAGGCAGGGCTCTTTGGACAGGCGTGCCTGAATGTAGGGGATGCCAAAAACACCTTCGGCACCGCAGGGGTGCTAACTGTGAACGTTGGTAACGCGCCTAAGATTATGGATGGCCTTAGCTCATCAATTGCTTGGAACCTGAATGGAACCACAGCGTTTGAGGCGGAGGGTGTCGTGTTTTTTAGCGGAAAGACAATGGCCTGGTTGCGAGACAACCTCGGGCTGATTGACAGCTCCGACCACTCTGAGTCACTTGCACGTTCAATACCCAATAACGGCGGTGTTTACTTGGTGCCCGCATTCAACGGACTGTGCGATCCGCATTGGGACAGAGATGTCAGGGGCGCAATTATGGGCTTGCAGCTTGACACTACAAAAGCTCACCTCGTCCGCGCTGGACTTGAATCGATGGCCTACCAAACGGCCGACAACGTGAACACGCTTAGGGCCGGTGGCATGGACATTCCAGCTCTAAAGGTTGACGGAGGCGCGGTGACAAACGACTGGCTCTGCCAATTCCAAGCTGACGTGTTAGGTATTCCTGTGCTGCGCCCGACAGAACCAGAGCGGACTGCCCTGGGAGTTGCTCACATCGCTGGCGCAGCCGTTGGGGCCTGGTCCTTGGATTCAATTTCTGACCGCTGGAAACTTGACAGGGAGTTCGTTCCACAAATTTCACAGGACCAGCGTGAAGGCCTTTTGCGGGAATGGAAAGAGGCAGTTATTGCAGCTCAGTCCTTGCCGCCAAGAAGAGTCTAAAAGTACTCCTGCCTAAAAAGTTGATCACCAAAGCTTTTGATCTCGGAGGCTAAAAATTTTGCCACGCTATCGGAGTTTAACGATCCAACCTCCTCAAACAGCGACCCCACAGTCTTTGGCTCCCAATCAAAATTGAGCGAGCGATTAACCGCAATTAGGACCTCGCGAACTGGCTCAGAGTTATCAAGCAGCATCGAACCACTTACCAATCGAACTCCGCGTGACGCTCGTTGTGCTGTGCCCATCAGTTTCACCTTGTCGCGGGAATTAATGCTGTATTTTCCGGGGCAGTACTCGCCCGAAACAGGTCCCAGCTTGGCATCGACACCCATGGAGCGCAGCATCGCTACCATGACGTATCCGAATTCCTTAAAGATGAACTCGCTACTGAATCGTAACCTGGGCTCCGGAATAACCAGATCAAAAACTACAGAGCCAAGATGATAGGCCACGGCCCTGCCTCCAGCAGGCCTAATGACCGGCTCAAAACCTAATTTCCGCGCCGCACTCTGGGCAGCTTCAAACCCCGGCAGAAACATTTCGCGACGGCTAAAGGCGACAGTTTTCTCGGGGCAGTAGACCCTCACCTGGGGACCAAACTCTGGGTCCTGTGCAACCTGTTCAAGCATCGCGCGCGAGTAGTTCATTTGCACATGCGAAAGGCTCTGCGAATCGTCAACCTTTGATCCTACGGGAGTGTAGATAAGTTCAGGCATTAATCATTTCTCCCACAAGACCGTGAATTGCCTCCTGAACTCCCTCACTTAGAGTTGGGTGAATGTGCACATTGTGATTGAGCTGGTCGATGGTCAATCCCGCATGACTGCCTAGGGTTAATTCCGCAATTAGTTCAGCTGCATCAGCCGAAACAATGTGGGCTGCCAGCAGCTTTCGCGTCTGGGCGTCTGCGATCAACTTCACAAATCCGCTGGGGGTAGCCACGGCGTGGGCCTTGCCATTAGCAACCATGCTGAATTTCGAAATCAGGAGCTCTCTGCCCTCAGCTCTCGCCTGCTCTTCGGTGGGGCCAAAACTTGCAACCTGAGGGTTGGTAAATATCGCGCGTGGCATTTGCCGATAGTCACTCAAGCCTGCGGGATTAAGACCGGCGATGGCTTCGGCTGCAACCAGACCCTGAGCCTCAGCAACGTGGGCTAGCTGAAGCTTTCCAGTGACGTCGCCGATTGCAAACACGTGTGGGACATTGGTCCTTAATTGTTCGTTGACTTCAATGTTGCCCTTGGCAGTCAGTTCGACTCCCAACGCCTCAAGTCCAAATCCAGTTACATTCGCGACAAAGCCAATCGCGATCATCACCTTCTCGACCTCAACAGTCTGCTCTTCTCCCGCCTCACCCTTTACTGAAACACGTAGCAGGTCCCCCTGTTGAATTTCGGAGACCGTAGAGCTCGTGAGAACTTGAATCTTCTTTTTCTTCAGCTCCCTGGCAATCTCTTTCGAGGTTTCAGCCTCCTCAAGCGGAAGGATCCGCTCTTGGGCCTCAATCAAAGTGACTTCGGTCCCGTAGGCAGACATCAAGTAGCTGAACTCAACACCAATCGGACCGGCTCCAACTATTGCAATTGACCTAGGCAGTTCGGTCTCAAGAATCTGCTGCTCATAGTCCACAACCCGTTCATTAAATTGAATTCCGGGGAGCCCTCTGACGCTGGCCCCAGTCGCAATGATCGCGTAATCGAACTCGATCAACGCTTTATCGCTTCCGGTTTGAACCAAGATCGAGTTAGCACTCCTGAACTCTCCGCGGCCCTCAAACTCAGTGATGCCGTTTTTCTTGGTCAGATAGTGAATCCCCTTCACGCGTCCTTCACTGACCTGGCGACTTCTTTCAAAAGCTGCCCGGTAGGAAATCTGAACCTCCCCATCAATTCCAAAGAGTTGGCGATCGTTGCGAAGAAGGTAGGCAATTTCGGCATTCTTAAGAAGCGCCTTGGTTGGGATGCAACCCACATTCAGGCAAACTCCACCCCAGTACTTTTCTTCAATTAGTGCGACCTGCTTGCCAAGCTGAGCAAGCCGAATTGCCGCCACGTAGCCGCCAGGTCCGGCACCCAGCACAACTACGTCAAATTTCTGAGTGTTAGTCAAGTTGGCCTCCCGGCTGTCTGTGGCTAGGAAAGCTTGCTCTCCAGTAGCTCTTTGAATTTGCTTATGAAGCTAGCTCCGAGTGCTCCGTCAATTGCCCTGTGATCGCAAGTGAGTGTGAATTCAGCAATAGGGAGCCATTGATTTTCACCACCAACCAAGCGCAAGCGTAGCTCCGTGGAGCCGACAGCAAGAATTGCTGCCTGGGGCACATTCAAAATGGCATCAAAGCGTCTGATTCCCATCATGCCGAGATTCGAAATGGTGAAGGTGCCACCAGAAATATCCTCTCTGGTGAGGGAGCCGGATCTTGCTCGCTCGACAATATCTTTGCGCCTTGAGGCTATTTCCTCCAGACCTATTGAATCCGCACCGTGAATCACGGGAACTGTGAGCCCATTCGGGGCAGCAACGGCCAGACCTATATTCGCCTGACGAAAAGAAATTACACCATCGTCATCGACGTGGACATTTAT
>Ga0307488_10003409_pt1 | contig 13306 bp, 13 predicted proteins | sample SB02metaG_FD_202248 | JGI IMG/M metagenome (GOLD analysis project Ga0307488, IMG submission 202248) | Sea-ice brine microbial communities from Beaufort Sea near Barrow, Alaska, United States - SB 0.2 | ecosystem: Environmental > Aquatic > Marine > Coastal | place: USA: Alaska | collected...
ATGAAAATCATGGGAACTGGTATTATGAAATGAAAGAACTAGGCTTTAATTATAGGCTTACGGACTTCCAATCTGCACTAGGAATTACCCAATTAGCAAAAAACAAAAAAGGGGTAGCGCGAAGAAACGAAATTGCATCAGCCTATAAAAAAGCTTTTGAGGGTAAAATAAAATTTCAGTCGCTGCCAGACACAAGTTTTAATGCTCATCATTTATTTATTATTGAGGTAAATAACAGAAGAAGTTTATATGATTATTTGCATGAGAATGGGGTTTTGGCTCAAATTCATTATGTGCCGGTTCATACCATGCCGTATTATAAAAAAATAGGATATATTGAAGCTGATTTAAGTAATGCAGAAAATTACTACTCTAAATGCATAAGTTTACCAATGTTTCCAACTTTGACAGATGAAGAACAAAGTTTTGTGATTGATAAAATAAAATCTTTTTACTAATGAAGATCATTGATTTAGAGACTGAACGTTTAATGCTTAAAAGACTTTCTGCAAAACATATTTCAACAGACTATGTAAACTGGATGAATGACTCTGAAGTAAATATGTATTTAGAAACAAGAGGAAATTATACTTTAGAGTTATTAAAATCATATATAGAAGAGCAGTATAAGAATGAAATTTATTTTTGGGCGATTCATTTAAAAAACTCAAATAAACATATTGGTAATATAAAAATCGATCCAATTAATATTGAGGCTAGCTCTGGTGAATATGGTATTTTAATGGGAGATAAAACAAATTGGGGAAAAGGATATGCAAAAGAGGCATCATTAAGAATAATAAAATATTGTTTTAAAGAACTCAAATTATCTACAATCACTTTAGGAGTCATTCAAGATAATATAAAAGCAGCTTTTCTTTATGAAAATATGGGGTTTATAATTGATGAGGTAAAAAAGGATGTTGGAATTTATAATAACAAATTAAGGAACGCTTTAAGAATGTCATTACATGTCGAAAATTTTAAATAGTAAACTTATATTAGGAACTGTGCAGATGGGCTTGCCATATGGGATTAACAATACTACCGGTAAAGTTTCATTAGAAGATAGCCTTGAGATCTTAGAATATGCTTTTGAAAGTGGAATAAAAACTATAGATACAGCTGAGGCCTATGGAAATGCACATAAAGTAATTGCTGAGTTTCATAAGAAATTTCCTGCCAAAAGATTTGAAATTATAACAAAATTACCAAGTCAATTAGAAACAGGAATTATTAAAAAAGTTGATAATTACTTGGATGAATTAAAAGTGGATCGGTTACATGCTTTGCTTTTTCATAGCTTTTTGAGCTATAAAAATAATAGTAGCAATTTTGATGTTTTAAGAAAATTAAAATCTGATAAAAAAATTAAATATATAGGCGTCTCGGTATATACAAATTCAGAAATGGAAGAGGTTATTTTAAATAAAGATATCGACATTATTCAATTACCTTATAATCTTTTTGATAATAACAATTTAAGAGGTAACATCATAAAAAAAGCAAAATCTAAAGGAAAAATGATACATACAAGATCTGCCCTTTTACAAGGTTTATTCTTTAAGGATGTAAATGATCAAAATGATACATTATTAAAATTAAAAAATGAATTAGTGCTTTTATCTGATATTTGTAAAACACATGATGTTTCTATTTCTGAATTGGCATTGAGTTACTGCTTGCAACAAAACACAATTGATAATGTATTGATTGGGGTTGATTCTATAAATCAATTAAAAGACAATATAAAATCAGTCAATTATAAGATCAATCAAGAGACAATTAATGAAGTAAATGAAATTAAAGTAAAAAATTTAGAATTATTAAATCCATCATTATGGCAATAAAAACAATATTAATAACACAAGCTAGAACAGGAAGTTCTCGATTTCCAGGGAAAGTATTAAAGGAAATTCAGGGTAAATCATTACTTCAAATTCATTTGGATAGGCTAAAAAAATGTACAGCTATTTCTGAAATTATTGTTGCAACTACAATTAATGAAGAAGATTCAATAATTTTCGATAAAGCAAAAGAATGGGGTTTTACTTCCACAAGAGGTTCTGAATCAGATGTGTTAGATCGGTTTTATCAATCAGTTAAGGATAAAAAAGTAGACTGGATAGTTAGGGTGACTTCAGATTGTCCCTTAATAGACCCAGAACTAGTTGATAATATTATTAATTTTGCAATTGAAAAAAATGTTGATTATTGTGCTAATGTTTTAATAGAAAATTTTCCTGATGGCCAAGATGTAGAAGTTTTTAAATTTTCCGCTTTAGAAAATGCTTGGAATAATGCAAAATTATTATCAGAACGTGAACATGTTACTCCATTTATAAGAAATAATTCTGGTTTTAAAGGAATAAATTTATTTTCAGCATTGAATTACTCTTGCGAATCTGATTTTTCTAAAATAAGGATGACAGTAGATGAGGTTAAAGATTTTGAACTTATTAAAATATTAATAGATAAATTAGGTACTAAAAAGTCATGGCAGGAGTACACTGAATTTATAATTCGTAATAATTTATCGAACATAAATGCAGATATCATCAGAAACGAAGGGCTTTTAAAATCATTAAAAAAAGATTCATTATGAGAAAAGGACAAGAATTATACAAAAAAGCAAAACAGCTAATTCCTGGAGGTACGATGCTTCTTTCAAAACGACCAGAAATGTTTTTACCTGAACATTGGCCTTCCTATTTTTCTAAAGCAAAAGGCTGTTCAGTTTGGGATTTGGATGGTAAAGAACTATTGGACATGTCCATAATGGGTATTGGAACAAACTCACTTGGCTATGGCAATGATGAGGTGGATGCTGCTGTAATGGAAACCGTTAAAAAGGGGAACATGAGTAGCTTAAACTGTCCAGAAGAAGTTTATTTGGCTGAAAAATTAATCGAAATTAATCCATGGGCAGATATGGTGCGATTTGCTAGAAGTGGTGGTGAGGCAAATGCAATTGCGATTAGAATAGCAAGAGCAGCATCTGAAAAAGATAATGTCGCTATCTGCGGATATCATGGATGGCATGATTGGTATTTATCTGCCAATCATAATGGAGGTGATGATTTATCAGGGCATTTAATCCCTGGATTGAGCCCTAAGGGGGTTCCGAAAAATTTAAAGAATTCAGTTTTTCCTTTTCATTATAACAATTATCAAGAATTGGTAGATGTTGTTGAGAAAAATGATATTGGAGTTATCAAAATGGAAGTACTTAGAAATTTTGGTCCAGAAGACGATTTTTTACAAAAAGTTAGAGACTTAGCTACTAAAAAAAATATAGTACTTATTTTTGATGAATGCTCTTCAGGTTTTAGAGAAACTTTCGGAGGTATTTTTCAAAAATTCAATGTAGAACCAGACATGGCTATGTTTGGTAAAACTCTAGGGAATGGATATGCCTTGACTGCAGTTGTCGGGAAGAAATCTGTAATGGAAGCCGCTCAAAAAACATTTATAAGTAGTACTTTTTGGACAGAAAGGATTGGTCCAACAGCAGCACTTGCTACTTTGAAAGTAATGGAAAGAGTAAAGTCTTGGGAAATTATAACAGCAACTGGGAAAAAAATGCAGGAAGGCTGGTTAAAACTTGCGAACTCAAATAATTTAGATATTACAATCTCAGGTATTTCAGCGATGACTACTTATGGGTTTAATAGTAAAAATGCAATGGAATATAAAACATTTATAACTCAGGAAATGTTAAAGAAAGGATTTTTAGCAAGCACTAATTTTTATGCGAGTACTACACACACTCAAGAACATTTAGATTCTTATTTTGAAGCATTAAATGAAATTTACAAGACTATTTATAAATGTGAATCTGAGGAATTAAATATTAATAATTTATTAGAAGGCCCAATTTGTCATTCTGGTTTTAAGAGATTGAATTAAGTTAAGTTGCTGATGTTAGAACCTTATGGATATTTATTAGTCTTGGGTTAAAGAAACAGAAACAGAAACAGAAATAGAAATAGAATTGATGGATAAGAGAAAGGTTATACTTCGAGCCGATGGAGGTAATCAGGTTGGAATGGGTCATTTTATTAGAACTTTGGCACTTGCTGAAATACTAAAAGACGATTTTCATTGTGTTTACGCAACACAAACTCCTTCACCATCTCAAATAACAGAGATTAGAAGAGTTTGTCATAGTTATATTGAGTTGGCTAATGATGAATCACATTTCAATACGTTTTTAGATTACTTACAAGGAGATGAAATTGTTGTTCTTGATAATTACTATTATACTACGGAATATCAGCGTTCTATAAAACAAAAAGGCTGTAAATTAGTTTGTATAGACGATTTACATGATCAACATTTTGTTTCTGATCTAGTCATAAACCATGCTCCTGGAATTTGCAAGAGTGATTATTCAACTTGTAAAAATACTAAACTATTACTAGGGTTAGAATATGTTTTATTAAGAGGATCATTTTTAGAAAGAGCAAAGTTCAATAAAACTTATTTGAATAGAGATACTGTCTTTATTAATTTTGGAGGAGAAGATAGACTTAATATCTCTTTAAAAGTATTAAATGATTTGGTAAAGTCTAAACCGAGCCTAAAAGTTAAAATTGTTCTAGGACATTCGAATCATCATTTAGACGCAATAAGAGAGTTTATTTCTAAATCATCAACTGAAATTGAGCTTTTTATTAATAGAAGCGCTTCTGAAATGGCAGAAATAATTTGGAATTGTGATTTTGCAGTTGTTCCATGCAGCACTATTTTGTTTGAGGTTATCGCTTGTAAACTTCCATTTATAACAGGCGCTTATGTTGAAAATCAAAAGCTTATTGCCAACTATTTTAATAACCAAACTAATGGAATTGTATTACAAAATATAGTTACAGATGTTATTCCATGGGATAGTTTGATAAATGAAGTTTATACTAAAAATAATAATTTAATAGATGGTAGATCTGGGATAAGGTTGATTGAAAAATTTAAAGAATTATAAAATGATATTTATTCGAAAGGCAACTAAAAAGGATGTGGAACTATTATTTCAATGGGCTAATGATTCAAGTTTAAGGAAATTCTCGATAAATACTGGGAAAATAGTATGGAATGAACATGTTCAATGGTTTCTAAATAAAATGGATTCGAATTCTTATATCTTGATTGCAGAAACTGAGTTGGGAATTCCAATAGGACAAATTAGATTAGATAAGGATAATGATTATTATCTTATTGATTTTTATGTTGCAAATGAATATAGAGGAAGAGGCTACGGAAAATTATTGTTGAGTCAGGGAATGGATTATGTCGTTAATGAAATACAAAAAGTTGTTTTTAAAGCAATGGTTAATGAGAAGAATATGCCATCTATTAATTCATTTCTGTCTGAGGGATTTATTTTAAGGGGTGAAGAATTGTTAAATGAGCAAAAATTCTTTTGCTATTATAAAGAATATAAGTTAAAATAAATTTTTTAAATGAAAAATATTGAATTGATAGGTGAAATTGGAACTAACCATAATGGTAATATTGACGAAGCTTTTAAATTAATCGATTTAGCCTCTAAAGCTAAAATTGATACTGTGAAATTTCAGATTTATACATCAAAAGATATTGTATCACCTTTAGTGAAGTCATCTTTGTATGGTATTAAATCAAAGTATGAATATTGGAAGGATTTCATAGATAATCAGCTTATTACTCCTGTTGATTGGTTAAAAGAACTAATCCCATATTGTAAATCTGTTGGGCTTGATGTTGTAGCTACTGCACATTCAATAAAGGCAGCAGAGCAATGCTTAAACCTTGGAGTTAAAAGGTTAAAGGTTGCTTCAATGGATTGTAACTACTTTCCATTTATAAAGAATTTAGCTAATTTAAATGTACCAATATTGTTATCCACAGGAATGGCCAACAAATATGAAATAATGAAATCAGTAGATATTCTATTAAACAAGAATATTGATTTAACCTTATTTCATTGTACCGCAACTTACCCTACTAAATATCAAGAGGCAAATTTAGATTTTTTGAAGTTTTTAGACTCATTAAATCCAACGAAATTAGGACTTTCTGATCATTCAGAAAATAATGACCTCGTATTAATGAGCATTCCATACGGGGTTCATGTTATTGAAAAACACATAACAGTTGATAAAACACAACCTGGTCCTGATCATCCATTTGCACTTGATTTTGACGGTATGGTAGATTGGAGAGCTAAGACTAACAATGGGTCAATGGCCCTAGGGTCTGGTAACAAAGATTTGTCGGAGAATGAGATGAATAATAGAATTAAATACAGAAGGAAACCTATTTTGAAAAGACAAATGAAAAAAGGGGAAATATTAAATGAAAATGATGTGTATTACGCTCGCCCCGAAAATATTACCAGCGGAGTTGTTGATATTAAGGATCTCCAGTTTTACATAGGAATGAAATTTGTTTCTGATGTACCATCTGATTTTGCCCTTAGAAGAGAGTTTTTTATTCAAAACTAATTCTACTAGATAAATAAAAAAACATGAAAACTATTCAAACTAAAGTTTTAATTAGTGCAGCTGGTACGCTAGCATCTGTTAGTTATATCAAGCATTTAAGGGAAAAGGGATATTATGTCATAGGCATAAATTCAGAATCCAATACTATTGGGAAATTTTTATGCGATGAATATTATCAATCCCCATTGGTAACGGATAAGGATAATTTTCTATTGTTTATAGAAAAACTAACTTTTGATGTTTATTTACCATGGCTTGATGAAGAACATCTACTTTTTGCGTCAGAATTAAATATTTCCTTTAATCACAAAATTTTAACTTCTCCTTCTGAGAGTATAAATATCTCAGTGGATAAGGCAAAAACGTATTTATTTGCAAAAAATCATTTGATTAATGTTGCAGAAAAAACTGAAAAAGTACCAGCATTTGTTAGAATGAATTTTAGCAGGGGAAGTAAAGGAGCAAGAAAAGTTACAAGCCAGAATGAATTGGACAACTTAGATAATAATAAATATATTGTTCAAAATTTAATAGAAGGTGTAGAATATACTATTGACTGTTTATGTGATATGAATGGAATTCCAAGAGTTATTGTTCCTAGAGAAAGGGTATCTGCTGCAAATGTTAGTTTGATTGGTAAGGTATGTATGGATAATGAAATAATCAATTTTTGTAAAGCTATTTTAGAAAAGATCAAATTTTTTGGTCCAATCAATATTCAAGTTATGAAATCTGAAAATAAGCTCTTCCTTATAGAAATCAACCCTAGACTTGCTGGTACTTCCATTTTAACAATAAATTCGGGTGCAGATGTCCTTGTTGATGGGATTGAGTTATTCTTAGGAAACGACGATAGAACCAGTAAATATGAAGTAAAAGATGGATTAATGATGTATCGTTTCTATGATGAATTTTATTCTTAAACAATGTTTAAACTTCAAAATTACAAAAACATCATATTTGATCTTGACAATACACTGTTAGATCAATTGCAATATGATCAAGAAATTTTTAGATTGTACTTTGAAAAGCATCCAGACACAAAAAAAACCGCAACTGATTTAGGCACTTCGCTTGCCATAAAAAAAATGCATGCTCCATATGGATATAATCGTACATTTGATGACTTTTTTAAGGAAAGAAAGATAAATTTAAGTATAAAGAGTTTAATTCAGTTTTATCACTTCCCCCCCGTAGTTTTGATTAACCCTGTCAATTTTGTTTTAGAATTGCTAAATTCTTTAGTAGATAAAAATCTTATTATAATTTCAAATGGGTATCCAAGGGTACAGTATAATAAAATAGTGTCCTTGGGTATAGGAAAATATTTTAATCAAATTTGTATTCTAACTCCTGGTTTAGAGCCAGCGATAAAACCTTCGAATGAAATATTGAAGAGTTTGTATTTAGAAGAAGGAGAATCTGTATATATTGGAGATAACTTGGAAATTGATAAAAGTTTTGCTGAGAATTGTAACTTTGAATTCATTCATTTTAATATAACAGACATATAATATGGTAGACCTACAAAACAAACGAATAATGATCGTTGTTGCCCATCCAGATGATGAACTACTTGGGTGCGGGGCAACAATGAATAAACTCATTTTTGAGCACAATTGTACAATTCGTGCTGTAATACTTGGTGAAGGAATTACATCTCGTTCGGAACAAAGAAATGTTGATCATGTGAAGGAAAAGTTATATGTTCATAAAAGTAACATCAATACAGCGGCTGAACAAATTGGCTATTCTTCTTTAGGAGTATATGATTTCCCTGACAATAGATTTGATACTGTTGCTCTATTAGATATTATAAAAGTAATTGAAAAAGAAAAAGACGAATTTAGTCCAGAAGTTATTTTCACTCATCATGGTGGTGATCTAAATATTGATCATCAACGAACTTTTGAAGCTGTTATGACAGCTTGCAGGCCTTTGAAGAATGAAATAGTGAAAACCATTTTGACATTTGAAACTCCTTCAGGAACAGAATGGAGATCTCCTTCTGATCCACGTCAATTTTTGCCAAATTTGTTTATTGAGGTTAGTGATGATAACCTCTCTGCTAAAATTAAAGGGATGGAGTCTTATGAGTTCGAAAAAAGGTCTTTCCCACACCCTCGATCTCCTGAAGCTTTAAAGATACAAGCCCAAAGATGGGGTATTATTGTTGGTAAGCATTTAGTCGAACCTTTTCAACTTATTAGGTCTTTAGCATAACTCAATATTTTGATATGGCATCTGTATTAGATAAATAAAACAAAATAATGATTGGGCGTATTGTTGTTGTGTATTATTGACTTTGAAACAGCTCGGCAATATTAAGTTTAAAAAAATAGAATTTTATAATAGTTTGTAATGCCAAAACACTTTGGCATTAACTTAAAGAAATAAAATATTGAATAAAGAATTTTTTAATAATACAATTTGGTCAACTGGCGGTCAAATGCTTAATAACGTTGTGTTATTAATTTGTAATATCATTTATGTCCGTCATTTATCTTCGTATGAATTTGGCCAAGTAGGAATCATTATGTTCTTTGTGATTGTATCAAATGTGCTAATTGAAGGTGGTTTTAATGGGGCATTAATTAGAAGGACAAAAACATCTAATATTGATTTTACAACAGTGTTTATTTTTAATTTTATTGTTAGTATAGTTATTTACATAACATTGGTGTTAAATTCTAATAATATTTCAAATTTTTATAATGACGCCGATTTATCTCTTTTGTTAATTGTAATTTCAAGTGTCTTAATTTTTAACGCTTTAAATTTTGTTCAATTGGCAAAATTGACAAAAAGTTTAGATTTCAGAAGTTTGTCAATATATAATTTTATTTCTATAACATTTTCAAACCTTGTTGGTGTTATATTACTCTTTTGTTCTTATGGTATATGGTCAATAGTTATCGCAAGAGTTCTAACTCCGTTATCTTTATCATTAATTTTGTGGACTAAAGTCGGAGGGATTGGAAAACTTAGGTTCTCTATTTCTTCTTTTAAAAGTATGTTTTATTTTGGGGTAAACACCACAATTGCCTCACTATTAGATTCTGTTTTTAATAATATTTATCACGTAATATTAGGTAAGTTTTTTTCTATAAATGCAGTAGGTTATTTTTATCAAGCAAAAAAACTACAAGATGTGCCAAATGGTTTAGTTTTTAGCTTTACTAATTCAGTATTATTTGCAAGTTTGTCTCCACTTCAAGAAGATCAGGACCTTATTAATAATACATTCAAATCATTATTACGAAAATTCTCAATTATAATAGGGTTTTTAACACTCTGCACGTTAGTCTTATCCAAAGAGATTATTCTCATTTTATTTGGACCTGAATGGATAAAATCATCTTATTATTTAAGCATTTTGGCTGCCAGTTCCTTTTTTTACCTGCATGAAATATTTTTCAGATCACTATTTAAAATTAATGATAAGACTAAAATTATACTTAAGTTAGAATTGATTAAAAAAGTATTACTAAGTTTGAGTATTTTATTAGGTGTTATTTTATTAGATTTAGACTTATTGCTATATGGTTTTCTGGTTGTTTCAATTATTTCGTTGATAATCAGTTCTGTCCAAATCACAAAAACAATTAAAATCAATTTGAGAAAAGAGTTGGTTGTTATAAGCAAAATTATAATCTCTATTTTAGGAATTATATTGTTGTTTGAATTAATCAGTATTTATTTAAATGTGACTGCCACGCGTATTTTATTTCCAGTTTTTTTGATTGTTTTATACTATTTCTTTTTAAGATTATTTGGTGTTCAGATTCAAATAAAAGATATTGTAAAAATGGTATTAAAAAAAATAAATAAATAGAGGTTTGAAATTTATTCAAAAAAATTTAATAATAATAATTTTACTATTTGTACTAGTAGAGGTTCTTGTGCCAATAGACAATATATACATTCTACAAACGGCGTTAAAACTGTTTCTTTTCTTTTTTTTTATAGCTTATTTAAAAAATAAACAAAAATTACAGATTTTAAAAACCATTTCGGGTATTTATGTTGTCTATATCCTTTGGTTAGCAATAATTGATTATTTTCAAGTTAATGATATCTCGGTATTTTCGACTTGGTGGTCCATTTCGTTACCCTTAATGTGTTATCATATTGGCTATTATTGGTTTGGGACCAAAAATGGACTTGAAAACCTTCTCAAACAGGTATATTGGGCTTCTATAATTTATATATTTTATTTTTTTACGATTCAATTCTTTAGTTTTGACTCTGAGGCTTATTTATCATATTCAGGTACATTTCAACTTGGAGCAATCAGGAATAAAAGGATTTATGTTTTATCCTTTTTTGCTGTGTTATTATTATTTGCATTAATTACTAAAATCTTTAAGAAGAAAAAGTCAATTTTTATTTCATTGATTCTGATGGTTTTAATTGCAGTTGTATTCATTTCATTTAGACGAACTGCATGGGGCTGTCTTTTTGTAGGTTTTTCTATATTACTTATAAGAACTAATTTGAAAAAATCTCTTACTATCCTAATTGTTGTAGGGCTTTCTTTTTCGGTATTAGTACTTAATTTTTCTAATATTATTGAATCACAGATAGAATCAAGAAGCAACTCTTTAGAGCTAGGTTCATCGGGAAATTTAGAGAATGATTATAGAGTATTAGAGTACATATTTATAGCTCAAGACATAAGTCATAATTCTTTAGGATGGATATTATTTGGAGATGAAAATAGATTTCATGATAGGCTGTTTTGGTGGGAAAAATCGAGGATAGATAATTCAATTCATGCAGATATAGTTGCAATTATTTTTTCTACAGGTATTTTTGGACTGATATTTTATTTGCTAATTTATTATAGAATGTTTGCTAAGGTTAGATGGAGAGCTATTACGAATGATGAGAATAAGCAAATTCGAGAATATAAAACGCTGACTTACGCACTCATTATAATGAATGTTGCTATTTTATTTTCGGGAGGAATATATAAAGTGCCTATTAATGGAGCTGTAAGTTTTCTATTTATAGGTTCACTTATAGGTGTTTTAAATAAAAATTTTAAAAACTAAATATGTTAGAAAAGAAAGAGATTTTATTTCCCTTTTCACAAATCAAAGCAGGGAATGGAGGAATAGCCTCAGCTATTGAACTTGCAATTGCATTGACCAAATTGAACTATAATGTTTCTATAATTATTTATAGTTATAAATTCTGGGATCCTATGGTTCCAATAAGACTAATTGAAAAACTAAGTAAAAGTAATATTAAGATAGTAAAATCACCTGGGTTTAAAACTTATTTGACGGCTAAGAATAAATCTAATGCTGCTTTTAGTTCAATTGATAACGGCTCTTTTTTGTCGAACCAAAAGTTTAAAAGCTCTTTAAAAAAGTGCATTAGTAAATGCTTTTATAGAGCTAATAGAAAAAATTTTCTTAGCTTATCAACATATGATATAATATATTTTAGCGAACCACTGTTTGGCATTGAACTAAATTGTATAAGAAAAAACTCTAACGCAGTTTTAATTCAGAACCATGCTGGTTCTCCTGAGGATGTAGAAAAGAATGGATTAAACAATAATTACTTACCAATACATTCTAATCCGGCCTTGTCTTTATATGTTAATTTCTGTCTGTCATTTGATCATATTCTATTTCAAGCTTCTGATCAAGCACTAGATTGTAAAAGACAACATATATTATTAGAGAAAAAAGTGAAAACGCTTTTACCTACATGTAATGAGAATGATGTTAATGCAGCGCAATTGCTTGAAAATCCATTTGATAAGGATAAAAAAAACATTATAAATGTTGGGTCAATTCAACCACGTAAAGACCAGCTTTCATCAATATTGGCTTTTGAAAAAATAAGTGAAATATCAAATGTTCAATTGCATTTTGTTGGAGATTACAGCATCAATAAAGAATATTATCAAATGCTAAAAAGAATAATAAAATCAAAAGGATTAGAATCAAATATTTTTTTTCACGGGCATAGAGACGATTATCTATTATTTATGAATAATGCTGATGTATTAATTCAAACCTCCCATAGTGAAGGAGTTTCTCGAGTATTAAGAGAGGCGATGTTTATGAAATTACCCATCGTTAGCTTTGCAATATCTGGCACAACTGGTATTCTGAAAAAAGATTATGAAGCAATTTTGGTGGAAGATAGAAATATTACCAAGCTGGGTGTTGAATTGGAATCAATAATATTTAATAAGGAAAAGCACGAGTTTATCAGTTCTAATGCATTTAAAAAGTATATGATAAATCATTCAAGTAAGGTTTATTCTCATAATCTGTCGTTACTTTTTAAAGATATTTTGAAAAGAAAGGATGTTTATCAATAGTAACCTTTAAAAGAGTTTTGGTGCTAAAAAGTATAATGTGTTAGTTTAAAGTATTTTTTTTAATCGAAACACTTAAGATTTTAATCATTTTTTTAATTAAATAAGTAGTATCTAATGTATAAAACAATAGCAATTTATGAAACGAAGTTGCAAAAGAAAATTATTTGTCACTTTATCAGTGAAGGAGTAATTAGTGAAAATGGATTATTAATTATAGATGCAATAGGACATAAGGTGAAATTAATGGATCGGACTATTGATTTAAACTTTAATAAATTTTCAAATATCTTTAATTCCTTAAAAAACACAAATGAATTAAAGGAGTTAAATTTGGAATGTGAGACATTAGTAAGTACCCATTTTACAGGAATTAATGCTTTGTTTTTTTCTTCTTTTATAAAATGTAAACAAAAGATGTTAATAGATGATGGTATTGGTACACCAGTATTATTATTGGATAATAGTCTATATAACCGTT
>Ga0307488_10003410_pt1 | contig 13303 bp, 12 predicted proteins | sample SB02metaG_FD_202248 | JGI IMG/M metagenome (GOLD analysis project Ga0307488, IMG submission 202248) | Sea-ice brine microbial communities from Beaufort Sea near Barrow, Alaska, United States - SB 0.2 | ecosystem: Environmental > Aquatic > Marine > Coastal | place: USA: Alaska | collected...
GATGGTATGGTGAGGATTTCGATAAATACGCTAAATTTATAATTGCTGGTTGGTCTTAACTTACATAGCTGCTCCAGAGTTATACTGCATTGCAGGTGCCTGTTGTGCAGGTGCTTGTTGTTGCGGATCAGCCTGTTGTTGTACACCCTGAGAAGCAGAATTCAAATCTTGAATCGCTTTTGTTATCCAACCAGCAGCATATTTGATTGATTTCGCCGCTTCGGGGTCAACTTGTGCAATAGTTTGAAAATTCAACCCCAATGCTTCTAAATCACCCGCCAAACTTTGGTTAGCTTTATTTAAAGTTTTCACTAGTTGTGGCATGATTGATTGTAGTTTTGCTGCGTTTGCTGCCGCTTGTGGATCAGCTTGTTGTGCTTCAGCATTACCAGCATCTGCAACTGGTGCAAGTTGATCTTGATTACCCATTGCAGCATTACCAACGTTTGACGCCATCTGTCCCGCCTTAGCGCCTAGATTCTTAGCGCCAGTAGTTACTTTATTTGCAATGTTACCCGCTTGTGCGCCCAGTTTAGCTCCCGCCCCAGCCAGTTTAGCGCGAGTTTTACCAAATAATTCTTCAATTACTTGCTCTTGTACTTCATTTAAATTTTCAGATAATAGTAAATTATCTATCTGTTCGTGTGTTAGGGTTCTAAATTGGGATACTACGCTGGCTTTATATGATAGCTGTTCGTAGATATTTTCTAATTCACCATCTCTAGCAAATCGGCCCCCACCTGAATGTAATTGATTGTTCATAAGACTATTTATTATTTTAAGTGAAAATAACGAATCAGTTTTGTTTTTATGATTTTTAAATCTATATTTCGTGTAATCTTTTATGATAAACGCATTTGACAAATCTCAATTAGAGCGTATTTTATAAAATCAGAAAACTATGAACGAACCAACAATTACCGAATGGAAGACCTTAATTAAGAGGTGGAAAACTAAGGCCAGAACCCCTCACGCCTATTTTGATGACCTAATGACTCGTCCTAATATGCGTAGAACTTACCCAATTTCCGCCGCTGAAGTTGAAGAGTATAAATCATTCCGCACCAAATCAAGTGAAGTTGATGATATTAATATTATTTCTGCTCTGGAAGAGTTGGGGGTAGAGAACATCAATTTGGATACCAATATTGGGTATATGGTGGGCGATAGTAAGAATCCACGAAAGTTGGGTAAAATTCTAAACCAAGCTAATTTCTGTGAAATTTATGAACTCCTTTTAAAGAGAAATAACAATTCGAACCCATCGGGAAATTTTGCAATTGTTATTAGCGCACATCCATATGATATATGTCGGGCCTCATATAAGAGAAATTGGTCCTCTTGTTTGAATCCTACTTCTCGATATCATTTTCATGACTTGTTGCATGGTATTGTCGATGGGAAAAAATTTAACATGATTGCATATTTGGTTAAAGAGGGTGATGAGAAAATCCAAAAACCATATGGTAGAACATTCATTCATCCATATAAACCGTCAACGGGGAGTAGTGATAAAGTTAAAGTCTTTTCGTTATATGACCACAATGCGACCGTATCACTGAAATCCCAAAATCCAAAATCCTACAAGAACACCCCATATGTATGGGATACGTCTAGTGGCTTTTTTGGACGCTTTCCGCCATATTTCCGCCACAAACTATCCGAGATTGTTAATGGGGAAATTAACGCTGGACATCCTCACGTTAATCCAGACATGACATTGAGCGAATCGCCTAAATTTATTGGTGCTTATATTGATGGGAATGATTATCGCTTATCCCATTTGCGGGTATATGACAAACCAGAGAAGAAGACACTAACATCGAAACCAAAACCAGTCATTAATAATACTTCCAACCCGTCAGTTAATGCTGTTATCGAATATAACACATTTTCCTCTAGATGGGCAAGAAACGCATTTTGGGTTCGTTATAGTCAATCCGCTAAGAATGTTTATGATATTCTTAATAATAATACAAATAGGGGCAGTGTTGCTCTATTTGATGAATCGCGCCTCACCTTCGTGCAGATTAGAAACATTATTAGAAAGAAACCAAACATTCTTAATCATAAATACATGAGGGATTATTTTAGGAACCGTGGGGCGCATTTCGCTAAATTGGTAGAAAATAATTATACGCCTTGATATCCTAAGATAGTGGTGTAATCTCTAATATGAACAGTTCCAATAGAATGAGAATCTCGGGGGGAACCCTTTTTTCGATCCCGTCCCGTGTATGGACTTCGTTGGTTTCTGGTAATGAAGAATTGCGGGTAGCGATATCATTCATGAAGAATGTCGAGAGTCAATTTCCCAATGGTGAAATTTTCATTGTCGGGGGAGTTCCTAGAGATATTATCACGGGACATGAAGTAGATGATGTTGACCTAGCCACCAATATCCCATTTGAGGATTTGGTGGAAGCTGGGTTTGATATGGTGAATATCTCTAAAAGTGATTCTCAACCAGTATTTAAGGTTAATATAGAGGGACAATCACTAGACTTAGCTCAATTTAGAGCGGATTCTGCGGGTAATGTTGGTAGACATAGCAACGTGTCAACTATCGTGTCAACGTTTATGACTGATACTAATAGACGCGATATAACAGTGAACGCATTAGGGTTGAGCGCGGCGGGAGTCATTTTAGATTTTCAAGATGGTATTACTGATATTGAGGATGGTATCATTAGGACTGTTGGCGATCCACTGGAAAGGTTCGAAGAAGACGCCACCCGAATTCTTAGGGTTGCTAGGTTTGCCGCAAAAATGGAATTTGATATTGATCCCGATACCTTTGAGGCCATGGTAATTTCGAGGGGACTTCTATTAGATTCTTCTTTGATTTCTCCAGAGTCCATTTCTAAAGAGTTTTTTAAAGCGGCAAAATCGGGTCCAACCTTACGGAGATTTATTGAACATTTGTTAGGTACTGGTATTCTACGCGATATCCTCCCTGAGCTAACCTCTATGGAGGACATGTGGCACTCCACCGAATTCCATCCTGAAGCAAGGGGAAACGTGTTAGGACACATTTTAGAGTGCTTGAGCATGAGTCCATCCACCAATCCAGTTATTAACTTGGCCGTGTTGTTTCATGATTTTGGAAAAGCCGTAACTCAAGAATTTAAAGTTGAGGGGGAACTACCCAGTAGCTTTAAAGGACATGAAGGGGCAGGAGTTCCAATCGTACAAAGTGTTTTTGACCGACTTAAGTTTAACGAACTTACCGCACAGGATAAGAAGTGTATTTTGTTTGCTGTAGATAAGCATATGCTTATTCACAACCTCCCAAATTTTAATATTAAGACGCTTACAAAGCTTATTAATGATCCTTGCTGGGAAGTATTGAAGGGCGTGGGCCTAGCAGATGAAGCATCACGTAAAGGACTATTTAGTCAGGACGAATTCAATAAGAAAATTGAAGATGCTGAGGGGAAAGTAGCAAAATTAGGAGACGCAGATGCGTTGCGAATTAAAATTAAAAAAAATATTGATGGTAAAATTCTTATGGATTGGTTCCCAATACTGAAGGAAACCCCATCCATGATTGGTAACATATTGATACCAATGCAAGATTTTGTTTTATTTAAGTTGAATGCAGATCAACAAATCACTCAAGAAGAACTCAAATCAATGGCACTTTATTTTTTGAAAAATACTGGTTGACATTGTTGGGAATTCGATTACCCTCAAACAACATCAATTTGACCCTTATTTAAAATATGAAAATGACCAACCTTCAAAACCCATCTACGATTATCAGTGTAGGGAGCATGAAAGCGACTGAAATGGGAATCTCTGCGGAGAATGGAGCCGTGGCAGCATACTACCTCAGAGATAAGGTATATGAGGACAAGAAATTAGCAGTGGTCCGAGAATATATTACAAATGCTCTTGATGAGCATAATCGACATAAACCAGACCGTCATATCGAAGTAGAATTGGAAAATTCTGATACTGGTGATTACTTCGTAGTCCGAGATTTTGCTCTGGGTCTCAGTGACGACGCGGTAAGAGGAATATTTGGGATGTTGTTTGAGTCCACTAAGACAGGCTCCAACGACGATATGGGAGGATTTGGTATTGGATCAAAATCAGGCCACGCATACACCGATGAATTCACAGTGACTTCGTGGTTTGGCGGATATAAAACAGTCTATCATTGCCCGTTGGAAAATGATGGAAAATATAAAGTCCCAGTTGGTCAAATCTACAACCTATCATTAGAGGACTCGGATGAACCAACAGGGTTGGAGATTCGGGTACCAATTAAACATGGAGATAGCATGGAATTTGTTAATAAAATTACAAACTTTGTTAATAATACTCGACCTGAAGCTCCGCTGAAGGCAATGGTCAGGGGAGAAGAAGTATTACCTACCCCAGAAATCACAGTGGGAGACGGTGATTTTAAATTCTCTATTCCCGACACAGACGAAAAATATTCCTACTATGGGCAAAATTCCAGTGTGGTCCGAATGGGAGACGTGTGTTACCCCCTTCCCTATTGGGCTAGGGCTGAATTTGAAAACAACTCTGTTAATGGTAATTTAATTATTTCTGTTCCGGTTGGATCGTTGACACTGGCCCTATCTAGGGAAGCAATCGAAGACACTGATAGCAATCGAAAGTTGATTGTCCGTGCTGGAGAGGCACTATCAAAAGAACAGGAAGCGTCTAAATCCAACATTAAAATTGATTGGGCGGGAATCAACCACGGCAGATCATTTTCTAAAGATATTTTTAAATGGGGTCTTTGGGCGTTGGGATTGCCATTCAATAAAGTATCTAATATTACTGTGGGTAGCGGAGGAAAAACATATTTAGTGTGGATTCCGAATAATCGCGCAAGTGATGCTTGGAGATCTAAGCTGAGGGATTGGGCTATAGCCGACGACAAAAACTCTTATTATTATTTTACACAAACAGAATACCCCAGAGATGAAAGACTCGCTAGACTAAATGAGGTTGATGGGGATTTTGAATTAATCTCTATTAAGAAACTTAGGACTGACCTGCTCAAATCATCACCCACCCTAGTAAAATCCGTATCTGAGTATGTGATGTTTCCTCCCAATAGCACATATAAAGATAAGTATAGCATTGAGGGCTTTAAAGAAAGCAATCCTGATATTCCCAATTTAGATGAAGTTAAAACACTATCCGAATTAAATAAATTTAGTGTCCTTTCAAATCGCGCATCTAGCTATTGTGGTTGGTCTTCTCCTATGTGGAGAGTCCCTGCGGCTAGGGCTAGACTAGCTTTGATTGACTATGGGATGTTTGACTATGATGCGCCTGAAGTATCGGATAGACGTAAAGAATTTGAAGAAGAACAAAAAGAAGCCCACTCCCGCCAAACCGCAATTGGGGATGTGTTGGGGAATGGTGTAGATGTATATACTCCAATTTCTAGACTTCGAGAACTTTGTTATAAATCAAGAACAGAGGAGCAAGAAGCGCGAATCGCAAAACGCTGTTTTAAAATTAAACAAATGATCGAAACTATTAAAAAAGAAGACTCCCCCCGCGCTGAAGTATTACAGCAAATGTCTTACAGCAGAAAACTCTCCCGAGGAACGCTTCGCCGAGTATTGTCGCTGAAATAATAACACTTGACTAGATAAAAAACGTACGCTAAATTAAAAATTATGAATAATCTAAGTTACATCATCTCCAGTGCTAGTAACAGTATTACCCTAGCATTCAAAAATCCAGAAACGGATAAGTTCGTTTCAGTGCGACTATCTAAATTAGACGAAAGGTATTCAGCCCTATTGGATATTATTTCTCTACCTGATGATGACCATGATGATCATCTCGAAACACCGAAAGAGACACAACTCATGGAGTTGCTTTATCCTAAAGTGGCCGATATTTCTGCACTGGCAGTATCGGTAAACGGAAAACTTGAATTTAATGGAAAATTGCTCCCAGCAGTCCTAGTCCGCAAACTAGAGGGGTTGGCACAAGAAGGCGTTAGCACTGCGCCATTTGAGAATTTCATGGAACGCCTAGAAAAAAACCCATCTGCATCATCTGTAAATGAGCTATATGACTTTCTTAGCTATCGCGACTTACCCATTACGCCAGATGGTTGTTTCATGGCATATAAGGGCGTTCGCGAGGATTACTGGTCAGTATCTGGAAATCCTGATACTGTGGTGGAAGAGGGGGAAGTCGATCCCTTCCATCGAATCTTGAACGAGGTTGGTTCAACAATTAGAGTAAATAGGAATCAAGTAGATGACAACCGAAATAAGCATTGTTCATTTGGACTACACGTTGGCTCCCATAGTTATGCTAATGGGTTTGGTGATCGGATGATTCTAGTTAAGGTCGATCCAGCAGATGCGGTTTCTGTTCCAACTGATTGCTCGTTTCAAAAGCTCCGAGTATGTGCATATACAGTAGTTGCAGATTACGAGCGGGAGATTTCAACACAATCCGTCACTGAAGAAGGAACTGAAATTGTGGGAGATAGTCAGCAGCTTCAACGTTCTTCCACTGCGGCTAGGGTAGATTATATTGAATCGGTTCGTGTGTACCTCTCTGAGGTTGAAGAAGAACTTGCGAATCTACATTCGGACCACTGGGATGAAGATGAAGTAGACTTCCTCACCGTATTGGCTCGCGTTGGAGGCAATGAGACTACTCTGAAGGATGCGCTACAATCCCTCAATCGCGATTGGGATAGTTATTCACAAGTAATTTATATTTAAGCCCGATCAAGTATATTAAGAGTAATATAAAAAAGCAGGATGAGTTACTCACTCATTCTGCTTTTTTGTGTTAGGGGGTATGGAGGTATAAATACTTCCATGATAAACTACGTAGTGCGAGGGCCGAATTGGAAGATAAATATTAATATATCGGAGCCATTTGACAGCGACTACGCGTATGTTGAAGCAGCAACTCGCGCCATAGAAAAAATTTATAATGATGACCCCACTGTTGAACTATTCAACGATGATGAGACTCCAAAATTTACAAGTGTTATTCAGGTATCTATGAAGGAACACGATATAACTATCCCAATCCTAGATTCAACTAAATCGGAGGGTTTGAAGGAACTAGCCGAAGAAAATGTAGTAAATGGTTTAATTAGGTTTCTAGGAACTCCATTAATATTAGCTAATGCTGGACGATATGCCCAAGCAGAATTTCTTAAAGGTATAATAGAAAATGACTAAATAATTTATAAATAAGTTTATGTTCACTTTAGATGATTACGAAGACGAAATTTTAGATAAACTATCCCAGTTCTTTTATGAGGCTGGAGAATCAGTCAGCGACGAGGTGTTATCTCAATTAGCTGAACATATTTCAGCCCTGATACCAGAACAAGATTCTTAATATTTTATTTATGGGGGGACTCTGAATGAATACTATTAACATCGCCTATCTCTGAACGAGTAGTCTCAATGTATTTTACTCGACGATCTAGATCGAGAAAGTAAGTGTCTCTAAAATCTTTATTATACGCTTTAAGTTCTTCAATTTCTGACAGAATGTGTAAATCTTCCAAGTCTGATAAATTTTTAATATTAGATATATTCATTTCTTGTTTAATATCCCGAGCGTCAAACTTGCTTTGGGTTATACTCTCCACTTTATCAATGGATGCTTTAAGTTGGCTATCTTTAATGCCGTCAACATTTGAATTATTATCAATTGCATATAATATAATACCAGCAGCTAAGGCCATGGTAGTTAACCCCACAGCTATTAGGGAAATAAATGCCCCAATGCCCCAAGTCACATATTTTGCGGGGATCATATCTTTTACGGCTTCTGATGCTCCCCCTCTCTGTAACAACACATCTAGTTTATCGCTTTGTGAGTTTTGTCCTATGGATAAAGCATGTACAGTAGAGTTTAGTCCTACAATGTCGGCGGATATTCCCCCCACTTGTTTACCTAATAGTTTAACTTCGTTGTCTAACCCGTCTACTCGCTTTCCTAAATGGGCGTTTGATGTGGTGGTATTTGTAGCCATGTGTTATTAATATTTATAAAATCGCCGGTCATACTTATAAAAATTTATAAAAAAAATATGTAGATTTGATTTGAATCCAAGCAGTCGATGTTGTATTTTAGAAGATAAGTAAATGAACATGGATGATATTAAAGTAGTCAAGCGAAGTGGGGAAAGTGTTGTATTCGACCCGAACAAAATACACAGAGTGTTAGAGTGGGCCATTAATGGCTATACAGGGGTTGCAGTATCAGAGATCGAGATTAACGCGCAATTAAAATTTACAGATGGGATTACATCTAGAGAGGTGCATAGAACGCTAGTTGATTCAGCGAGGGATTTAATCTCCTTAGACGCACCAAATTACCAATACGTTGCGGCTAGATTATTATTATATATGTTGAGAAAGGATGTTTGGGGTAGTCATGAAGAACCATCACTGGCAGACCACTTAACTAATCTGGTGGATAAGGAGCAATATGATTCATCCATACTAGATGTTTATTCCGCTGAAGAAATTAATCTTTGTGATGAAAAGATTGATCACGATAGGGATTACAGCTTTACGTATGCTGGACTACAGCAAATGTGTGACAAGTATCTAGTTCAAGATAGAACCAATGGTCAAATATTTGAGACTCCTCAGTTGGCATATATGGTTATTGCCATGACCCTATTTCAGAGCTATCCAGAGTCGGATAGGTTGCAATATGTATTCAAGGCATATGATTATATTTCTAAATTTAAAATTAGTTTACCCACTCCTATTTTAGCAGGAGTTAGAACTCCGCTGAAGCGTTACGCGTCTTGCTGTTTAATTGACGTTGATGATACCCTAGCCTCATTAGAGGCGTCAAATGGCGCTATATTGCGCTACACGTCATCTAGGAGCGGCATTGGGCTAAACATGGGTAGACTTAGAGCAATCAATACCCCCATTAGAGGTGGTGAAGTTGTACACACTGGCGTTATACCATTTTTGAAGTGGTATGAGTCTTGTGTAAAATCTTGCCAACAAAATGGTATTCGTGGAGGAAGCGCCACAGTTCACTTTCCATTTTGGCATAAAGAAATTGAGGATTTAATAACTCTTAAAAATAATGCAAAGACTGGAGACAACTCAGTTAGAAGTTTAGACTACTCCATTGGATTTAGTAAATTGTTTTACTCTAGATTCTTGAAGTCTATGCAAACTGATGAGGATGTAATGATTACATTATTTTCTCCACATGAAGTTCCAGACCTATATGATGCTTGGGGTGATAACGAAAAGTTTGATGCCTTATATGAGAAATATGAAAAGGATTCAAAAATTAAATATAAGTCTCAAATTCCTGTAGTGTCATTGATGAAGCTATTCACTAAGGAGAGACGAGAGACTGCTAGAATTTATGCAACTAACATTGACCACATTAATGAACACTCATCATTCCTAGAGCAAATAACAATGAGTAACCTCTGCCAAGAAATTACGCAACCCACCACACCCCTTCAACACATTGATGATGAGAACGGTGAAATCGGTATTTGTATTCTTAGCGCAATCAATGTATTAGAAATTAAATCAGATGCTGAGATGAGAAAGGTATGTGACGTTGTAGTGCGTCTGTTAGACGAATTGATTGATCACCAAACATACCCAGTTAAAGCGGCTGAGAACTTCACTAAGAAGCGCAGAAGCTTAGGAGTAGGTATCACCAACTTGGCAGCATTGTTTGCTAAAAATAATTTAACTTATGATAGTGATTCCAGCGAAGCGCCAAACTTCATGGATGAGCTACAAGAAAAGATTCAATATAATTTAATATTGGCATCTTGTAATTTAGCTAAGGAAAAGGGACCGTGTGAGAAGTTTGATCAAACGTCTTACTCTAAGGGTATTTTTCCAATTGATACATATCATAAAAATATTGATAAGGTTGTGACTAGAAAGCCTAGCCAAGATTGGGACACTCTGAGAGCGATGGTGGCTGAACATGGTATGAGGAATTCTACATTGACTGCTGGAATGCCTTGTGAGTCGTCTAGCGTTGTGTCTAACAGCACTAACGGGTATGAGCCAATCAAACAGTTCTTTATTTTTAAATCATCTAAGAGCGGTAAGTTGCCTTTCATCGTGCCATCGTATCAGCACTGGAAAAACAAGTACACCTTACAATTTGATATGAAGTCAAATAAAGGATATTCTAATATTATGGGTGCTGCTCAGAAATGGGTAGACATGGCTATCTCATGTATGCATTATTATAATTATGAACACTACGAAAACAACAAGTTGCCAGATAATAAATTAATTCAAGAATTTATCTATCACTATAGCATGGGTAATAAAACTTTGTATTATACGTATTCAAATGATTTGGATAAACAGAGCATGGCTGAGAAAGATGACAGCGAAGAAGTTGATTCTGATGAAAAGGTGCGGGTTATAAAGAATGGCACTCCAATAGTTGAATTTGACGATGGGGGATGTGACGGGGCTTGCGCTCTATAAAATATTAATTTAATAATAAAAACTAAAAAAGTCACTTTTTTACGTCTAACCGTTGAGTAGTTACTTCATATATAGTATTGTATATTTAATGAGACGAACAACGGAAGAATATGTGGGGATTGTGGAGAAGGTTCATAGTAATTTTTATGATTATTCGTTAGTGGATTATGTCACAGCACACATTAAAGTTAAAATAATATGCCCCCACCACGGAGTTTTTGAGCAATCCGCTAATAAACATTTACGTGGACAAAGATGCCCAAAGTGCATGGGTAAAAATAGAACTACAAAAGAGTTTATAGATGAAGTGAGTGTAACACATAAAGGGAAATATGATTATAAAAATACCATATATGTTAGATGTGATTCTCCAGTCAAAATTATATGCCCCGACCACGGAGAATTCAACCAAACCCCAAATAGCCATATGATTGGTGCGGGTTGTCCGAAATGCTCTCCAAGTTTTCCACTAACTACTGAGACCTTTACGCAGAAGGCTCAAAATAAACATAAAAATAAATTTGACTACTCATTAGTAAATTATACGGCCAGTAAATCAAAAGTTAAAATAATATGTTATGAGCATGGCGTTTTTACATCTACACCCAGCGCCCATCTCATGGGGACTGGGTGTCCAAAATGTGTTGGACTTTACCGGACCACTGATGAGTTTATAGAATTATCGTCGGATATTCATAGAAATAAATTTGATTATTCATTAGTAAATTATATTGATACTAAAACAAAAGTCAAAATTATATGCCCTGAACATGGAGTTTTTGAGCAATTACCAACTAATCATTTATTAAATATGGGGTGTAAAAAATGCGGCAACGAAAAAATATCCGAGTTTCATGCAACTCCACCAGAAGTTTATGCGGAACGTTGTAAAATTATACATGGAAATAAATATGATTATTCATTAGTAAAATATAATAGGGGGTATACTAAGATTAAAATTATATGCCCTGAACATGGAGTTTTTGAGCAATCTGCCAACCTCCATATTTTAGGTAGAGGGTGTTCAAAATGCGGAGGTTGTTACCAACCCACTACTAATGAGGTGATATTAGATTTTAAGGCAACTCATGGAGATTTTTATGATTATTCATTAGTAAATTATATTGATAATAAAACAAAAGTCAAAATTATATGCCCTGAACATGGAGTTTTTGAGCAATCACCGGCAAATCATAAAAAGGGGACGAACTGTGCCGCATGTACAGGAAGAAAAAAATTAACATGGGAGGAAATATTACCTCAATTTAAAGAAGCTCACGGCGACAAATTTGATTATTCATTAGTAAATTATATTGATACTAAAACAAAAGTCAAAATTATATGCCCTGAACATGGAGTTTTTGAGCAATCACCCGAAATACATAAAAATGGTTCGGGTTGTGTCCATTGTGCGGGGATATACCCCCTAACCACCGAGGCGGCGATATTAGGATTTAGAAATACTCATGGTAATTTTTACGATTATTCGTTAGTGGATTATGTCTCATCACACGTTAAAGTCAAAATTATATGCCCTGACCATGGAGAATTCACCCAAACCCCCGCTCACCACAAAAATGGAAACGGATGTCCAAAACACCATCAATCAAAAAACGAAGTAATAATATCTGAATGGTTAACTAATAATAATATTAAATTTATATCAGAGTACCGAAACTCAACGTGTAGAGATAAAAACCCTCTCCCATTTGATTTCTTCTTACCTAAACTTAATATATTAATTGAATATGATGGGGAAGGTCACTATATACCAATTTGCAGAACTAGCAGAGACACGCCAAAAATAACAGAAAGGAGACTTAAAAATATCCAACGCCGAGACAAAATTAAAACCGAGTGGGCAAAAAATAATGGAAAATTCCTGTTACGTATCCCATATTTTGACGATATTATTGAATCATTAAACGAAATCCTGAAAAATAATTCTTGATTTCCTTAAAAATTGTGATATTGTCACATTATAACGGAGGACATACCTACAGGCTTACCACTGGCGAGTAGAATATGAAGGCTGTTAAAGGCGTGAGTAACCCCTCCCATATGAATGGGAAGTGGAGTTAGACTAACCGGCAGGTGAATCTGACATAAGGGCGACAATCCGTCTTACTTTTTTTAAATATGAAGACTGTTAGACATCGTTATAAACGAGCAAACGCTAGGAGACGTAATTCTCGACTTCGATTTACGGTGCTTCCACAGGTGGTGGTTAACCGCAAAAGAAAATATATGCTCTGGTCTGATATTGGTCAAGGGTATATTAGAGGTGACGGAAGCATAACCCAAATACCCCTCTATGCTAAAACATTTGGGGGTTATCATGTATCCCTCGCAATACACGATGCGAAAATCAATTCCGACTTCACTGATTGGCGACCAATTAAAAAATAAAATTATAAAATTATAAAAATATGGAAGTTATACTCACCATCACCGCCGTTTTACTTGGAGGGATTGTTTCTCTATGGATTCTTGTTAAGTGTTGGGCCGTAATATTAGTAATCATTACTTTAGCATTATGGGCTGGATTTATAGGGTTCGGATTAATGCTAGGAGGGCCACTAGGGGCCGTAGTGGGAGGGGTATTGGGATTTCCCATATTTGGGCTTATACTGGTCGCCGTTGCCGCCGTAGATTAATTAAACTCCTATAGTATAGCTCTTAAAAGCAGATCGCTTCCTTCTACCAATCCTTTCGCAACCATTTCCTTTAGTGCCTCCCCTATATTTTCATCAGATATCGCTTCGACTTTATCCGCATCAGTTTCCACGCCAGCGAATATGTTTCTACTTTCCTCTAATAACGGTTCG
>Ga0307488_10003411_pt1 | contig 13303 bp, 14 predicted proteins | sample SB02metaG_FD_202248 | JGI IMG/M metagenome (GOLD analysis project Ga0307488, IMG submission 202248) | Sea-ice brine microbial communities from Beaufort Sea near Barrow, Alaska, United States - SB 0.2 | ecosystem: Environmental > Aquatic > Marine > Coastal | place: USA: Alaska | collected...
GTTTCGATCTCTTTCTTGATCGCCAACTCACTCTCTAAATCGCCTGCAGATTGTTTTTTCGCCTGCAACGCCTGCAAACCAGCCAAGTATTTTTCGTTTAAATCGACCGGCTTGCTTCCCATCGCAGCCTCTGCCTTTTTAAGGAATTTGGCCTTTGCGATCGCAACTTCATCCGGAAGTAATTGCCCCCAGACACACGACGCGATCGCGAAATGCATCACAACGATCAGATACTGTCTGATCGATGAACCAACCCTGTTGAATCGTAACTCCGTCATTCCTCGTTTTTCCCTTCCACAACTTTCCTGATCTGCAATTGCTTCTCATCCCAGTCAAGTTTTGCAGCTGTCTTTGTCAAAAACTCCCACTCCTTTTGGTCATCCGTATAGATCCGAAGCTGCGATTTCCCGGCGGCCATTGCTGCTGCATGAGGCACATCCATGAACCGCAAGATGTTCAGGTAAGTCGGCCCATCCTGATGGCTATTCGGCAAGTCGTGGAGATCGAGCCGATGAATATTCTTTTCGAACAGCGATGCATAGAGCGTGTTTCCTGCCATGTCTCCGCTGGATTGAAGCCACAATTTGGGCTTTTCCATTCCACCGATTTGTTGAAGCGCCTGAATTCCGCGACGCGTATCCCACACCCGCATGCCATCGAGCGTTTGGCCCAGGAGATTAAAACGACGACGAATGTGAATCTGTTCTTTTGGATCATCTGTCCAGGCAGTTGGTCCAATGCCGCGCGGTGCGAGATAGGCCATTCCCCATTTCATATTCGCATGCATTTTTTTCTCAGCTTCGAAACGCTCTTTATCAAGCGGCGGCAGCTTTTCAATCCGGGGAAAACCTCCCGGGAAATTGGAACCCATCCCTGTGAGAAAGTCATTCCACGTGTTTTCATCGAGCACATTCAGCGCAATCAAATCAAGATCTTCCAGATCAATTCCCTGACGATGAACCACAAACAGCGGCAACCGAAACGGAGTCTGACTGCTAAATGAATAACGAGTGAAAACCAGACCATCACTGGTTTTGGTGAAAATTTTCAGCGTCTCCAGATCACCAGCTACGGTTGGCGTTGGCCACCCCCGGAACGATTTCGACCGCAACCGCGACCTCATCAGGCTCGCATCCGCTTTCCAATCTGCAGCCGATGCCGGGACCTTCAAACGGCGATCGATTCTCGGGGTGAAATATTGATCGATCACCGTGTTCCGTTCATTTTCCGGAATGGAATCAAGAACCTTCAGCTCTTTTGGCTCGAAGATTTTAGGAGCAGAGGCATCAGCCAATTCATCACTCGCCTTTTTACCTTTGAGATGTCGTTCAAACCAATGAAACGCGGGAACACGCAGCGGTTGCGTGTCAGCATGACCGCCCTGATACATCGAAAGTCCAAGGTTTTCTTTCGCGTCCAGCAATTCATAAACCTTGCGCGTTTTCTGGAAGACATCGACCACGCCATCAAGCGGAAAAATCCGGTCGTCGTCCGTATTCAAAATCATCAGAGGCCGCGGAGCCACCAACGCAGCAATCATGGGATAATCCCAGCGGTAGGTATTTACTTGAAACATGCAATCGCAGTGCCCCTCGACGCAGCCATCAACAACATGATTTTTTAGACTCGTAATTCCCGCGACTGGAGCCGAAACAGCGATTCGTTCATCCAGCGCTGAAATCCACCAGCTGTAGGCACCGCCTCCCGAACGACCGGTGACGCCAATTTTCTTCGCGTCGACTTCGGGACGAGTCTCCAAATAATCGAGCGCTCGAATTGAATTCCAAGCCTCCACTCCGGCCGAGGTGTATCCCCGGGAGTTCCACCACCAACGATTCTCGTGGTGAGTGCCGTGATGGATTCCTTCGATCTCTCCAAGCTGTAGGGTATCGATCGTGAGACAGACGTATCCATTTTTAGCGAACCACGTTCCGTGATGCTGATAATAAACTTTGTTCCCGTAGCTGATACCGTCTTTCTTTACTTTTCCGTGACCACACACATAGAGAATCGTCGGAAGTTTTTCACCTTCAGGGATATCCTTGGGCCGGTATAAATTTCCCGTCACGTAAAGTCCGGGACGTGATTGAAAAACGACATTCTCAACAACGACGCCTTCGCGTTCATGAGTCCCCGTGACTTGTGCTTTCAGGTCTGATCGGGCAGGCAACGGCTGCAGGCCCAACATTTCGAACAGCTGCCGACGATACGCCGCTTTGTTGTCATTCCAGTCTTTAGCCGTCTTGATATTTGCGAGCGTTCGATTCGTAACCCGCTTCGTCTCGGCTTCAAAATACCCCGCCAACATTTTATCTCCGAGTTTGGGTTCGGTCGGGATTTCTGAAAATTGCGCGACTAATGGCGACGCAGTCAGCAGAGACAGTAGAAATAAAACACAGGGACGCATGAATAGATCTTATCAAAATTTACAGAAACGTGAAGAGCGGAATCGCGCTGCACGAAAGAAAACAACTTTTTGAAAGGTCGTGCTGAAGTCGCCGCATCGTGAAAATGACCTCATTTTTCAACATCTCACTTATCGCCACTTCCGCTGCGATATTGTCATCCTGCTGCGCTGGGCACAGCAACGCAGTTCGCATCCATAATTTATCCGGCGAACCGGTTTTTCAGCAAATTACCCGCTGCCAGTATAAAAAAATTCCGCGCCTCAGCCATGAGACGTTTCTGATTCCCCAGTCAACAGTTCATTCATTTACAAACATCCCTTTCGAAAGCCCATATTGGCCCAATCGCCCCATTCAAATTCGTAATTCAAAAGGCGTGTTGCATCGTTACACCGGTTTTGATTCGGAAAATTATTCCGGCCCAACTTACAAAAAATGGACCGATCCAACCTGGACCTGTATTTCAAAACGCTACCGAGCGTTTCTCCAGCCTGACATGACGATTAAATTCGGCAGCCAAATCGTTGTCCCCGAAATCGGAGAACTCGACGAAGACAACTCGAAACCAAGAAAGGGATACTACTAAACGTGCTTTCTCCGCACCAGAAAGCAAATCAGCCCAACGATCCCGCCACCCATGATAATACCAATTAGGCCTCCGATGGTGGCCCCGCCAGCCATCGCAAAAAAGGTGTCCTCCGATGTTCCCGCGACGGAATAATGATCATCTTCCGTTCCATACGTTGCGCCTCCCGTTCCTGTGTCATCTAGACTCCAAAGATCGTATCGAGTCAGTTCATACGCCGAATCGACGGCGTCCGCGTGAGCCTGCAGTTGCTCGGGTAAAATGTGATCGGCGAGTGATTTGAAATCTAAAACGATCGACAAGATACCCGCGGCTTCGTCAAATTTCACACCGCGCCGAAGGGTGAACGCCGGGCTTTCGACAAAATGCAATTCGTCTTCAAAATCCCATTCTTTAGGAATTGAAAAGTGGATTCGCATTTCCTGATGAATCGTTTTCGGGTGTAAAAAAGTGAACGGGGTCTCCCGAAACGCATGTCTTGGCTCAACCAGCTGATCCCGAATTTCCCGCGAATAAACCGGAAGTGAATGCCAACCTGGATCGGTGAGATCTTCCTCCCACGGAGATTCCAATTGATACGATTCGACGATGGTAAGCTGGTTTCGATCCCGGTCATCCGTCAAAAGTGGAGGCTCTAAAACCGTCATTTCGCCATAGTTTTCGCGGTAGTAATCAAGAAATTACAGCTTGGTTGCCTCAGCAGAATCAGACTCCGAATAGTAACGATTTGAATTGGCGCCTTTACCGAAAAACGTCGTCTTGACCGACATCTGCGTAGGATTACTAATTTCTCCCGGAAAAATTTCGATTAAGGATTCACTCCTATGCTCAGTTGGCTTTGATCCCGGAAGCACCGTCAAATCTGCATCGTCATCGAACAGCGGAAGCCCGAAATGAAAATCGTAAAAGGGAGTCGATTCGCCTGCAAGGCCACCAACGTGGGTTTGCGTGCAATCGCAATATACTGCGGTTCCGAATTTCAAATCGATTCGCAAAACCACATGATCAAACGCCAGAGGCGACGGCAGACGATCACTAAGAGAACGCCCCTCATCCATGTCGACATACACCGGTGAACTGGCGATCCCAAGTTCCCGCAACAGCGCATTGAGCAACACCGTCTTGTCCTTGCAGTCCCCGAAGCGCCGTTCCAGCGTCACATCCGGCGAAATTGGAATGTAAGCGCGACCGCCTTCTTCAATTCCAACATAACGTATCTCGTCCTGTATAAACCGGATCGCTGCGGTTACCTTCTCTGCTCCGGATTCAAAATCAGACCGCAGTTTTTCGGTAACGCTTTTCAATTCATCGCTCGCGTCCTCCTCTGAAAATCGATAGTGAACAGCACCCAGTTTAGCAACGTCATTCCAAGTTTCGATCTCGCTCAGTTCTATCATTGCAAACGGATCAACCCACTTTGGTGTCGTCAATTCCAACTGCACTGCAGCAACATCTTCCGCCGTCCAAATCCATTCTTACAAATCACCGAAGGCACGTTTGATCGGTTGAACCTTGGTATTCCGATTCTTAGAAATCAGCCGTTTAGTTGGAGCTTTCACTAACCGGTAGCGGTTTTTCAAAACACGCGTTTCCCAATTCATTTCAACCTCATCGAAAAACTTGCCCTGATAATACGGATTCACTCCGGCCACCGAATAGCTGTATTTCATCACGTCACCCGGTCGAATCCCTGCGGGAATGATTAGCAATTTGCGGTGGCCATAGAGCAGTCCCGAATCAAATTCATCTTCCGGTCTCACTTCGCGAATCAGCCCGCCCGTTGTGCCATCAAGCTTTTTCCCATCCCGATGAATCGTCACGCCATGCACCTGCAAGGTCTCGTAGGCAGGATCATACTCGATGACAATTTCGGCATCGTCTTGAACCCCTGCGACCGATAAAAACTCATACGCATAACGAAAAAACGCTTCATCCGTTTCGATGTTTTTTTGAATATCAACAAGACGATAACCGAATCCCTCACGGGATTGATTCTCGATAACATCAACCGGCTTTTCGAGGTTTAACGAAACGTCATCAACCAATTCTGGTCGGGACTTCAGAACTAATGTTGCCCCTTTCGATTCAATCGCTCCCTGAGCCGAAACGACATCAGCTGACCACTTCGGAAGCCAAAGCAAGAGCGCGGAAATCCAGAATACCGAAGGGGGAAATCTAACCATGAGGACCACTCAAGTTACGCTCACTCCTTGGCATACGCAGCGAACTTTTCAGCGACTTTTGCGGTTTCAGGATCGCCATGGTGAAAATAAATTCGATGCCGCAATTTAAGAGTTTCACCCTTCTTGATGGTATAATCGCCATCGCCTTTTTTGGCTCCGGACTTCGCTTCAAAAAAGCCTTTCCCGAAACGGTTTGCCGTATTCAAACCATAGTCACGAGCGTGCCAATGTGTCGGGTAGCGCATGTTTGAGGGGTGATCGAACACTGTGATCCCAAGAACTTTACCTTTCGGGTTGGGGCCAAAGTAAGATGACCACGAAGCTCTCTTTCCCCACGAATCAGTGTTCTTGTCACCTTCGCTATTTAAAATCGTGCCCGTCCCGGTTTTCGTGTGGCGGTTTTTGACCACCATCCATGCAGGCACTCGCACCCCGAGGCCTCCGTCTTTTTCGTCAAAAAATGTCACGACTTCATTCGGCGCTGTCAGCTCCACATCGTAATCGAGAAGCACCTGTTTATTTTCCAAAGAAATCACATTGAGGCGCAACTTTTCCTGCAGCAGCAACTTCCCATTTCCCAACCAGTCATTCCAAATCACAAGTTCGCCCCCGTCCATTTTTTCAACTTTTACAAATTTGATCTCAGCTTTGGATCCATCTTTGGGAGAATCCGGCGCCCAAAAGCTGAAGCCATTTACTTTCCGATGCGAAAATCGAATTGAACGATGATGCGGGTGATCCTTCTGCTCGCCTTCCACATCAGAAATCATCGGATAATTCCGCGTAATATTTTCGCCGTCCGGCCCCACGACAGGATAAAGGTATCCAACTTTCCAATCCTTCGTTTGCCAATGGGTGAACAACTCGCCATCGATCTCAAAACGGAAACCGTCATCGACTTGTTTGATTTTCACCTCGCCGGCTGAAGAGGATTCAAAACTAACGAATGCACAAAGAGCAATCAGAAGAGCAAAGGGTTTCAGAATCATGATGAAAGAAATCTAGGGGAGAGTCCCCGCAAAAGTAGAATCAAAAAAATCCGCATTCCCGCCACTTCAACACTTGCACCGAAGAACGTTTTTTCAAAAGGGGGCGTTAGCAGCGAGACCCAAATTGCCTCCCAAAACTTTGCCAGTCCCTTTTTTGGGATTTTGTTCGGGCGTCAAAGCTATGCCAACGCCTGCTGGCGGTGAGCTCCGACTTCATGGTAAATGTTAGTGCGTTCATGTGATCTTTATTCCACAGCGGCAGGCGTTTGATCAGCAGCCTCTTGTTGAACAGAGCCGCTGCGAGGCGGGCGAGGCTCGTCTTGCCGGGATTGTTGCGGTAAGGTTAATCGATGAAAAAAATCAAAATCGCAAACAACTACCACAGCTAAAGACGAACTCACCATTGCTGAATGGTATCAGGACTATGTCCGATTTGTCCGCCTCAAAGGACTTCGGCCGCGAACGGAAATAACCTATCTCGGCTGGATCCGGCAACTCGTCGCTCACTATCCAAAGGCGACGTCCATCCCCGATCTCCGCAGCCGGCAAGTCCTCGATTTTCTGCTCCATCTCAAGGATGATCGAAAACTCAAACCCAGCACGCTCAATCAGGCCATTTGTGCGCTGCGTACTTTCTATCGCGATCACCTCGGGGTGCGCTGGAAGATTTGGTCCAAGATCAAAATCAAACGCGTCGAGCTTCTTCCCAATGTCTTAACACGTGAAGAGGTCGCCCTGCTTTTGCGCACGTTCCGCGATGGACGTTACCGTGCTTACTTCACAGTAGTTTATCAATGCGGCCTTCGCATGAGCGAAGCTCTCGCCATCAAACCACAGCACATCGATGGCAAACGACTCGTCATTCGTGTGGTTGACGGCAAGGGCGGTAAGCAGCGGGATGTCCCCATCTCGCCTGGACTCCTAGAACGGCTCCGTGCTTTTTGGAAGTCTCATCGCAACCCGGATTGGCTTTTTCCCGGAGTGGGACGCGGTTGAAAAAGCTCGGGGAAATCGCTTCGAGAAGCCATGTACGAAGCGCGTCATCACACGACAAAAGCCAGCGTCTGGGCCGCGATTAAAGTCGCCAAAGCAGAGTGCGGACTGTCACGCACGCACGAAAAACTCACCATCCATACCCTGCGCCATTCCTACGCCACCCCCATGTTGGAGGGCGGAACTTCAGTGCGCCAGGTCGCGGCTTATCTCGGTCACCGCTCACTCAAACCGGTCATGGTTTACCTGCATCTCACTCAGATCAGTGAGCAACAGGCCCGTTTTGCGCTGAGCACTCTGGCGTCTGCTTAAAAGCCACGAACTCCAAAAGATCGTGGCTCAACTCGCCCTCGCAGATTTGCTGCGCGAGCATTGGCCGGGCTACGCCCTCGCCAATCGTGCGCATTTAGCCACCGCCCATTACCGGGCGGTGCGGGCCGCTTTGGCGTGTCGCACCGCTGAGATGGGAGGCCGGGTTTACCAATGTGGCGATTGCAAAAAAGCCCACTTTGCCTACCACAGTTGCAATCACCGGAGTTGTCCTCAGTGCGGCGCATCCGCCCAGCAGGAGTAGACCGCAAAGCAGGAAGCCAAGCTGTTACCCGTCCCGTATTTTATGGTGACCTTCACTATCCCCGCCGAGTTGCGCGCTGCCTGTCTGGCTCATCCGGCGGAACTCTACGCCCTCATTTCACAGGAAAGTGCCGGGGCATTGCGCGACGTCATCGCAGCAAAAACTAAGCGTGAAGGACAGGCCGGATTTATCAGCGTGCTGCACACCTGGGGGCGGCAAATGCAGCATCATCCCCATGTCCATTGCATCGTTCCCGCCATTGCGTTTGATCCTGAAAACCACGAACTACTCCGCCCCGGTAAAGATGCGTTCCTCGTTCACTACCGCCCGCTGGCCGCGCGGTTCCGCAGTCGGATGCAGACCGCTTTGCGGGAAAAAATATCCTGAAATTTACGCCAAACTCCCACCAAAAGCGAAGCGCTCCCTCAGTCCGCGAACGCAATGGAACGTGCAGCTACAGCACGTGGGACGCGGCAAAACCGCCCTGCGTTACCTCGCCAGATATGTTCAGCGCAGCGCCTTCGAGCCCAGCCGACTACTGGGCTACGACGACGCTGGAAACGTGCTACTCAAGTGGACCGCCAGCATCACTGGGCAGACTGCCGTTTTGCGACTTCGACCGTGGGAATTTATTCGACGCTGGCTCATTCATGTCTTGCCCAAAGGGTTTCCGCGCGTGCGGCATTACGGGTGGCTCAGCAGCGCTGCGGTGAAAAAACGCCAACGTATCCGGGCGTTGCTCGGAGCCGGAGATGAACCCTTGCCAGAGCTGCCCGAGCGCGAGCCGTTTTGCTGCGATCATTGTGGCGGCACCCTCGTGTTTTTGCGAGAATTGAAGCGCGCCATCCCGCAGCGCGGACCGCCGCCCACTACACAATGAAACCCACTTCTTATTACCGAAACCGGATCTGTCAGCAGCCTGAAAATCGAGCTGCTTTGGGAACGTGCGTTCTCGTCACTGGAAAAACCACTTTCGAATGCGGAAACGTCATTCGGCGGCGAAAACAGCGAGCCGCCCTTCACGGCATGAGTCTAATCGCTGCGCGACAAGACTCATGGCTCCCGATGCGGACGCGCACCGGCCGCACGGAAACGAATCCCTGCCGCAACTCGCTGTCCGTCAGTCACAAATCGAAAACGCATAAGCACTCGCAGCCGCGCCCTACTGCGACGTTGGGCTCGTCCAACAACCGATAAGTTCGGGGCTATCGCCCAAACCTATCTTTGGGGTTCGCCTCGTTTATCATTTTTCGATATCGATATCGAACGGCAATTCTCCACCTCGACTCCAAATATAAGTGGGAACATCCTCCGCATCCAAAACAACAGTGATCTTCTTAAGATTGGGATGATCCTTCAACGAATCTAGGAACGCCTCCCATCCGGGGACCTCAAAATCGGTTTCGTTCACATCCAGATATATGATCTCGATCGACTTCACTCGCGACAGAGCCATGCCAAGACCGCTTCCATTGACCTTTGCTGGATAATAGCACTCAAATTCTCGGCAATGCCTAAACGCCAGATCGAAAGTTGCGCGATGACAAAAACTTTCGAAGTCCACGAATTTACGCACTTTACGACCAAGAATATCCAGCTCCCCATATGAACCAAACCCAATTTCCTCAGAATACTCGATCGATGTGACGATATCGACTGTAACGCTCTTAGCCCAGAAAAAACGGACACCAAAAATCGAAATCACGAATGCCGCAAGCACCAACAATACGAGGAATGCGCGCTTTATTTTCATAGCCGAACAATTGGTTCACTTGCAATTTTGCCGATAAAATTTCTTTATCGTCAGCATTTTTTCCGGTTGATCACCAAATTTGATGATTCACTTGCAATTCGAATGCTTCCGACTTTCTACACTTGCATCCCATCGAACAGATAGGGTTGGTTCAGCGAATCAATAGGGTTGGTTCGTAAAACCGTTTTCTCGACAGATGACAACCGAGCAGTCGTCCAATAAGTTATCAATTATGAAAGAACTGATTCGCGAGCGGGAGTTTAGGAAAATTGGCTATTTTGATCCGGTGCTGCGATCTGAAGGCATTGATACATTCATCAAAAATCAGCATTCCGCGAGCAGCGCGCTCGATCTGCCTGAATTCTGGCCGGCACTTTGCGTGGTGAACAACGAGGACTACGAGAAGGCGATAGCGATCATTCACAAAGTCCGTGAGGAAAATGCGGAGGACGTTGATAAGTCAATCGACTGCCCGAAGTGCAACGAAGCGAACCCGGGAAATTTTGAGATTTGCTGGTCGTGCGGAGAAAGCCTGCCTGACTGAAAACGAGTTATTCCGTGTTACTTAAATCGACCAGCTCTCCCAGCGATTTCGAATCACGGTCGTAAACGTCTTTCAAAAAAGCGATTCCGTTTTCTCGATCAGGTAGCGGGAAAACGGTGAAATAAACGACAAACACATGCATTGGTTCTTTGATCGTGGCGACGTTTCGATCCCCGTATGCCATCGCCTTGTTAATTTTTGTAAGCGACCAATCCGTGTCTTCTTTCAAAACCCACTCCGCCAAGGTTTTGGGTTTTTCGAGCCTCATGAAGCCGTGGCTGTGAGCTCGCTCGGTGTGTTTGAAAAGATGCTTCTGAGGGGTGTCATGAAAATAAACCACGTGGTCATTGGGAAATCGAAATTTCACCAGCCCCAGTGAGTTCCCATACCCAGCTCGCTGTCGCAGAATGTATTTTCCGTCAGCAACTCCTTTAAGTGCGCTCGAGTTTATTCTCACGGCTTTTGCATCTGCAAATCCTCCTTTCACAATTTCATATCCCCGACGGGAGAGTGACGACGGATCGCGATAGGCCCGCGGCAAATATTCATTCACGGCAATTCCTTTTGGAACCGACCAGTAGGGACGAAAAATCACCTCCTCCATCGTATCGCGGAAAATCGGGGTGCGGCGGCCTTCGGTATTTCGGCCAAAAACAATGCGCATCCGCGTTTCGACCGTTTGATTCTGAAACCCAAAAACTTCTCCCGACGGTAAATTCGCCATCAAATAAAGGCGCTCCATCTCATTCGGAATCAACCTGGCGCGGTGCATGTTCAGAACAATTCGCTGGCGGTCTCGATTCGGATCTCGAGTCAACTTCGCCAGCGTTTTCGGCCCCATGTTTCCATCTGCTCTAAGCCCGTTGGCCCGCTGAAATTGCGTCACTGCCTCCGCTAAATCTGATGTGTAAACGCCAGATGCTGCGGCAATTTCCGCACGATCAGGATCAATAAATCCCTGCATGCCCAGCAATGAAGCCAACTCCCCTGCCTGCCGATAAGGCCGGCCGCGCGAGGCATTTCCGCGAAATGGAATCTGCGCGGGATTTGGATTCGCCACATTGGAAAGCCACGCCGTTCGAAGTCGCTTATAGATCCAGTTTTGCGGAACAAACGCAGTTAGAATCCGCTCGGGGTCGTCGCGGTATTGGTTCAATTGCTGCGAAAAGGTCTTCGTCAAATTCTCCGTATGCACCGACGTGTTGATCGTTCCCGGGGTGTCTCCCTGGCTCCACGCTGGCCAGATTAATTCATCCGTCGCGGGACCTTCTTTCAATAACAGTGACGCTTCAGCCACCTGAAGAGTGATCCGAATATCATCGATCGTCATCCCTGGGACTCGTTTAACAGGCCCTTCGACAATGGTTTCGCCCGCAAAATCAGGAATCGAAAAGGGATCTAACGCATGACTTTTCAGCGAATCAGAAACGCGCTCGATCACGATATCTGGAATGGCTCCCGTCCAATAAGGCTGAAAATCATGGCTCTGATAAGCTCCCGAAACCATTCGGTTCAATCGGGCCCGGCGACGAGCAGGAAGTTCCGATGCTGCCAACAATTCACTGATCGTTCGGTCAACCGCCAGCTTCCGCAGATCCGGCAAAGGTGGCGGCGGGGGTGAAACGTAAGGAAATTCCAGTTACCATTGATCCTCAACGAGTTGAGAAGCATTTTAATCAATTGCGAAACATGGCTTCGCCCTACCACCGCACAATGCGATTGCAAAAGCCGCTGCCAAAATCGACCACGCGAGAGAGGAACGTGGAGGCCCACCCCAACCGGGGAAGGAGTTTGTGTGTTCATCGGTGTTTCAGGCCGTTACTCACTATACTGACCTTAGGTCGCGGGGGAAGAAAAAAGGCCTGTATCACACGTTTTTCGAAACTCAATCCCCACCGCCACTTGGGATTTACCAAAGGCAACTACGTCACCGGCCCACCAAGCTCGACCGATTTACCCAAAAATTTCGGCTTGGTATCTAAAATCGAAACATCGAGGACGGTTTTCACACGGGCGAGATATTCTCGCAGCTGAGTGCGAATCCCATTTCTTCCGGAAACTTTGTCAGCATTATATCCGACGATATCTTCGCAGCCCCGTTTCTTGCCAATGTAAATCGCCCGCTCGTTGTGAAAGGGCTGCGACACGACAATGAAATCATCTTGTCCGAAAATTTCTTTTGCCCGCACCACGGAATCTAAGGTGCGGAATCCCGCAAAATCGCGATAGATTTTGCTATCGGGAATCCCCGCGGCGATCAACGAATCGCGCATATCGGTCGGCTCGTCGTAGCCCTCGCGACCGTTATCACCGGTCACAATGATGTATTCGCATTTACCCGCATCGTAGAGGTTTTTTGCTGCGGTCATTCGACGAGAGAAATAGAGATTCTGTCGCCCGTTCGGCAGCACTTTTGCACAGCCCATGACCACAGCTGCTTTGCGTTCTGGAACGTCAGAAACGGAATCAAAAATCGCTCCCGAAGCCGCCCCAACCACTGACCGATGGGAAGCAATAATCAAAATTCCAACAGCAAAGGCGCAAAATAAGCCGAACAACAGCAAACGAATAAAGGGTCGAAGAAACATCAGGGAAAGATACGTCCTACGACGATTCTATCTTTCATTGATTTCAAAAATCGAACGTTAGCTCGCGCCCAACTCAACCGAACGATCATGAGCAGCCTTCACTGCGTTCCGCACGATTTGGTCAAAATTTGCTTCTCGAAATGATTCCAGAGCCGCGAAGGTGGTGCCGTTCGGGCTCGTCACATTCTCACGAAGCGTCGTGGGGCTTTCGCCCGTTCGCATGAGCAGCTCAGCAGCTCCCGCCGCTGTATGAACGGCCAGTTCACGCGCGATCAGTGGATCCAACCCTTGTTCAATTCCGCCGGCAATCAGCGATTCCACCATCTGGAAAAAATACGCCGGACCACTTCCACTCACCGCCGTTACCGCATCGATCTGCGGCTCTTCAACCCTAGCCACGTATCCAACGCTGGCCAAAAGATGTTCTGCAAGCGCACCGTCTTTCGCTGTTGCTGAAGTTCCCAATGCATACGCCGAAGCGCCGCGTCCCACCAGCGCCGGCGTGTTCGGCATGACTCGAATAATTCGATGACGCCCCCCCGTTCCGGCTTCAATCGTATCAATCGTGATTCCCGCCGCGATGGAAATCAGCAACCGATCTCCGACGGCATCTGCAATTTCCTCCATCATCCCGGGGAAAGTCTGCGGCTTCACGCACAGCAAAATCGTTTCGGCCGAATCGATCACA
>Ga0307488_10003412_pt1 | contig 13301 bp, 19 predicted proteins | sample SB02metaG_FD_202248 | JGI IMG/M metagenome (GOLD analysis project Ga0307488, IMG submission 202248) | Sea-ice brine microbial communities from Beaufort Sea near Barrow, Alaska, United States - SB 0.2 | ecosystem: Environmental > Aquatic > Marine > Coastal | place: USA: Alaska | collected...
TTAGCGGTGCGGTTAGCGAGCGCCATCACGTCGTTGCGCACTTTCTGGCGGGGTACGAAGGACCACTCGCCAGGGGCTTACACTCGTTCACTGTTCAGCTCAACGTAAGAGCTTTCTGTGGGATAGGGGGCGCGTCTGGGGGTTGTTTAGGGGATGCTCATGGGGTGTTAGGGGTATGCGGGGGTGTGCAGGGCGTATTTTTGTTTCAGAAACGGCTCAGGTTGAGCTGAAAAGTGGACGAGTGTAAGCCCCTGCCACTCGCGCTCTTCCTTTGGCAGCCGACGGTGCTCCATTGCCGAGCTTGCCGTGCTGTAGTGCCGCAACTTGAAACTGAAAGCAAAGTTTGAAAGCACCTCATCATACATGGCTTCAAGCGCTGAAAGCTGAAACTCAGCGCAGGCAACCCAGGGTCAACCCAGGGTCAATCCTGAGTCGACCTGCACCACCTTTCAGAGGTGCATGTTGACTCCAGATGGACCCTGGGTTCAGCTTCAAGCGCTGAAAGTACGCGCAGGCAACCCTGGGTTCAGCTTTAAGCGCTGAGACCACGCGCAGGCAACCCAGGGTCAATCTGGAGTCGACCTGCACCGCCCTACCGTGCGGTCCTGCCTGACCGACGCTGGTGCCTCTCCTCCCTCCCCGGGGTGTAGCGGCGCAAGATGAAATTGAAAGCAAACGTTGAAAGCAGTTTATCATATTACATTCTCAAGTGGGGCTTCTGGTTTCATGGACAGTTTACTGTGCAGAAGGGTTTTGATCAGAAGACTTGAAATATAAAATGGACAAATACATATGGTTTCAAGTCGGGCTCATATTATAGTTTCAAGTTAGGCGCTTTCAACACGCGTTGTGATACTTTGAACCTGCATCGCCCTACCGGGGTTTGACCCTGCGGGCTGGATGCCCAGGCCGACGCTACGACGAGATTTCTCCCGCGACTCGGTGTAGCGCCGCAAGCTAAAATTGTCGAACGTTGAAAGCATTTTATAACATTATAGTGTTAAGCACTGAAACCAGGCGCGCTTTCAACATGGGTTTTGATCAGGGTCGTACCCTCGTCCACTATTCTGCTCAACGTAAGCACATTTTGTGCGATACGTTGGGCGCATGATTTCCCCCCAGTCTAATAGACAGGGGAACATGTGGAGGTGTGACCAAAACGGATGAGGTTGAGCTGAAACGTGGACGAGTGTAAGCCCCTGGTTTTGATACTTTCAAGCTGCACCGCCCTACCTTGTCCCTTTCACGATGGAGGCTCCGCTTGATGTAGCGGCGCGAGTTGAATTTAAAAGCAGAAGTTGAAAGCAGTATATCACACTTTAGTTACAAGCCCTTAGTTCCAGGCGGTTTCAACTTGGATTTCATAGGGTCAAACTGCACCGCCTTACCTTGGTGCGCTCCAGCATGTCCGCCCAGTTGTAGTTCCGCAAGTTGAAATTGAAAGCAAAACTTGAAAGCAGATTATCTGATTTCAGTTTCAAGCGCTTAGAGTATAGTTACAGGCGCTTTCAACGTGGGTCTGATAGGGGCAACCTGCACCGCCATACCCAGCTCTCGTGCTCCTCAGTGTAGCGGCGCAAATTAAATTTGGAAGCAAAATTGTAGCAACATGGCAAGCAGCTCATCGTGTTTCGGTTTCAAGCGCTTCTTTCCGGGCGGTTTCAACGTGGGTGTGTCAACCTGCACCACCCTACCTCAGCTTTTTGCTTCTCAGCTCCGTAGGGTGCCAACGCCGCGTTATCATCTACCGCCTGGTTGTAGCGACGCAAGATGAATTTGAAAGCAAGACTTGACAGCAGATGACAATATTTTAGTTTCAAGCGCTGAGATCTAGGCGCCTTCAACTTGGATTTAATTGGGTCAACCTGCACCGCCTTACCTGGTCAGGAAGGGCAGCCATGCCCCACGGTGTCAGTGGTGCGTTGCCTGCCGAGCTGCAGGGGCTTACACTGGCCCCCTTCTCAGCTCAACCTAAGCCGTTTTAGTCAATTAGCCGATGTGTGTCCAGTTTGAGATGAGTTATGACCCATCCATTTACTGGAGGTACCCAAAGTATCCCACAGGTAATGCCTACGTTAAGTTGAGAAGCGGACGAGTGTAAGCTCCTGCCGAGCTGGAGAGAATCTCGTCAGCGCTAGGATCTCTCGCGGTAGGCACGTCAGCCAGTATTGGTGGACCAGCCTCGGGCATGTTGTCCTCCGTCTCCAGCTCGAGCTGCTTGATGCCCTCGACCCAGGGGCTTACACTCGTCCACTTTTTGGCTCAACTTAAGCGCTGTCTGTGGGATAGGGGGTGCATGTAGGGTTTGTTTAGGGGATGTTGAGGTGGTGTTTAGGGGTTGCCAGGGGGTATCATGGGGTGTGTAGGCTGTATCTTGTGTCAGAAACGGCTCAGGTTGAGCTGGAGATTGGACGCGTGGAAGTCCCTGCCTCGAGCGTGTTGGTGTGCCACGGCACGTCGAAATCCAGCAGTGTCTTCGACTTTAGCGCCTGTCTTTTCTCCTCCTCTAGCCAGGGGCTTACACACGCTCACTTCACAGCTAAACTTGAGGACCTTCGGGAAACATTAATCCCGTTAGACCTCAACTTGAGCACCTTCGGAACAGGTCCACGGGTTACGTTGGGTTATAAGGGGGACACAGTCAGCTTAAGTTGAGCGGAAAGGGGCAACGTAAGCTCAAGTTGAGCAGGAATGGGAACGAGTGGAAGCCCCTGCCTCTTCCACGAGCTGGAGCTGTAACCTGACATCGTCCTCCGGCTTTGTCTCGTGGCCCTGCTTCTGCCGCCGCTTCCAGGTTTCCTCGCGCTTCTCCCGCTCAGCCTCCATCTCCTTCGCGCGTGCGGCCCTCAAGTAGGGGCTTACACTCGTCCACCTGTCAGCTCGACGTAAGCGCTGTTGGTGGGACAAGGAGTATTTAGGGGGTGTTTAAGGCAGTGGTGGAGGGGGTATGTAGGCGTTCGGGGGATGTGTTGAGTGTCAGAAACGGCTCAGGTTGAGCTGAGAAGTGGACGAGTTTAAGCCCCTGCCCTCATGGTCTTGAGCTCTTCAAGCTTCAGCCGCTCTTTTTCGGCCATGATGCCCACGTGCGCCTTGACGTAGCGGCGCAACTTGAAATTGAAAGCAAAGTTTGAAAGTGGTTCATCATATTATAGTTTCAAGTGCTTGGTTCCAGGTGCTGTCAACATGGGTTTCATAGCTTCAACCTGCAGCGCCCTACCTTCACGTGCGCCTTGAGCTGTGCGGGTTGAGCCATCACAGACTTGACGATGCGCCTACTACCAGGGGCTTACACTCGTCCACTTCTCGGCTCAGCGTAAGCACGTTTCGTTGGATACAATGGGTGGTCTGTGGGTGGACTGAGTGACAATAAACGGCCCAGGTTGAGATGAAAAGTGGACGAAGTACTTGTAGCCCATGCCCACTACTCGCGCCCAGCAGCAGGGGCTTACACTCGTCCACTTCTCAGCTCATCTTGAGCCGTTCCTGAAATAGAATCACACCCTGCTAAAGCGCCTAATATATCCCTTAACATCCCCCTCAACAGCCCCTAAACAACCCCCAGAAGCGCCCCCGGCCCCCTATCCCACAGAAACCGCTTACGTTGAGCTAAAAAGTGAACAAGTGTAAGCCCTGCCCAGCAGCTGCCGCACCCGCAAGCTGGGATCCTCGAACTCGTCGTCATCATCCTCGTCTTCGTTGCTCTGGCGGGATCTAGACGACACGGCGCTGCTTTCCTTGAGCCCGCCGGGGACCTTCATGCCCGTGGAAGATTTCCGTGGGCTAGTGCCTGGCAGCTGACAGCGACGATGACAAGATGAACAGGGGCTTACACTCGTTTTTTTGTTTCAGCTCAACTTGAGCCGTGTCTGATACACAAAAAAACCCTACACACCCCCTAGCACCCCCTCAAAATGGGCAACACAATCACTACACGCACCCCCTGTACCATACAAAGCGCTCAGATTGAGCTGAGAAGCGGACGAGAGTACTCGTAACCCCCTGAAGTTGACCTTGACCAGGCAGGGCGCGAACTGTCTGGAGAACCGGGTGCTGAAATTCCGGAAGATGGGTCGCGCGTGATCCCATGTATAACGTGGCGAGAGCAACATCTGCACGGCCCTACCGTGGGCGCCGCCCGTCTTCTGATGGCGCGGGACGGTATTGTTGTTCAAGCTGTGTGGTCTTCTTCGACCCGCTACTCGTAAAGAGCCCTCTCGTCAGGGGCTTACACTCGTTCCCATTTCCGCTCAACTTCAGCTTACGTTGCCGCTTTCCGCTCAACTTAAGCTCACTCTGTCCCCAACATGACCCAAAGGAGCCCGTGGATGTGTCCCGAAGGTGCTCAAGTTGAGCTCTAACGTGAGCGTTGTGTCCCGAATGTCGTCAAGTTGAGCTTTGAAGTGAGCGAGTGTTAGCCCCTGGCGGGCGGCCCTGCCTCTCATGCCCGTGCTCAGTTTTCCCATTACTGACGTTGGTCTGGTGCCCGAGTCCGCTAGCGACACCGTCTCCATCAGAGCCTATTGACCTGGGTGCGTAGGGGACAATCGGACCGTGAACGGTCGGGGCCGAGCACCGCGCCTGTCCGTGGGCTGTCGGTATGAGGCTCAATACGTCCGTGTGAGGTCTATCGTGTGACAAGGTTGCCGACTCTCGTCTGTCTCGCTCTCGGCGCAGATCCGGTTTGGCTGACTCGTCGGATTCGCTCACATATTGCACGTTGTGGGATGTTTACTCGTATCATCATTGTTATGTTCCGGAACGACGCCATTACTTCCCGGCGTCGACGATCCGACGTCTGTTGCCAACCTTCGCCCCGCTACCTTCCTAAAACGCCATGTTCGCCGCCATCGAACGCGGCACCGCGCGCACCCCGTGGGAGTACACGCACTCGCGGGAGAACCACACGGCGCTTGACGTCGGTGGGGTCCAGGCTGTGCGATATTGCGGCATTTTATTATTGCCATCGCCAGCCCGACGAGACCCCGGGAAAGCGCCCCCTTCCGCCGAGCGCGGGGCGCACGATACGCATATAGGCGTGTCTCGTGCTATTGCCACCGCCGCAAGAGAGTGCCGCGTGGGGTTTCTCGCGCTATGTTCCGGCGCGCGATATTCCGGGGCTCGCATCGGAAAAGGAAAGCTGCCGTGACGGGGACGGCTTTTCTTTTTTATCGGTGATATGGAATAGCTCGGGGTTTGCCGCGGGCCCTGTCGGTGGAGTCGCTGCTGCGGCGGCACCTGGCGGGCATGGTGGCGGGCTTCGAGGGCGAGAGCCGCCTGCGCATCCCCCGCGGGGCCATGCGCTCCTTCGTCGCCGACACCGCAAGGTGCGGCCCCACGCCAGCGCACATTTCGAAACAAAAATAAAACACCAAAAATGCTGACTCAGAGGTTGCCCACCTGTCGCCCGCGAGCATTTAACAACAAGGTCGACGTCGTCGTCGTCCCTTCAGGAGTATTGAGTCCCCTCTCTCGACGCGCTCGTGTTAGGTATCCGCGCGCTTCGTTGACTCCCCTTTCACGCGTTCACCCGTGCGTGTTATTGTTGACGTGTCGACAAGTTAACAAATGCTGACTCGTTGCTGACTCGTATTATGACTCATTGCTGACGACACGTCGTTGCCTACCACCGGTTTTACCGTCGTTGTCCTTTCAACCTCGATGAGATCGTTCAAGCTCGTTGGCTCTTGCGCCCGCGGCATCCCGCGTGTTATGTTCAGCCCCATCGTGTTCGTTGGCGTCCTCATGTGCGTGTGTGTTTTGACGTGTCGACGAGCAAGTGCTAACAAAAATGCTGACTCGATGCCAACTCAGCTAACAACGTTTTTGCTCAAATGCGCTCGTCCACCTCCTTAAAGAGGTCAGATTCGACGTGTTGACCGTCCGGTGCTTATATGGGCATCGATCCTGCCCCGCGGGACACCCCCGAGACCCCCGCCGCCACCGCCCTGGTCTCCGCGTGGACCTCCTTCCCGGCAAGGTCCACAAAGCATCTTTTGGTGACTTTTTTGGCAAAAGATCTTTTGGGAACGAGTAGTAAATGATTGACACGTCATCGTCATCCACCACACATTGAAACAGGACTTGCTTCCAGCGCCACGTCATCCACCAAGTGGTAAACCCTCGTTTACTGAGTGAAATGGATTTGGAGTATGATGGCAGGCCCTAGTTAACGGGAGTGTCCTTCGCGTCGCGCTCCCCGGACCTGCAGGTGGGGGACAGGCTGAAACCTGCCAAAATTCCCGCCATGCCATCCACTGCATGTTAGACCCTGATTTCTCGAGGCTGACAACCCTCTTTAGACCCTCAATTTTCGAGTTGGAAGCCGTTGTATGACATGGGAGGGCAGGGGTGAAACGGCCTTGCGCGTAGGACCCAACGCGCCCCATCGCCGTCATCATGCACGGGCACATCAGCAACGCGCAGGAGATGCGCGAGCTCTACGGCCTGCCCAGCGGCGACCTGGTGCCGTTCGCCAGCGTGTACAACCCCGTGGACAACATGCTGATGCCGCCGCCGCCGCCCGCGCCGCCCAGCATCGAGGCAGGGGCTTACACTCGCTCACTTCAGAGCTCAACTTCAGCACCTTCGGAACACATCGCTCACGTTTAGAGCTCAACTTGAGCACCTTCGGGACACATCCACGGGTTACTTCGGGGTATATGGGGCACAAAGTGAGCTTTAGTTGATTGGAGAGAGGCAAAGTATGCTCCAGTTGAGCAGAAATGGGAACGAGTGTAAGCCCCTGCATCGAGGGTGCGCAGCTCATCCTGGACCTGTATATGCGGCGGTTTGAGGATAAGGACCATGACGCGTCCGACCAGCCGGCCACCGCGCTCACCGCCTGCGAGGCAGAGGCTTACCCTCGTTCACTTTTCAGCTCAACGTAAGCGCTTTCGGTGGGATAGGGGGCGCGTCTACGGGTTGTTTAGGGAGTGTCGGGGGGTATGAGGGGGCATGCGGGGGTGTGCAGGGTGTGCTGTTGTTTCAGAAACGGCTCAGGTTGAGCTGGCAAGTGGACGAGTGCAAGCCCCTGCTGCGAGGGCAGCTTCAGCTGCGTGCTCGTCGACTCCGAGCGGCAGGCCTGTTTGCTCGTAGTGTACCGTTGTACAATGACACACTCACCGCATTCTCCTCCCTGGCCTGACGTGGCGAACCCCTTCCACATCCCTCTGATTGTTTGTTTATGGTGTACCGGTACTATCTGTGTACAGGTACACAATCGCTGCATTCTTCCTCCTTGGCCTGGCAACACATTGCCTTTTCAGGATGTATTCTATTGTGAAGTCATATTCTGTCCCTTAAACCGTGAGAGGTCTCACGCTATGCCTCAAGTTCAGCTGAAACAGGAGCTGGTGCTGACCCTACTACGCGTGACGCGGTGCTCATTTGCCGCAGCGCCACGAGCGACTCGCACCCGCTCTTCTGGGGCACCGCCGCGGGTAGGGTCTTTGCACATAGCAGATGAAACCACGAGGCTAGGTGGAAGGAGGTAACCGTCTACGCATCTTAGTACGTTCCCACTCCAAGTGACCATACCCTGTCCTAGTTTCATCCGTATGATCTACAACAATCTACAACACAACCCGTACTCTGCAACACAACCAGTGAGCGTGTGTATGGGTCATCGCACATAGTGTCCTGGAACTCGTCTGATGCTCGCAGACTTGTTATCGACATCTGATGTGGCAGAGCAATGTCCAGGCGCCCCTGAGTCTAGGCGACATGCCGGAGGGGCACCACGGCGATCTTGCTGACCTAGACGGCTCCCTCCTCTTGGTAGGGCGGTGCAGGTCGACCCTACCAAACCCTCGTTGAAACCGTCTGGAACTATTCGCTTGAAACTAGAACATGAAGAGCTGCTTTCATATTTTGCTTTCGAATTCAACTTGCGCCTCTACATCCTGTCCAGCGACCTCGCCGCCATCGGAGGGTGAGGCCCGCCATCACCCTCGTCCGTGTAGGCATTCTGCATAACGTCATTGCACTTTTCCCTTCCCTTCCTAGCTACCATCGACGGGCAGGCCCGGTAGTATCCACATGTGCCTCCGATTTTACATCGTGCACTGCACTTGATGAAAAGCTGTAAACGTTACCGAACATCTTCGTTTTGTGTTGATCTTACCGAACAACGCTGATCGAAGCTGGGCCCTTGCGCCGGGCTCTGCGGCGGCGCGGCGGTGTCCTTCCCCCTCGGCGCCTTCTACTACTGCGATGACGCAATGGAGCACGGCGTGATTCAGCGCCTCAGCCTCAGCGGCTCCAAGGCCAAGCGCCGTGTGCAGGCATGGCAACGTTTTTGTACCTGACTTCTTGCTCCTCCTATGCCGGTGCACCTGTACAGACCCATCACATATTATGCTTGATGCTTGACTACGGGCTGAGCGGTAGTCCGCTTGGACACCTTAGTGTACGGTTACTTTAACAAACCACAGGGTGCTGGGTCCCGTAGTACGATACCACTCAATTACCTGTGACTCACCAGGGAGATTCGATTGATGCCGGCCCGGCGCACGGCCGTTGCACCGCGTGAACAGCAGCGGGCAGGTGTGCGGGCTCGGCTTCTACACCGAGAGCGGCAACGACCTCGCCTCCCTGGTAAGGGCTGGCAGATATTGCTCACCCCGTCACATGATAGCATTCAGCTCGAGAGACGAGGATTTCAGCGGCGGTGTATGACGTGGCGATCACCAGCACACACGTGCTCTTTCTATATGCCGATAAATCACTCTCGCCTGTCATGGAATGCCATTCAACACAGCCGTACACTAGTCCACGTTTCGACTCAACGTAACCTGTCAGGGTGAGCTGTTAAGAATTCGTGCAAGGCTCTGTCCGCCGGCGAACAAGTACATCTCTTGAACCATTGGGTCTCCCTGCGGCCACATCTGGAGTGGGTGCGAGAAGTTGAAGAATATGAAGCGTCGGCGGCTGGTCGCGCGGGTGCGGCGCGCGGCGGTGCTGGTGACGATTCGTCTCATGGAGGACACCGCGGCCAAGATTGCGCGGATGAGCTTGTGACGAATGTGATGTCTGGGGAGACGATAATGAATGGGTTGGGGTTTAGGGTTGATCGTTTAGGGTTTAGGGTTTAGGGAAACCCTAAAACCCGACAAGGATAATGAATGGGATGGGATGGGATGGGATGGGACGGAATAGGATGGGATGGGGTGTAATGGGATGGGATTGGATGGGATGGGCTGGGCTGGGGGTGTGAGTAACGACTGTGATGTCGAGGGGAGTCGATGAGCGAAGCTGTGATGTGTATGTGTGTATGTGTGTAACGATTGTGATCTGTCGTGAACCTCTGTTTGTGTGCTTGTACATTCTTACTCATGTTCATCGAGTCCTCAGGCGCTAAACTCAACTCCCATGTTGAGTGCGTGTATATACTAGCCTGGCTCTACTAGTACTTGTTTTACGTTCGATGAATCACGAAATGCCGTGTAATATAGCTACGTGTTGCACGTACATCGAGCCCCAAGGCGCTCGCGCGGTGAGCAATAACCAACCCCACGCCCAACACATATGGGGAGGTGACTTGTGAGCGTGAGAGTTGAGAATATGATAAACGCTGCTCCCGAGGCGTATCTATCTATCTAAGTTACCAGGTATAATATATCACCGGCTAGGCAACCACCCTGTAAGTTAACTAACAGCCGCAGAATCATAATCACACGTCGATCCCAAAGACCCGACGCCCGAGCGGGGAGACCTCGTCGAAGAGCCCCGCACGTAACAGCTCCTTCCTGACGCGCGCCGCGCGGTAACGCAGCCGCTCCTCCCCCGCGCAGCTCCGCCGCAACGCAAGGCCTGGCAGATGTTACTTGCTACGTCACAAAACACCGTTTGACTCAAGAAACGAGGGAACAAAACGCGTGTCGATGACGTGGCGGGCAACGGGCCGGGTAGTTTCTGCTCGCCTCGTCATAGAGTGTCATATTACTCAAGGGTTTAAAAATGCGTGTCGATGACGTGGCAGGCAATATCTGCAAGGCCCTGCCTGAACGCCTTGATGAACTGCGCCATGCGGAGTCGGTCGCTATTATTAGGCGCCGCACCGTGCACCACCCGAAAGGGCCTATCACATCCAGCTCGCCACGTCATCTATACCATTCAGCTCAATAAACCAGGGTCTGAAATGTGGAGGATGACGTGGAGGGCAAGATCTATCAGGCCTATACTTGTCGCCCCTAAACTAGCCTACTAAGCACTAACCCCTAAACTAGCTTAAACTAGCTTAGTTTAAGCCCCCCTAATTGACTAACTTACTGTAGTCCCCCATACTAAGACACTAAGCCACTAACCACTAGCCCCTAAACTAACTTAAACTAGCTTAGTTTAACCATCCCCATCGTAAGCACTAACCTAGTTCGACAAGCGTAATCAGGCCCCACCAACCGCTGGTCCCAGATGAGGTAAGATCCCTCCCGCATGGGCACCCGGATCTTGAGGTCGTGCACGCCGTCGTTCAGGGGCTTACACTCGTCCACTTTTCGGCTCAACGTAAGCGCTTTCTGTGGGATAGGGGGTACATTTAGGGGTTGCTTACGGGGTGTTTCGGGGGTGTTGAGGAGGTGGTACGGGGCATTAGGGGGTATTTAGCGTGTATTTAAACTTAGAAACGGCTGAGTTTGAGTTGAATTGTGGACGAGAGCAAGCCCCTGCCGTCGTTATCTCCGAACTTGAAACTCCCGGCGCCGCGTCCGCGCCACACCAAGTGTAAGGGTCGTTGAGAAGAAGCACTCGAATCGAGATCGGAGCATGTCTTACCGTCAATATGAAATAATAACTACCGTCAGAATGAATGCCCAAAGAGACGCGCGGACTCCGCTGGTCGATTCAACGTCGGTCGGGCGCGGGCGCTGTTTCTCACCAACCTTGTGGGCGAATGCTCATACAAACGCGCAGACTCATTCCATAGATTCGAGGTGAGTCTAATGCTTGTTCACGATACCCTCCCCTGCCAGGCGATTGCGGGACATGTCGTCGTGCGTTTCCACATATGCCTCGTGCGGCCCCAGCGCGGCCTGCCACTCGTCGAAGCGGCGATGAAACCCCGGAACAAGAATCGTGCCCCCGTCAGAGGCTTACACTCAACCACTTTTCAGCTCAATGTGAGCACCTTTTCACCCATGCGATGGGGTGCTTGGCTGCTTTCGGTGACATAAACGACTCAGGTTGAGCAATTATGTGGACGAGTGTAAGCCCCTGCCCCCCGTCTTCATCCCGGTTGTCTAGCAGCGCCACCACACCCTGGCAGCAGGGACATTCTGAGCGAGCACTCGAGCGTGTCATACCTACAGGACGGTCCGGGCAAGACCCGATCGGAGGTACCCGGAGCCGGATAATACCAGTTAAGATCGCATAGTTACAGTGACGCATAACGTTCAAGCCTCGATTTATCATTTCAAAACGTTATCCCCGCATACTCACAAACCTTAAAAAGTCACCATGAACGTTATGCGTCACTTTAACTACGAGTATGTGATTAATGTGGTATTGCCCGGGTACCTCCCATCGGGTCTTGCTCGGACCTAACAGGGTGAATGCTCTGGCAGGATGGTCATTCAGAACCAGCACATGAACCGCAAACGCAACCGAGATCTCCCTGCTGGGTGAATGCTCAGACTGACGCGCGGGGAGGAGGAGGAGAAGGACATGATACATTGGTCGAGTGGTTGTACTCAGCACCCCCTCTGCCTGGATGTGCGGCCCGGTATCACTCAAAACCACGTCAGTGTCGGGCCAAACGACCTAACATCACGCCATTGGGTGTGGCCATTATACCCAAATAGTTGAAAGAATACTCATAAGCACCAGCATTGCTAGCGGGCCATACCTGGATGTGCGGCCCCGTGGCGGCGGCCACCGCGTTATAGGGCCCGGCAAATGTTGCTCGCCACGTCATAGGATGCCATGTGATATATGACACGTGGTGTAAAGACGCGTGTCGATGACGTGACAGGCAATGCACCTGGCAGGTATGTATGGCTACGTCATAGAATGCCATACAACTCCATAAATCAGGATTAAACGTACGATGGATGACGTGGCGGGCAATGACTTTCTGGCTCTACCGCATTGGTCTCCTTGCCAAAATCGCGTAGATTGTCAAAAGTCAAAATGTCTGCGGGGACGGCGTCTGCGCCGGCCACATACGTCCAGGGATTTAAATCCAGGTGGAGGTTTCCCCGTGTGCGCCACTCCGGCACGTCCCGCGGCGCCATGTGGTTTTCTTCGCCACTTACCGCTACTCAGGGCCTTACACTGATTCCCATTTCCGCTCAACTTGAGCCGTGTTTGACACACAAAAGCACCCTACACGCCCTAGACACCCCCTGAATACGGGCTACATAACCTCTACACGCATGCCCTTTCGCATAAAAAGCGCTCAAGTGGAGCTGAGAAGTGAACGGGTGTAAGCCCCTACTGCTGTTGCGACTGCTGCGCTGCTGCCGGGTGCCTCTCGCGGTGTGGGCAGCGGCACGTTTCTGGTGGGCCGGTACACGCACCATCGGTCTTGGCTCGCGATCAGGTCTTCATCCGCGCACCCCAGAAGTAGGGACACAAAGATGGAATCAGCCATATCGTATTTTTGTGAGCAAAATTTGACAGCAGTACATCATACTGAAAATAGGCGCATTCAACACGGATTTCAAGCCGCATCACCCCGCCTAGAGCCGCGGCCATGCACGCCACCACCCGTGGGTTCTGGCGGTTGAGAACCAGCTGTTTGCTGAACAGTGCAGGCTCCGGCGCTCAGGGTCATCCCTACACAAAAACTTGAAGTGTTAAATGGGAGAACTCAAGTGCGTCAAGGGACACATGGCTGGTAGTGCAGGCCGACAACAATACTGGCAGACTGGGGTGACGCCCTGCCGGCGCTAGGCCGTACGTCTCGGATGACAGCGCGTGGTAAGTCGATGGGTCGTCCCGGCGTAACGCCACGTTGGTATCCCCGTTCCACACTGGCCCCAGGTCCGCAGCTGCTTGTGTCTGCGCCGGCTTCTGCGCTGCTGCACTTGATTGGAGCGCCGGTGCCGCTGCGTCGCCAGCGACGCCATCAGCACTGCTGCTGGCGCCGTCCTGAGCGTGTCGACGCTTGAGGCACTCCCGCACCTCGCCCTCCTTCTCTGCGCGGACGCCCTTCTTGTCGCCGGTTCCGCCCACATCGCCGTCCCTGCTGCTGCCACCACCGGCATGGCGTGCCTCGAGGCAGGGGCTACCACTCGTTCACTTTTCAGCTCAATGTAAGCGCTTCCTGTCGGATAGGGGGGGCATCTGGGGGCTGTTTGGGGGGT
>Ga0307488_10003413_pt1 | contig 13300 bp, 6 predicted proteins | sample SB02metaG_FD_202248 | JGI IMG/M metagenome (GOLD analysis project Ga0307488, IMG submission 202248) | Sea-ice brine microbial communities from Beaufort Sea near Barrow, Alaska, United States - SB 0.2 | ecosystem: Environmental > Aquatic > Marine > Coastal | place: USA: Alaska | collected 2017-05-06
TTTATTGCCGATGGAGATTTTGAAGTAAATGGAGACTGTTGGGTATTGTTTGATAACGGAGGTACAACTACAATTTCTACTTCAGTTAGTAATGGAGGAGGTACAAACTCTGGTCAGATTCAAACGAGTCAAGGAGCAAATCCTGCTATAAAACAAGAAAGATTTGGTGTTGGTACTATTTCACCTAATACAACTTATATTGTTAGTTTTGATATAAAAGCAGATGCTGCTAACCCTTTAGCAGACGGTGCTGTTTTTCAAGCATTTACTTTTTCTGAACCAGCAGATGGTTCTGGATTGCCTGCAGCTCAACATGTGCTTATCGCGGGGGACTCAAATGTAGCGGCTACTTGGACACCAAGATCTTATACTTTTACTACAGCAGGTAATGTTGATGGAGGAGTGTCACTATTATTTGAATTAGTTTGTGGAGGTGCTGCAACTTGTGGTGGAATTATTAATATCGATAATGTTTCTTTAACAATTCAGTAATCTAATTAATTTAAAACTAATAAACCATTAAACGATATGTTATTTGAATTTGTTTATTAATAAAGTACGGTCTTAATTTATGCAAAATTAAGATCGTACTAAATTAACAGGTCGATTAACTATTTGAATTTAAAATACTTAATAATAACTAACCTAATATAAATCTCTAGTAAAAAAGATTACGAAACTATAATATGAGTAAAAATCAAATATATGTAGGAAGCAACCTAGCTTCATTTGAAGAGAACGAAATCATAGGAGAACTAATCTCTTTTGAAAACGAAAACTATTATAAAATATCAAATTGCGATCAAATGAGACCTTTTTTTATAAGTCTTGTTAGCAACTCTAATCACTGGATGTTTATCTCTAGCAATGGAGGTTTATCTGCAGGTAGAAAAAATGCAGAAAACGCATTATTTCCTTATTATACAGATGATAAAATTACAGAATCTGCTGAAATAACAGGAAGTAAAACGATACTTCAAGTTCATAAAGAGGATAAAACATTCTTATGGGAGCCTTTTTCTGATAAATACCAAGGTGTTTATACTATTAAAAGAAATCTCTATAAAAACAGGTATGGAAACAAACTTGTTTTTGAAGAGACAAATGAAGATTTAGGAATCACTTTCAGATACCATTGGAATACTAGTGATTCGTTTGGATTTGTAAAAAAATCTACTTTGATTAATAATAACGATTCTGATGTATCTATAACTGTTTTGGATGGGTTACAAAATATTCTTCCTTACGGTGTTGGAGAAGATTTACAAAAAGCTTCAAGTAATTTAGTTGATGCTTATAAAAAAAGCGAGTTAGAACAAGAATCAGGCTTAGGTATTTTTGCTCTAAGTGCTATTATTGTAGATAAAGCAGAACCTAGTGAAGCACTTAAATCTAATGTTGTTTGGTCATTAGGAATTGAAAATCCAACATATTTAATTTCTTCTTTACAACTTAATAATTTTAGAAAAGGGAAAGAAATTCATCAAGAAGTAGATATTAAAGCAGAAAAAGGAGCCTATTTTATTTCTACAGATATAACCTTAGCAACTCAAGAAAATAAGAATTGGATGCTGATCGCTAATGTTAATCAGAATATGAATGACATTTGTGAAATTTCAGAAAAAATAAAAAATGAATCTAATCTAATAAATTTAGTTCAAGAAGATATTGAAGCAGGTACAAAGCATTTATTAGAATTGGCAGGAGCATCAGATGCTATACAATTAAGTACTAATAAATTACGTAATACGCGACACTTTGCAAATACGCTTTTCAATATTATGAGAGGTGGAATTTTTGATGATAATTATAATATTGACAAAAGTGATTTCACTAAATATATTGCAAACGCAAACAAAAAAGTATTCAAGAAAAAAGAAAATATTTTGGCAAAATTGCCAACGGTATTTAACTTAAATATAATTAAAGAGATTGCTGAAAATGATGATGATAAAAATTTCAAACGACTATGCTTTGAATATTTGCCATTAAAATTCAGTAGAAGACATGGTGACCCAAGTAGACCTTGGAACAAATTCTCTATAAACACACGAAGTGAAGTTGACGGTTCTAAAATTCTTGATTACGAAGGAAATTGGAGAGATATATTTCAAAACTGGGAAGCGCTGGCACACTCATACCCAGAGTTTATTGAAAGTATGATTCATAAGTTTTTAAACGCCTCTACATTCGATGGATACAATCCATATAGGGTTACTAAAGGGGGTTTTGACTGGGAAACTGTAGAAGAAGATAATCCATGGTCGTATATCGGCTATTGGGGAGATCATCAAATCATATATTTACTTAAGTTTTTAGAATTTATAGAAGATCATTATCCTAACAAATTAGCAAGTTATTTTAACAGAGATATTTTCGTTTATGCTAATGTACCTTACAAGATTAAAAGTTATGAAGACATCTTAGTAAATCCAAAAGATACGATTGAGTTTGATGAAGAATTGGATGAAAAAATTCGTCTAAAAAGAACAGAACTAGGAGCAGATGGAGCATTATTAAGAGATGAAAATTTCTTTATTCATAAAGTGAATTTAGTTGAGAAATTATTAGCAACAGTTCTTGCAAAAGTATCCAACTTTATTCCAGAAGCAGGAATATGGTTGAATACGCAAAGACCAGAATGGAATGACGCAAACAATGCCCTAGTGGGTAATGGAGTGTCAATGGTTACTTTATATTATTTAAGACGTTTCCTAAACTTTTTCGAAGATGTTGTCGTAAAAATGCCTGAAGGCGATTGTGAGATATCAATTGAGCTGGCAACCTTCTTTAAAGAAGTGTTAGCAACTTTTAATGAAAGTAAACATATTCTTGCGGGTTCATTCTCTGATAAAGACAGAAAAACATTAGTAGATGGCTTAGGAACTGCTGGAAGTACTTATAGAAATTTTATTTATAAAAACGGATTTACCAGCGATAAAGGTGTAATAACTAAGAAAGATTTATTAGAATTTTTTGAAGTTTCTAAAGCCTACTTAGAGCATACAATTAATGCAAATAAACGAGAAGATAAATTATTCCATTCCTATAACTTAATGACTGTTGTTAACGATTCTGAAATATCAGTTTCTTATTTACCAGAAATGCTGGAAGGCCAAGTTGCCGTTTTAAGTTCAGGTTATATTTCTGGAGAAGCATCATTGGAATTATTGGATGCATTAAAAAATAGTAATCTTTTTAGACCCGATCAATACAGTTATATTTTATATCCAAATAAAGAACTATCTCGATTTGTCGATAAAAACAATATACCATCTGATGCTGTCGATAAATCTAAATTATTACAGCAACTTTTAAAAGATGGAAACACACAGATTATCCAAAAAGATACTTTAGGCAATTATCATTTCAATGGGAACTTTAATAATGCAGCTAGTTTAAAGGAAGCATTGGCAATTTTACCAGAAGAAAAATATGTGTCACTTGTCAATAAAGATCGAAGTTTACTCTTGGAAGTATTTGAAGATATGTTTGACCATAAATCATTTACAGGTCGTTCAGGAACATTCTTTGGATATGAAGGTTTAGGTTCAATCTATTGGCACATGGTTTCTAAATTATTATTAAGTGTTCAAGAAACATGTTTATTAGCAGTTCAAAATAATGAAAGTGAAGTTACAATTGGAAAGTTATTAGAACATTATTATGAAATAAATGAAGGGATAGGAGTGCATAAATCACCGGAATTGTATGGGGCTTTCCCAACGGATCCTTATTCCCATACTCCTGGAGGAAAAGGGGCGCAACAACCAGGAATGACAGGTCAGGTAAAAGAAGATATATTAAGTAGATTTGGAGAGTTAGGTATTTTTGTTAAGCAAGGTTTGTTGCAATTTAATCCAAGATTATTAAGAGGAGAAGAATTTATTGAAACAACAAGAACATTTAGATATACTGCATTGAGTAAAGAAGTAAAAGCAATTGAATTGGAAAAAGGTTCAATATGCTTTACCTATTGTCAAATTCCAATTATATATAATCTTTCTGATCATAATGGGATTCGTGTACTTCTGGTCAACGGAAATACAATTGAATTAGATAGTTTACATATCGATTTAGAAACTAGTAAAAAGGTTTTTGAAAGAACAGGCGAAATTGATCAAATAATAGTTTCATTAAAAAAATAAATTTTGAGTATGATAAAATATGTGAAAATAATTGTTTGCTTTTTTTTAGTATTACTTGCCTTTTCATGTAATCGTACTATTAAAAAAGAAATTCATAATACAGTGAATGAACAATTAGATTTAAGTGCAAAAGATATTTTGGGTAACCCAGAATATTTAGCAATGTCCTATGGAGGTTATAGGCATAATGATCATAATATTGAGCCAACTTTAGCAGAACTCAAGGAGGATATGAAACTTCTTGCCGCAATCGGTGTTAAATTTATTAGAACTTATAAAGTCCATAAACCACAGGCTGAAAATGCTTTAAAAGCAATTACTGAATTAAAAAAGGAAGATTCAAGTTTTGAGATGTATGTGATGTTGGGAGCTTGGATAGACTGTAAAAATGCATTTACCGATCAGCCAAGAGACCATAATGTAGAAAGTGAGGCTAACATTTCACAGATGGAAAAAGCAGTTGCTTTAGCTAATCAGTATCCAGATATCGTAAAGGTCATTGCTGTAGGGAATGAGGCTATGGTTAAATGGGCTGAATCTTATTATGTTGAACCATGGATAATTTTAAAATGGGTAAACTACTTACAAGACTTAAAAAAAGAAGGAAAACTTTCTAAAGATTTATGGATTACAAGTTCAGATAATTTTGCTTCTTGGGGAGGAGGTGGAGATGAATACCATGTAGAAGATTTGAATAAATTGATTCATGCTGTAGATTATATTTCTATGCATACGTATCCTATGCATGATACTCATTATCAACCTGAATTTTGGTTAAAGTCAGAAAGACAGGGAGAAATGACCGATTTAGAAAAAACAGATGCTGCTATGTTAAGAGCAAAAAATTATGCTCAGATGCAATTTGAAAATGTTAAAAAATATATGAAAAGCCTTGGCATAGATAAGCCAATTCATATTGGTGAAACAGGATGGGCAAGTTTATCAATAGGTCATTATGGACCAGATGGATCTAAAGCATGTGATGAATATAAAGAAGCTCTCTATTACCAGCATATGCGAGAATGGACCAATGAAGCAGGATTGTCATGTTTTTATTTTGAAGGTTTTGATGAGCCTTGGAAAGGTGGCGATAATGCAGGAAATTCAGAAAAACACTTTGGTTTAATGACTGTAGATGGCAAAGCCAAATTCGCGCTTTGGGACAAAGTAGATAAAGGAGTTTTTAAAGGATTGACTAGAAATGGAAACCCAATTACAAAAACTTATAATGGTGATAAAGAAGCACTAATGAAAGACGTATTAGTTCCACCCAAACATTAACTAGTAAGAAATTAACCGATGAAAGCAATTAATTATTTTTTTATCATTTTTTTAGTTTTTATGATAATGAGTTGTTCAAAAAAGCAAGAAAAATTAGAAGTAGAAGTTTATGAAACTTCCGCTAGCGGAAACAATTTAACCAAATTGGATGATTTTTCGCCTAATGAAACGCAAGAAGATATAGTTCAAATAAAACTATTATCAGCACAAAAGCGGCAAACAATTACCGGTTTTGGAGGTTCTTTTACAGAATCATCAGCATCATTATTAAATAAACTGAGTAAAGAGAATCGCGATAAAATTATAGAGGCTTATTTCGGTGAAAGCGGTGCAAAGTATTCATTAACAAGAACACATATGAATTCTTGTGATTTTTCATTAAGTCAATATTCATATTCACCAGTTGTAGATGATTTAGAATTAAAACACTTCTCTATTGAAGAAGATAAAGATGATATCATTCCAATGATTAAAGATGCTATGGCTGTATCTAAAGATGGATTTAAAATTTTGTCTTCCCCATGGACTGCTTCTCCTTGGATGAAAGATAATAACGATTGGGTTGGTGGAAAGTTACTCCCAAAATATTACGATACTTGGGCATTATTTTTCTCAAAATATGTAACTGCTTATAAAACTGAAGGAATTGATATTTGGGGCTTTACAGTAGAAAATGAACCTTTAGGGAATGGAAATAATTGGGAAAGCATGCATTTTTCACCAGATGAAATGACCAATTTTGTTCAAAATCATTTAGGCCCAAAATTAGAAGCAGATGGGCATGATGTGAAAATTCTTGGCTATGATCAGAATAGAGAACATTTAAATGAATGGGTAGATTCTATGTATAAAGATGAAGAGACTTCAAAATATTTTGATGGAACCGCTATTCATTGGTATGCTAGCACCTATGACTATTTCCCTGACGAACTTCAATACGCACACACAAAAGCGCCAAACAAATACTTAATCCAATCTGAAGCATGTGTAGATTCTGAAATTCCAAAATGGAAAGATGATGCTTGGTATTGGAAAAAAGAAGCGACAGATTGGGGCTGGGATTGGGCTCCTGAAAAGGATAAGCATTTACATCCTAAATATGCTCCAGTAAATAGATATGCAAGAGATATTATAGGATGCCTTAATAATTGGGTAGATGGATGGGTTGATTGGAATATGGTTTTAGATACACAAGGTGGACCAAATTGGTTTAAAAACTGGTGTGTTGCACCTGTAATTGTAGATCCTGAAAAAGATGAAGTTTATTTTACACCTCTATACTACACTCTAAGTCATTTTAGCAAGTATATAAGACCGAAAGCAGTTGTAATTGGTTTAGATATTTCAGATAAAAATTTAATGGCAACTGCGGCTAAAAACCCTGATGGTTCTATTGCTGTTGTTTTATTTAATGAAGGAAAAGAAACAAAAAATATAAACTTAAAATTAAGCGGAAAATCTATAACTATTCAAATAAGCGGACAAGCAATTCAAACCATTGTTATTCCAAACGAAAATACTATAACTAACTAATATATCTAACTAAAGACAATATGGAAAATATAAAAACCGAAAGTAAAGCTAAAGTCCCTATGGGTCAAAAAATAGCTTTTGGACTGGGTATGCTTGCAAACCAAATGTTTCCAGCTGCCTTAGGTATTTTTATGGTTGTCTTAATTCAAGATTTAGGGTTTCCTACTTGGATGTGGGGAATTTTATTTTTTCTTCCTCGTGTTTTCGATTCAATAACAGACCCAGTAATGGGATTTATTTCAGATAATACTAGGTCTATTTGGGGAAGGCGAAGACATTATGTGTTTTTAGGTGCTGTGATTATGGGAGTGGCCTTCTCACTCATGTGGCAATTATATGAAGTAGATGGTTTAAGTTATAATTTCACATATTTCTTACTTTGGTCACTAGTATTTTATTTAGGATTGACTATTTTTTCTGTGCCATACGTAGCTATGGGTTATGAGATGAGTGATGATTTTCATGAGCGTACAAACATTATGGCAGTGGCTCAGTGGATAGGGCAATGGGCTTGGGTAATTGCACCTTGGTTTTGGGTGGTAATGTATGACCCTTCTTGGTTTGAAGGAGGTGCTGCAGTAGCAACTAGAACTTTGGCTATTTGGGTCGGTGTTATTTGTGCTATTTTAGCAATGGTTCCTGCGTTTTTTATAAAAAGTGAATCAACTAAAGATGACGAAAGTTTGACTCCATTAACTTTAAAAACTATTGGAGGTAGTCTAAAAGAGATTTTAGAAAATTTTAAAGAAGCTTTTAAAATTCCAGTTTTTAGAAAATTGTGTTTTTCAACCTTTTTAATTTTCAATGCCTTTAATACAGTTGCTGGTTTTTCATTTTTTATTGTAGTTTATTATTTATTTAATGGAGATGCAGCAGCAGCAGGTATTTGGCCAACTTTATTAGGTAGTATAGGCGCATTAGCAACTACTTTTGTGGTGATACCTATCGTCGCAAAGATGTCAAAAGTAATGGGTAAAAAGAAAGCCTTTTTAGTTTCACAAGGAATTTCTGTTATAGGATATATTATGCTTTGGTTTTTATTTATACCAGGAAAACCCTATATGTTTTTATTTGCATTGCCTTTTTTCTCTTTTGGGATTGGTAGTTTATTTACTTTAATGATGTCTATGACTTCAGATGTCATAGATATAGATGAGTTAAATACTGGGAAAAGAAGAGAGGGTGTTTTTGGAGCTATTTATTGGTGGATGGTAAAGTTTGGTTTTGCAATTGCAGGATTATTGACAGGTGCTATTATGTCATTAGTAGGTTTTGTACCAGATGCTGTAAACTCTGAAGCGTCAATTACAGGAATAAGATTATTTTACTCAGGTTTACCAATAGTTGGTACACTTGGAGCTATGTGGATAATGCGGAATTATGACCTTACAGAAGAAAAAGCTTTAGAAATTAGTGCAGAATTACAAAAAAGAAAAGCAGTAAAAGAAACATCTTCAGCTTATGGTGCTGGTAAATTGGCTTCTTTAGTTAATGGAGGTTTAACTTTAGGAGCAATTTCTAAAATTGATTTCAGTAAAAAGAATGAAAGAGAAATTAAAAATTTATTTTCTGAAAAATTAGAAAGCAGATTACATGGTATCTGTTTTAGTCCTTATATTGAAGGACAAGTAGCTGGTGATATTTTAACAGAAGCTCAAATTCTTAAGCGAATGGAAGTTATTGCTCCGTATATAAAATCTGTTCGTTCTTTTTCATGTACAGAAGGTAACGAACTAATACCCAAAGTTGCTCATGAAAAAGGATTAAAAACGATGGTAGGTGCTTGGATTAGTGATGATAGGCAGCGCAATGAAAAAGAAATTGAGACATTAATACATTTAGCAAAATCCGGATATGTTGATATTGCAGCAGTTGGTAATGAAGTATTACTGCGTAATGATATAACAGAAGAAGAACTAATAAACTATATAAATAGAGTTAAAGAGGCTTTAGTTGGTTTAAATATACCAGTAGGTTATGTTGATACTTATTATGAATTTTATCAACGCCCTAAATTAGTAGAAGTTTCAGATGTTATCTTAACAAATTGTTACCCTTTCTGGGAAGGCTCAAGTTTAGAAGACTCTTTAATGCATTTAAGACAAATGCACGCCATTACCAAAAAAGTTGCAAATGGTAAAAAAGTAATTATTACAGAAACAGGTTGGCCAAGTCAAGGTCAAACAGTTGAAAATGCATATCCAAATCAATTAAATGCGATGAAGTATTTTATTCAAACCCAAGAATGGACAAAAAATGAAGATATAGAGATGTTCTATTTCTCATCATTTGATGAAACTTGGAAAGTAAGAGTTGAAGGAGAACTGGGTGCTCGTTGGGGAATATGGGACAAAAATGAAACCCTTAAGTATAGTTAAGTAAAAAAAAATTGAATAACACTAATTAAAAGAATAAAACTATGTCATACAGAAAAGACTATCATTTTTCATTAAAGAATACAAATTTCACTGAGAATGTCGGTGTTGACTTTAATGAAATGTCAGCAGAAGAATTTAAAAAATTATGGCGCAATACACTTGAAAGTGGTATGCGTGGAATTTGTTTTAGTATGTACGAAGACGGACAAGAACCAGGCGATACTATTACAAAGGAGCAGGTAGAGCGACGTATAAAAATACTAAAACCATACTCAAAATGGGTGCGTTCTTTTTCTTGTATAGAAGGAAACGAAAATATTCCACGTATTGCTCATAAACACGGCATGAAAACGTTAGTTGGTGCATGGCTTGGAGATGATTTAGAAAAAAATGAAGAGGAGATAGAAGCCTTAATTACATTGGCCAATGAAGGATGTGTAGATATTGCTGCTGTTGGTAATGAAGTTTTATACAGAAATGATTTAACATTAGAACAATTACTTGGTTATATAAAACGAGTAAAAGAGGCCTTACCAAATATTCCTGTAGGTTATGTAGATGCGTATTATGAATTTTCAAGACATCCTGAACTTGTAGAAGTTTCTGATGTTATTTTAGCGAATTGTTATCCATATTGGGAAGGATGTAGTATAGAACATTCATTGAATCACATGCAGCAAATGTTTGGTCAAGCAACAGATGCAGGACAAGGTAAGCCAGTAATTATTACTGAAACCGGATGGCCAAGTCAAGGCGAAGGTTATAAAGGTGCAACACCATCTGCAGAAAATGCGATGAAGTATTTTATTAATACACAAGTATGGTCTGCAAAACAAGATATTGAGATTTTTTATTTTTCATCATTTGATGAGTCTTGGAAAGTCGGAGATGAAGGAGTTGTTGGAGCATATTGGGGACTTTGGGATAAACATGAAAAACGTAAGTTTTAGAAAATAGTCAAATCCAAAAATTTATTGTTTTATTATCAAATAAGCAGACATATTTATTGTTGATATTAAAGTAAATTCAACTTTAAAAGTGTTTAGGTGATATATTAATAAAATAGTATTCAAATCCTTTTAAAGTTTGTTACCACTATAGATTTACTGTTTTTTAACAGTAGATTAGCCTCCATCAAACCAAAATTTTTATATGAATTATTCTACAGTATTAAATATAAGTTTAGGAAATGCAATTTGTTATTCAGGTTATAGAGAAGGGCAGCAACCTGGAGGTATCTGTCCAAGTTACGAAGAAGTAAAAGAAGACCTTTTAATTTTATCTCAAAACTGGAAATATTTACGCTTATATGATTGTGATCAACATACTGATACAATCTTAGAAGTGATCAAAAATGAAAAGTTAGATTTTAAAGTAATGCTAGGTGCATATATAGTTGCTGAAATGAATAATCACGGTTGTCCATGGGGAGGAACGTATTCAGAAGAGCTGCTAACTGAAAATAAAGCCAAAAACCTTTATCAAATTAATCAATTGATTGACATAGCAAATCAATACCCTGAAATTATCTGTTCATTATCAGCAGGAAATGAGGCCTGTGTTGATTGGACAGATCATTATGTGCCGGTGAAAAGCGTGATTAATTATGTAAAAATGATTAAAAAAGGAGCGAAGCAACCAGTTACTTTTTGTGAAAATTATTTGCCATGGCTAGACAAAATGAAAGATTTAGTCGCAGAAGTAGATTTTATCTCTATCCATACATATCCTGTATGGGAGTATAAAAATATACATGAAGCTTTAGAATACACCAAACAAAATTATTACGCAGTTGCTGATATGTATCCGGATAAAATTGTTGTAATAACAGAAGCAGGTTGGGCTACAAATTCTAATGGAAGAGGTATCGATGCGCATAATGTAAGTGAAGAACTTCAGAGTATTTATTATAATGACCTTGTGAATTGGTGTAAAGAAGACAACATTCTTACATTTGTTTTTGAAGCATTTGACGAGCCTTGGAAAGGCTCATCTGAAATACTTGAACCTGAAAAACATTGGGGATTGTTTTATGTTGATAGAACACCAAAATTAGTGATGCAAGAGATTTACTTAAGTTTAGAAACCGAGGTATAGTTCTATTATTCAGTCTATATTTAGTCTTTTTAAGACTCTACAATAATTCATTAACTTAATCGAAAGTGCTACAAGCACTTAACTTACCACAACATTACCACAACTATAATTTTTTCTAAAAAATTATTTTAGTTTTCTTTAGTTGTTATATGCAGTTTACACTCTGTTTTAATTGATTTTTTTAAATAAGATGCATAAAATTTTATTTGTATGTTTTATGTAGGGTTACTATTTAGGGATATCTCAATAGTTAGCCATTATATTTACAGATATAGAACTTATTATAATCAATATTAATTAAAATCTTATTAAATCATGAAAAAAATTACCTTATTACTTTTATTCCTTTTGACAATGTCATTAGGATATTCGCAAAGTCTTCCCATTGACTTTACTGATCCACTAGACAATAATTTTGTTGGTCAAGGAGGTGCTGTTTTTACTTCTGATGTAAATCCTGATGATAATTCAGATAATGTCGGTAAAATTGTTGGAGGAACAGATCAATACAATAGCAGAATTGATCTTGCTTTGGACACATATGTAGATATGACCAAAGCCAGCAAAACTTTTACATTTGAATTTTATACTACAGAAGCAGTTGTAATGAATGGATTATTTCAGCTTGGAAATAAAGAGGCTGGTGGTGCTGAAGTATGGCCAATAGAAAAAACATTCATTACTGATGGAACAATTGGTTGGCAAACAATAACACTTGATATGGCTACTGCAACTAACGGTTATCCAAATGCAGGTAACCCTGTAGAGTTTGGGCAATACGCACAAGTGTCCGTCTTTACAAATTTTGCAGATACTGGTACATCAACTTATTATGTAGATGATATTGCAGGTGCTGCTAATGGTACTGCAACTCCTCAGCCTGCATCAGACCCAGCAACTGGAGCTGCTAACCCTATTGCAAGACTTACTGAAGACTACATGTCTTTTTATAATGGTATTGCTTCACCTTCAGGTGATGAATACGTTAATGAGACCGTTGTAAATTTTGACAACTTTGGTGGTGGTACAACTATTGATGGAGATGTTGTATTAGGTGACGGTAATACTGTAAAAAAATATACTGCTCATAATTATTCAGGAATAGGTGGAAATAGTTATGATGTGTCTTCAATGGAGAAACTGCATATAGATGTCTATTATACTGGTGCTCCAGCAGAATTTCAGTTAAAATTAGAAAGCCCAGGCGGTGTTGGTAACGGCCAAGTTAAAATTGTTGAAATTGGTCCTGCATCTGGTGAATGGTTATCTTTTGATATTGATCTTAGTTTTTTCACTGCTGCAGATTTAACAAACTTATTATGGATTGTTCCTGTAACGTCAGGGACAGCAGATATTATGTATTTTGATAATATTTATTTTTGGAAAGCTCCATTTGACACAGCAACAGATGCTAATTTAAGTGACTTAACTGTGGATGGTTCAACAGTAGTTGGTTTTGCACCAGGTGTAACAACTTATGATATTGAATTGCCTCTTGGTACAACAGTTGTGCCAACGGTTGTAGGAACTTCTGCGCAGGCATCTCCTGCAACTGCTGTTACTTCAAACGCAGCTTCATTACCAGGTGCAAGTTCAGTACTTGCAACTGCTCAAGACGGAACTACTACTAAAACCTACACAGTAAATTTTACAGTAGCATTACCAGTACCTACAACAGCACCTACTACAGCGCCAGCTAGAAATGCTGGAGATGTTATATCAATATTTAGTAATGGTGCATATGCAGATATAACTTTAGCGGAATTGCCTACATCGTGGTCTGAATCAACTTTTAATCCTGCTTTTGATGCAGGAGGAGTAGCTGTTTGGGAAATGACAGGGGAATTTATCGGAATGCAAACA
>Ga0307488_10003418_pt1 | contig 13291 bp, 12 predicted proteins | sample SB02metaG_FD_202248 | JGI IMG/M metagenome (GOLD analysis project Ga0307488, IMG submission 202248) | Sea-ice brine microbial communities from Beaufort Sea near Barrow, Alaska, United States - SB 0.2 | ecosystem: Environmental > Aquatic > Marine > Coastal | place: USA: Alaska | collected...
GTATCATCAGTTTGACCTGTTTCAACTCCAACGACTGTTCTGCCAACTTGATCGACGATTGCGATAATTTCTTTACTCATTACTATACCATTATGGCTGCTACCTACATCTAATCAACTGTTGATTTTAATAAACATAAAATTAAATATAACTATATGATTAACCCTCTAACTGGCTCTACGATCTTTGTTCAGATCGCTTCATTTAGAGATAGTCAATTGCTACCTACATTGAGAGATATGATTGACAAGGCAGAGGAGCCTGATAATCTCAAGATTTGCATTTGCTGGCAACATTCAGATAAGGATGAGTGGGATACTCTAGATGAGTATCAAGATGATGATCGATTTATTATTATAGATGTTAAAGCTGAGGATTCAAAAGGTGTATGTTGGGCTAGAAACCGGATTCAGTGGGAATATAGTGGTGAAGATTTTACATTACAACTAGACTCACATCATAGGTTTGAACCTGGTTGGGATACTGAGCTAAAGAATGAGATACTTCAACTACAACTACATGGTTATGAGAAACCACTGTTGACTGGGTATATTAGCTCCTTCCACCCATCATTACCTGTAGAGGAGTGGGCTAAAGAACCATGGCATACTGTATTCGATAGATTTACACCTGACGGTGTTGTGTTCTTCTCACCTACACCCATACCTAACTGGGAAGAGCTCACAATGCCTATACCTGGTAGGTTCTATTCAGCGCACTTCTGTTTTACACTTGGGATTTTTTGTGAAGAAGTTCAGCATGATCCAAGATACTACTTCCATGGTGAAGAAATTACAATTGGTGTTAGAGCATATACACATGGTTATGATATTTTTTACCCTCATAAGATTGTAGCCTATCATGAGTTTAGTAGAGACTATAGACCTGATAAGCATTGGGATAGTTATAATAACTGGGGTAACCATAACCAAGAGACATATAGACTTATGAGAAATCTTCTAGGTATTGATGGATGCGTTTGTAGTGATGAGGAGAAGTATGGTCAATATGGTCTTGGAACTACAAGGACTGTTGCTGATTGGGAGGAGTATGCTGGTGTAAGATTTGCTGATAGGAGTCTCCAACAATCAACTATTGATGGCAAGCTACCTCCAAATAATCCAGAAGATAATTGGAGTAGAAGATTTAAGCATTGTATTAATGTATATCAAAATAGCATGCCAAAAGAAGAGCTAACCTTTATTACTGTAGCATTACATGATGAAGATAATACTACCTTATATCGAAAGGATATTGAAGGAGATGAGTTAGCTAAGTTGTTGAGTACTGAAGAGTGTTGTAATATTTGGGTTGAAGCGGATGTTGCTAGTAAACCAACAGAATGGGTAGTCTGGCCGCACTCTAAAGAGAATGGTTGGTTAGATAGAATTACTGGAACTCTTTAAATTATTATATTATTTTTTCGGTAATTCCATTTTCTAAATTTTGATTCAAACTATTACTTTCTGTTAAAGGGCAAATCCATTGTCCATTTTTTATAATAAAATCGTGTAGTTTATCTTTATGTACACATATATGGTCTGCAGGATAAAAATAATCTAACAAATAAATAACATAGCCAAAGTCTTTTAGTATATTAAATAATTCGGTACACCCATATCCAAACTTTCTTAATTGATGGTCTTCCATCTCGATAATTATTGTTGGTTTATAATGTTTAATGTTATTTATTGCTCCCATTAAAACATTTTTCTCATAACCCTGTACATCAATTTTAATAAAATCAAAACCATTAGGTATAATAGAATCTATTGTTTTAATTTCAATATTTTCACCTCCACTCCCAACACTTAAATCACCAATATTAACACTAGATTCATAATTTATTGGAGACATTTGTTTTTGTTCATTCCTATCACCGATACCATAGTTAAATAACTGAATATTGGATATATTATTTTCAGTTATACTATCTAATTGTAAATTATATATTAAATTTTGAGGTTCAAAACTATAAATTTCTTTACAAAAATTAGAAGACTTAATTGAGTGCCAACCATAATTACTACCAACATCAACAAATATTGAGTCTTTAGTTAAATTTCGTTCAAGAAATTTAGTAATGTGTGGTTCCCAAATTTGACCACCTAAAATACTACCACCGAGCCAATCACTTTCGATCATAAAAATAGTTAAATCGTTTTCTGTTTTTTTTATTATTTTAAACTTCTCTATTTTCATTTTAGGTTAAAATTAAAAACTATATATACTTACCGAAACTGCTAATAATAAAATCGTGTAGTTTATTATTATGTATCTATAAAATCTCAATAATTTTTTTAAGTAAATTATGATCTTTAAAATATCGCTCCTTTATTTGTCTAGCGCCGATTATCTTTTGATTATAAATTTTATCCATATTATTATTAATATGACTAAGGGTGTCTTGAACATACTTCATATCATCAATATTATCTAATAAAATATATCCATCTTCTGGAAACAATTCTTTAATATTTGAACAACCATAATATATTGGAATGCAATCTGTAAGAATCGCATCAAAAAACCTTTCAGTAACCCAATTGTCGCGACACTCATTTTCTATAGATAGATTAAATTTAAAATTTTTTGTGCAGTCTATTTTACGAGGACTATCATTTTTAGATTTACATTTATATTCACCTAATCCAAAAAACTCAATGTAAGAGGACTCATTTAATTGGTTAAGTACATTAACCCGTTTTGGATATAGTCCATAAGAGAAATTAATATCAGTTATACATGATGAAATGCCCTTTGTTTTATTAATAAAATTAGTATTAAAAATATTATCACAATTCCATATATCCAATTTATCAACCCATGGTCCTCTACCTCCATAAAAGGTATGAGCAGGTGTAACAATATTGTTACCTATATAACCCTCTTTACAAAACCCAAAAACTGTGCAGTTAGGTTCTTTATATACTTTCTGATGAACACCGTTCCAAAACGGTTCCATTGGAAAAACATAATATTGCTTATTACTATTAATTTCTAAACAAATATAATTAAAGCATACTGCTATATCATATGATTCATCATAGACAAATTTAATATTAGTTAAATTTATTTCCGGAGTTTTAAATTGACGTAATACCCGGTTAGTAATATTTTCTGATGTATCCCAAGGTGCAGATATTCTAATTCTCATAAAAACTAATTTAATAATAGTTAGTTAAATTTTATTACCATTAAATTCAAACCCTAAAATAAGATGTTGATCCCCCATAGCAAACTCAAAAGAATTTTTATAACCAGCATAAAATGCTGCTACTCCTATTTCAAACCCATCTTGGCAACTTACTGCTCCTTCTACTAATTGCAATTGGTAATTTAACTCTCTCCATTTTTTATAAAACTTAGTTAGTTTATTTTTATCATATTTAAAGCCAAGGAAATGTTCACTTGGTAATTTAGATTCATATAAACTCTTATCTTCCCACTCATTGACGTTATAACTTGACATTTTCTCCTTAAATAAGCAATTCCCAGTAGAATTTAATTCTGCCATTTGTTGATTAAGGTTGCAATTTAGTCTACATGCTATAAAATCATGATTAGTAAATGAATCTTTAAGTTTATTGTCACTTTCTTCAGACCAAAATTTATTTTTTATATCACAATCTAAATATAATATTATGTCATATCCTGCTGGTATATTTTTAAAAGCATGAAATTTTAAATTATAATTAAACTCATACCCATTTAATGAAAGTTTAGCTTTTTTTTCTATATTTTGCCTTATTGTTACTCTTTTAGAATAATTAGGGAAATATTCTACATTATCTGTAGATATTAATATATCATGAGGGGTATTAGATAAAAGTTCTTCTACAAGATGTTGACAGCTCTTACTATATTTTTCTCCAACACTTAACAAGGTAAATAAGATGGTTTTCATTGTATTTTTTTCTTTCATAATCATTTACTTGAAGTATTAATCTCTATATAATACACCTAACCCGTGATGCGGCAGTATATTGATGTAATTAACATTATGATGTTTAGATATATCCTGACATACTCTATTTATTTCCGGGAAAGAAATAGTATCATGTAATATTACAACATCGCTATGTTGAATAGACCAATCAGCACATTTATATGTAGGTTCATATTCATGTACAATATCAATATGTATCAAATCATATTTTTTATTATTAGATTCAATAAAGTCTTCGAATGAACTTTTAATAATTTCTACGTTTGTATCGTTAAATGAATTTTTAACTGTATTATAAAATTCTTCACCCTGTTCATGAATTATGTGAGCATCACCTATAAATGAATCAACTCCAACAACTTTATCAAAAAGATTGGATAATGCTTCTGAGCTATACCCATGATCAACTCCAAATTCTAAAGCAGTGGTTGTTTTAATTTTAAGCTTAGTTATAATATCAGGTATATATCGCTCCAACCCTTGCCAAGCTGATAATCTATCTCTTAATATAAAATTGTAGTCTATTGGATCGAACATGATATTAATATTATTTATACTCAGATTCTAAATAACATTCATTATAATGGTTTATTCCTGAATTATGTAGACTGTAGGATTTAGGGTTAATAGTATCCAATAACCACATCTCACAATACAATCGATTATTGTAAGGCACTTCATTTAGAGTGTTAATGTATTCAGCTGTAGCCCACCAAAAGTTACCTGAGTAGTGCAATTTAGGTTCTGATTGTAAATTGACACCACATGTGTTATAGGACTCCTTATGTAATTTATTAATACAATCTTCCCATCTTTCAATATTGAAATATTCCATATAATTCTTCCAAGCCTCGACAGTTGCATTACCTCTTTTAGACGCTCCTTTACTATGAAGATATAATACATATATATCTTTTAATTCCCTACATTTACTCTTTAGAAGATTTAAAGTATCTACCTCACTTGAACTATCAATTTGTAAATTTGTAACACTTATTTTTGGATCATTAAATATACTATTAACTTTTACTTGATTAGAATAAGGACCTGTCAAATTAACATGGAGAGTTACTATGTTATCATATAACTCACTTTCTTTAATTTTATTAAAAGCATCGATAAACACTTCAATACTAAACTCAGTACACCATAAGTGATAAAATATATGTATTTTCATTGTATTTTTCCTTTAATAAAATTATCAAATTTATTCATTATATTTGTTGCACTGCAACTTTCATAGCATTTATAGTAATCATCATATTTAATGTAAGATTCTAAATTATTAATAATATCTTTTAAATCTTCAGAACCTCTATAATAAATTCCCCTATCTCCTAACATTTCAATATGATTAGCTTCATCTGAAAGTTTGTAAGTAATTACAGGCTTGTTATTAGTAGCAAATTCTGCGACTGCTAATCCGAATGTTTCACCTCCAGGTCTTGCATGAATCATAGCATCACAGGTATTAACAAACTTAGATTTATATAACATTTCATACGTACCTGGTAAATGTTTAATTTGTTCATGATCATCGCAAAATTTGTTGATATTCATAAAAATAAAGTAAATGTCACGTCTTTCTTTTACAACATCTTTAATAACATTATGAACAAAATCTATATTAAATTCAGTAGATCCACCGTAGCATCCAAATACTGTAGCATTGGTGGGAATGTTTAAATCTGATCTTAAGTCTTGATTAATCTGAGGTAGCGGCTCGCAGATGTGTGGTAAGGAATGAGTATTAGGATCATATCCCTGATCGCGCGCTAACCAATCTGAGACATACGCGTATATATTACCATGAGGTTCATTATGTCTAAATACAGCATGTATAAAAGTTGGAAATTCATCAGTATTATAACCAGTATTTACACCTCCTCCGATAATATAAACCCAATCAATCTTTTCCTTATGAAATACATCGTTCGCACCCGCCCAACAATCTATTAATTTTACCCTATTAGGAAATTGTTGATCAAATTTAGGTTTAGCAGTAAGATCGCGATCTTGCAGAGAGACTATAAAACTTTTATTTCCTAGAATTTCTTCATTATATTTTGCATACTGATATAGGGCAATTTCTGTACCACGTAAGCATAATTGATTAGAGTAAAATGCTATATTCATATTTTATATTTTGACATTGAATAAGTCTCTATTTTCACGACATATATACTTATAAGGTATTGATTTATTTGCAACAGAAATTAAGTATATTAAAGATTGTAGCAATAAATTTAATCTTAAACCTTTTATGCAAGATGGATTTACGAAAGCAGTTTGGGTTTGTAAAATAAAAAAAGAAAAATATTAATATGTCAGATAATAAACAGAATAAACTGAGTCAACAGGTCTTTAGTAATATATATGAAAATTTTGGCTTTGGTTCAACAGAGTCAAGAAGCGGCCCAGGTAGTACTTTAACAGAAACAGAAAAACTACGTATAAAAATAATTGATTTAATTAAAAGTTATAATATTAAATCTATTACAGATTTTCCATGTGGTGATTTAAACTGGATGCAGCATATCTTCGAGTATGTTGATAAATATTCCGGTTGCGATATAGTTGAAGAGTGTATAACAACAAATAAGAGTCGTTTTCCAAATTTAGATTTCTATTGTTTAGATTTAAGTAAAGATACAATACCTACATCAGATTTATTAATTGTTAGAGATATAATAGGTCACCAACCTATTGATGTTGGTATACAAATGATCAATAATATTATTAATTCTAACTGTAAATACTTACTCTCTACTACTTGGGCAGTAAAAGATGGAGATAGCTGGCGGTTACCTCCAAACGGTTCTATACATAGAGAAAACGAAGGTGCAGATTTTGGTAGATTTTATCCTGTTAATTTAATGGAGGAGCCTTTTAATCTACCTTTCCCAGATTTATGTCTAGAAGAGGATGTTGTTGTTGATGGTTTTGAAGAGGGTAACCGGAAGGTCTTAGCCTTTTGGGAAATTGATAAGCTTAAACCTGCTTTAATAGAGGGTATGAATCAACTTCATGAAGATATTAATTCACAGCAGAAAAATAATATAACATTAGTTACCGGTCTATGGAATATTAATAGAAATGGTAGAGATTTTGATACTCATTATATAGAAGCGTTTAAACGTTTTTTAGATACACCTCTTAATTTGTTTATTTATATTCAAAAGGAATATGAATATTTAGTGTGGGAGAAAAGATCTCGTAAAGATACACAAGTTCGTATATTTGAGCTTGATGATGTTAAGAGAATGTATGAGCCGTTTTGGGATAAAACTCAGCAAATAAGACAAAATGCAGAGTGGTTAGACAGAGCCGGTTGGTTAAGAGATTCTCCTCAAGCTGCCTTAGAGATGTATAATCCGATTGTTCAGTCTAAAATGTTTATGCTTAATGACGCAACTCTAATGAGTTCGTTTGATACAGAATTTTATTACTGGGTAGATGCAGGTATAACTAATACTGTACCACACGAACATCTAGCTAATGATAATGTATTAGCTAAATTACCGGAGTATAGTAAACCGTTTTTATTTCTTAGTTTCCCATATGATGCGGACACCGAAATTCATGGCTTTGAATATCAAGCTATGAATCGTATAGCGCGAGAGGAAGTTAAATACGTGTGTAGAGGTGGTATATTTGGTGGTCAAAAACAGGCTATTAACAATGCTAATGCAACATACTACTCACTACTACAAGCTACTCTTTCACAGGACTTAATGGGTACGGAAGAAAGTATATTTACTTTAATGTCCTACTGTGAACCTGATATTTATAGAAGATACGAATTAGAGAAAAATGGTCTTATAGTTAAATTTACCGAAGCCATAAATGAAGAAACGGTCACAATAACAGAACGCATAGGTGCAGTTAACCACTCAGTTACTAATTTTGAGGTTAATAAGGTTAGAACAAATCTATATATGTTAACTTTCAATTCTTCTGAACAGGTATTACATACTATAGAATCGATGAAGAAAACTTCAGAGTGGTTAACTACACCTAATTTATTTTTACTTGACAACTCAACCGACTTTATCGTAAAATTACAAAACAAGCAGATAGCTAAAGACTATAATTTTGAGTATATTGATTTAGGTGGTAATACCGGTATATGTGGTGGTAGACAAGCAGCTGCAGATCATTTTGACAAATCAGATGCTGACTTTATGTTTTTCTTCGAAGATGACATGACTTCTAATCCACCAGAACTAGAAGGTCAATTTTGTAGAAATGGGTTTAGAAACTATATACCAAATCTATACGACACAGTGCATAAGATAATGCTTGAGCATAGATTCGACTTTTTAAAGCTTTCATTTACTGAAGTATACTTCGATAATGATAAGCAATGTTCATGGTATAACGTGCCACAACATATACGTACGAGAGATTGGCCTAATTATGATAAACTACCTGTTTTAGGTCTTGATTCTAATTGTCCTAAAACTAAATTTAATAACATCTATAATACGGATGAATTATCTTACATCAGTGGCGAGGTATACTACGCTAACTGGCCGATGATAGTAAGTAAGGAGGGTAATAGAAAGATGTTCATTGATACGAAGTGGGCTAACCCTAATGAACAAACATGGATGTCTCATATATACCAGCTAACAAAAGAAGAAAAAATAAGACCAGCAATATTGCTAGCCTCACCTATTTGGCATGATCGCATAAAACACTACCAGCCAGAAGAAAGAAGAGAAAACTAAATATTAATCTAGATATATCTTAACGTAACTTTAGTGGTTGTGAAAGACTGGCACTCTCTAAAACTCGTATTAAATAAGTTTATATGGAAAATGCATATCCAGACAGCACAGTTTTTGTGCAAATAGCTTCTTATAGAGATAAAGAGCTATTACCTACATTGAGGAACATGCTTGAAAAAGCTGATAAACCTGAACTGTTACATATTTGTGTTTGTTGGCAACACCACAAAGATGATGAGTGGGATAATTTAGATGAGTTTAAAGATAATAAGAATTTTACAATTATAGATATTAATTCTCAAGACTCGAAAGGTGCTTGTTGGGCAAGACATTCAATTCAACAACAGTATAATGATGAGGATTTTACATTACAGCTTGACTCACATCATCGATTTGTTGAAGGTTGGGATAGGTTAATTAAAAACATGTATGCAGGGCTCGAACTTGATGGTTCAGAGAAGCCTCTCATTACAAGTTATATTCCTGCATATGATACTGATACAGATAAGCCAATTAATGATGAGCCATGGATGCTCTCATATAACTACTTTGGCCATGATGGACCACTTCATACTCTTCCAGAGACTATACCTAACTGGGAAGGTTTAGGAGGACCAGTCAAAGGTAGATTCTATTCTGCCCATTTTGCGTTTGCTGATGGTGACTTTAGTACTGTTGTTCAACATGATCCTGAAATGTACTTCCATGGGGAAGAGATTTCAATCGCTGTTAGAGCGTATACGCATGGGTATGATATATATCACCCACATAAAGTTATTGCATGGCATCATTATGGTAGAAAGGGTGCAAGTAAGCATTGGGATGACATTAAGACATGGACGGATACTAACTTGAAGTCATATGAGAGGGTGAGAAAACTCTTTGGTATTAATGGTGCAAAGTTTAATAAAGGTGAAAACAAGTATGGTTTTGGTAAAGTAAGAACTCTTGCTGAATATGAGAAGTACGCTGGTGTAAGATTTAAAGATCAAAAGATTCAAACATACACTCTAGATAAAAAGCACCCACCTAACCCAACATACAGTACAAAGAAAGCCTTTAATGACTCCTTTGTAAAGCAATTTAAATATTGTATCGATGTTGGGTACGATAGAGTACCTCTAAAGGATTATACATTCTGGGCTGTTGCCTTTATGAATGATAAAGGTGAAGAAGTATACAGACAAGATGCAGATGAAGGTGAGATTAAGAGGCTGAAGGATGATCCAGATGGTTACTGCAAGATTTGGAGGTGGTTTGAGTCAGATGATAAGATTGTTAAATGGAGAGTATGGCCACATAGTGAAAAACATGGCTTTGTGGATCCAATTGAAGGTACTATAGGGTAAATGAAGAGTATATTTATAACAGCTATCTATGCTAACTTGTATGGAACGGATTTAGGTGGGAGAATTTCTAGAGATAGTTGGTATCGATGGAGTTTACTGAGTATTCTTAAAACTAACCCAACAAAAGTAGTATGCTTTACTAGTAAGGAAGAAATAGAGGGTTTAGAACATTGGTTTTTTGAAGAGCAAGGTGTTAAACGTGAACAATTAGAGTTTAGAGTTTACTATTTACGTAAATCTAAATTCTTTAAAAAGATTCAAAAAATTAAAAATGTAGAGCAAGTTAAAACACATGATAGGTGTGTTGAGATTCAATATAATAAGTTCTTTTGGTTTAATTTAATTGAAAATATTTATGAATATGATAGAGTTTATTGGATAGATGCTGGATTATCTCATGGAGGTTTGTTTCCACCACCGTATAGAATGGGTAATAAATGGGAGAGTGACTTTTTAATTAATCTTTTTACACCAGAACTGTTAGATAGGTGGAATAAAGATACTGCTAATGAAATTTTATTGCTTGCTAAAAATAATGAAGGTGGATATTATTGGTCGGGGGCTTTACCGGAAAAGTATTATAACGGTGAATGTAATAGAAGTAAGCATATTATAGGAGGTCTATTTGGCGGTACACCTGAAAACTACAACAGGCTTGTAAAAGATTTTAAACGTCAATTAGAGGTTTTACTAACAACAGAAACTGAACTTCACATGGAAGAGCTTATACTTTCTTGTATGTATTTTAATGAATCGGAAAAATATACAACATACAATTTTGATGATTGGTATGCAAGAGAAGAACGGGCTAATGAAGATATTAAACCTAAATTATTTTACCAAATGTTTTTAAATGAGTAATACAACTATAGTAACCGGATTATGGGATATTAACCGTCATAATAGACCGTTCGATCAATATAAAGAGAACTTTCAAAAGTTTCTTAATATACCTCAAAATTTATACATATATATACCTGCAGAGTTAGAGGATTTTGTATGGCAACATCGTGAACCGCATAATACGTTTGTTAAAGTTCTCGAGTTAGAGGAACTTAAAGACAATATATATGCACCTTTTTGGGATAAGACACAGGAAATAAGAACTGATCAAAAATGGATTGATAGGGCTAGTTGGCTATCTGATTCACCACAGTGTAGGTTAGAGTGGTATAATCCTATAGTGCAGTCGAAAATGTTCTTTTTACACGAAGCGCGTATCCATAACCCATTTGACTGTGAATATTTTTATTGGTTAGATGCTGGGCTAACCAATACTGTTCCTGAAGGTCATCTAACGTCTGAGAGTGTTTTAGATAACTTACATACACTTACCACATCAGAAGAGTTGTTATTCTTATCATTCCCATATGATGCTAATAATGAGATACATGGATTTTATTATCCGGAGATAAACAAGTATGCAGGTGCAGATGTTAAATATGTTTGTAGAGGTGGTTTATTTGGTGGTCATAGTGATGTTATTGCTAACGCCAATGGTGATTACTATCATACGTTACTAGAAACTTTAGAAGCCGGCTTTATGGGTACGGAGGAAAGTATTTTCTCTATTATGTCGTATAAGAACCCGTTTACATATAGAAGGTATGCATTAGATTCAAACGGGTTAATAGTTAAGTTTACAGGTGAGATGATTGCAAAAACTGCTAAACTAGAAGAGATAGATACCTCTTCAATTAAAACTAATTTTGTAAAGAATAAAGAAGTTCTAGCAAAAGTAACTAAAATAGTTAAAACTAATGTATACATGTTAACGTTCAATATGCCTGAACAGCTTACACATACAATTAATACCATGGTTGATACAAAAGGTCTATTAACACATCCCAATTTATATATATTTGATAATTCAACTGATGAAAATGCTATTAAAGAAAACAAAGCTATTGCTGAAGAGCGTGGCTTTGAATACTCTCACTTAGGTGGCAATACAGGTATTTGTGGAGGTAGGCAACGTGTAGCAGAACACTTTCATGATTCAGATGCTGATTATATGATCTTTTTTGAAGATGATATGACATTTAATACATATAAACAAGAAGGTGAATATTGTAGAAATGGTTTTAGAAAATATGTACCAGACATTTATGAAATAATCCATAAGATTATGTACGTTGAAGAATTTGACTTCCTTAAGTTATGTTTTACTGAGGTATACTTTGATAATGATAAACAGTGTTCATGGTATAATGTACCACAGTCTGTAAGAGAAAAATATTGGCCGGATTATAGCAACTTACCGGAATTAGGATTAGATCCAAACTGCCCTAAAACGCAATTTGATACAATTGGTAACATAGATGGTTTAACTTACGCCACCGGTGATGTATATTATGGTAACTGGCCAATGATTGTTAGTAAAGAAGGTAACAAAAAAATGTTTATTGACACAACTTGGGCTCGTCCATATGAGCAGACATGGATGTCTCATATATTTCAAGAAACAAAAGAAGGAAAGCTGTCACCAGCGATCCTTCTTGCAAGTCCTATTTGGCACGATAGAATTAAATACTACAATGCCAGTGAACGTGTTGAAAGTTAATTACTTAAAACGTGGAATTTTAGCTACTTCAGCTCTTGCTGCTGCAAGAGCTTCTTGAGCATTCTTTGAAAGGTAAGTTGATTTACCAGAAGCATGTTCAAGAGATGCAACCAAACCAAGTATTGCAGCACGTGCTGCTTGAAGTTGTGGTGATCCAAGTTCTCCATCACCTGGATCTCGGCCATCGATCGCACCTTTAATCAGCTTAAGAAAGAATATAGTACTTTTAAGTTTACCGCGGCGAAAAGCTGGGTGCTCTTTTACCGTATCATCGTGGTTTGGATTGTCAAGATAGCTTTCGCTCATATAGTTATTTACACTACTTTACAAATTATGCAAATAAATCATGCAAATAAGTCGAAAAGTTCTGTCTTTACATTTTCAGAAGGCTTACGAATATTCCAACCAACATTATCATAAAAACGAGCAATAGACTGAAAGAGAATCTTATCAAACATTTTTTCATAGTCAATCTTAAAAGACTCGTTAAACTCTTTTGGCCAATCATACTTAAAGCCCATTGATGCAAGACCATATCTATTAGGTTGTTCAATATATAAGAACCTCACTTTATCACCAGAGGATAAGTGCTCATACTTATTACCAGTCTCAAGCTTACTAAGCATCTGATTATAGAAGTAAGCTGACTTTGCATGTACAGGCATACCTTTTACAGTACGCCATTCATTACATTGAT
>Ga0307488_10003420_pt1 | contig 13288 bp, 3 predicted proteins | sample SB02metaG_FD_202248 | JGI IMG/M metagenome (GOLD analysis project Ga0307488, IMG submission 202248) | Sea-ice brine microbial communities from Beaufort Sea near Barrow, Alaska, United States - SB 0.2 | ecosystem: Environmental > Aquatic > Marine > Coastal | place: USA: Alaska | collected 2017-05-06
AGAAAGTAGATAGTACTAATATTAAATATCAAGTTCAAAATGACCCAGTAAATCCACTTCCATCAGTAACGGGATCATCATTACAATTACAATCTGATACTGTTACATCTGCATCACCATATATTTTTAACTTGTCTTTAAGATCTGTTTTTGGCATGTGTGGTATGCATGCAGACGGATCCAAAGCAACTGGATTCAAGTCAATGGTTGTGGCTCAATTTACTGGAATTGGACTGCAGAAGGACGACAATGCATTTGTAAAATATAATACTACGACAGGAAATTATGAGGACAATACCGTAGCCGGTAATGAAACTCTAAGTACAGATTCAAGGGCAGTCTATAAACCAAATTATAAAAACTTCCATATCAAGTGTTCCAATAACTCAGTTATTCAGGCAGTTTCTATCTTTGCTATTGGATATGCAGAACACTTTGTATCTGAAAGTGGTGGTGACCAATCAATTACTAACTCTAACTCCAACTTTGGTGCCAAAGCTCTAATTGCGGACGGATTTAGAGAGCAAGCATTTGCTCAAGATGATGTTGGATATTTCACTCATGCTATTCCACCAAAAGAAATACCACTGACTGAAACTGCAATTGAATTTGATGCAATTGATGTTCACAAAACAGGTAGAGTTCCAAATGTAGGTATAGGATCTACTGGCAATCTTTACCTTTATGATAAAACTAATAAAGATGCCCCTCCAGAAAATGTTATTGATGGATTTAGGGTTGGCGCAAAAACTAACGATACTTTAAAAGTTCTTGTATCTGCTGCTGGATCTGTAACTGAGTATGGCGCACGTATTGTGATGCCTAATTCTCAGTCAAGTACGGAGAAAATATTCCTTGTAAACAGAAGCGCAACGGGTATCAATAGTATTGGTGTGTTTAGTGATGGTGGTGCAACTAATGTCATCACTCTGACTGCAAATCATACCTTCTTAACTGGTGAAACCGTTCGTGTTAACAGTGATAGTGGGCAACTTCCTGATGGACTTGAGTCAAATGAGGTTTATCACGCGATTACATCTGGTCTTGATGCATCTAATTTGAAACTTGCAAAGACATTTAATGATGCTGTCAATGGAAACGCAATTACAATCAATGAAAAGGGTGGTATCTTAAAAGTTACTAGTAGAGTTAGTGATAAAAATGCTGGTGATGTTGGACACCCAATTCAGTATGATGATACTAATAGTCAGTGGTATATTAAGGTATCAACAGCAGCAACTGACAACACACTCTCCCCAATCGTAGTTGGTCTTGGATCAACTGGTTTTGGAGTAGCAACTCCAAGAACCTTCATTACTAGAAGAAATGATAATAGAAATGCTAATGACACTCTCTATAGAATGAGATATGTTATTCCTGCTTCTTCTGGGGGTAAAGTAGCAAGACCTCCTGTTGAAGGGTTTATTATTCAGGAATCTAATACATCTATAGGATCCACTAACGCAGAAATCCAGACATACTTTGGATCTGGTTCTATTTCTAATATCAATCAACAGAGAAACTTTAGATTTATTGCAGGTGCCACGTTCTCAGATGGGGCAAAGTCTGCAAGTTTCACAACTGAACTTCCTCATGATTTAACAGTCGGGTCAAAAGTTCAAATTAATAATGTAACTAGTGCAAATAATACTACAGGAGCAGGTAATTCTGGATTTAACCACACTTCAGTGGTTACAGGTATTTCTAGTTCTAAGATGTTTACTGTTGGTCTTGGAACTAATCCAGGATTATTCACTAATGATACTACTACAAGAAATACTTCACTTCCATTCTTTAGAAAGAAAGAATATGATGACACACTATATGTCTATAGAGTTGAGGAAGCACAAAAGTATGTAAGTGGTGATCAAGATGGTGTTTACTATCTTACTATTGTAACAGCAAATGAAAAACCAACAGTTTCTCCATTCTCAAACGAAAAGTATTCTCAACCAGTTAAGTCACTCTTCCCACAAACTCAAAGAGATAATCCCGAAGCAGATCCAATGGAATCCCGCAGTTTTGCGAGGTCATCTTTAATTGGTGAGGTTGTAATTAATGACCCAAGAAAGAGTCTTACAAAAGAGGCGGCCAACAGATACTTCAAGGCTAATGAAATTGGTATTGGTATTACTGAAATTGTATCCTCAAGTGCATTGTCACATAATGTAACCAGCACACTTGATCACGGTCTAAACAGAATCGTCACTCTTGGTATTACCAGTGCTGGTGCAGGTTATGGATCTGCCAATACTACTCTTTATAATGCTACGTTAGCAGGAACTGGTCATACTACAACTGATGTAGGTAATCATGCTACTGCTAAAATTACAACTGGATCAAGTGGAGAGATTACTGCAATCACTGTCATGGATGGTGGTAGTGCATATGGTATTGGTAACTCTATGTTTGTTACTGGTGTCTCTACATACACTGGGTTTAGTTCTGCTATTGTAACTGTAACAGGTATCTATAATAATGTTGGAGATACTTTAAGAATTAGTGGTGTCAACTCTGAGGGATTTGCTGATTATAATCAACTTTATAGAATTACTGATGTTCCCGTTGGTGGTGCAACCTCAATTACAGTTGCCTCTGTTAGATCTGTTGGTGGGTTTACAACCACTGGTATTGGTGCAACTGATGCGACTGGATCATTCGCACAATTAACTGGTGAAGCAGTATCAATTAATACTTTTGTATATAACAACAATGTTGGAATTGCAACCTTAACCACTTCTGGTCAAAAACATGTATTTGCTGCAGGACAAAGAATAAAAGTTACCGGAGCAACAAATGCTAGGTATAATGGATCATTTGTTGTATCTAAAGTTAATTCGTTAACACAGTTTGAGGTAAATGTTGGTATTGCAACTAACATACTTACTGAATCCTCATCATCAATATTTGCACTTCATGAAGGTCTATCTGCCAACGATGGCGTTATTACTAATGATAGTGAAAATCTAAATGGTAGAATGATTCCAACTTATGCAGGAATCACAACCACACTTTCAGCTGCTGTTATCAATGCCACGAGTGATGAGGTTAATATAACTCAAATTTCTAATCTAGATATAAAAATTGGTGACTTCCTATTAATTGACGATGAAATTGTTAGAGTTAAAACTACTGTAACTGGAAACCCAATTAACGTATTCCGTGGCGTTCTTGGAACAAGACCAACAATACACTCAATTAATTCTGTAGTTAGAAGAATTAAATCTAATCCAGTTGAACTTAGAAGACACTCTATTAACAGAGCATCTGGACATACCTTTGAGTATGTTGGTTATGGTCCTGGTAACTATTCAACTGCATTACCTGATAGACAAGATCGTTCTATTTCAGGAGAAGAAGAACTACTTGCACAGTCACTTAAGCGTCAGGGTGGAATTAATTTCTACACTGGTATGAATGACCGGGGAATTTCCTACTCAGGCAATAAGAAACTTAGCACGATTACTGGTCGTGAAGAAATCTTTGATACTCCATTCCAGACGATTGAGGGTGAGGACATCAGTACCCTTCCAAGTCTTAACGTTGTTACTCCTGTTGAGGGTAGATTTGCTCGCTCAATTCGTGTTGAGGGCGGCGCAGATAATAAAGTATCATCTCAATTCAATGGTCCTGTTATTGTCAACAATAAATTGACAGTAAATGCGGCTCTTGAATCTAACAACCTATTCCTTCAAGGTGATGCAACTGTTTCTAGAAACTATACAGTTGGAATTGCAACTCCAAGTCTTGCAGGAAACCCAGGAGATTTAGTTTATAATGCTAACCCAAGTGAGGGTGGATATGTTGGTTGGATTTATAGTGTTCAGAATGATTGGCGTCGTTTTGGTGCAACTAGTCTCTTCACCAATCAAAATGTTATGATATTTGACCAGGTTGGGGTTGGAACAACCACACCAGGTGCTGCTACATTTAAAGTTGGTGCTGGAACTACTCAACTTGTAGTTGATGGTGATGGTGTTGGTATTGGAACCACAGCAAATGGATATGATCTACATGTTCTAGGTGATACCAATATTGGTGGTAATGTCAATGCTGGAATTGTCACAGGTACATTCCTTCATGGTGACGGGTCGGCAATAACAAATGTCAACATATCTGCTGCTGGATGGACGAATGATTCTGGTGTCCTTTATAATACAGATCTTGGATCTATTGGTATTGGAACTTCTGTAAGTAGTATCAACCTAACGGTCGGTGATAGACATGAAAATGTAGGTGCAGGTTTAAGTCTAAGTTTCCTTGTCCATGGAAACTCAGTATTCGCAGGTCTTGTTACCTGTAGAGATTTCATCCCAGTCGGTGTTATTACTGCAACATCATTTGACTTTGATAGTGGCACTAGTACGAATGGTAGAATTCGTGCAGGTATTGCTACACTTGAAACTTTAAATGTTGGCACAGGAGCAACAGTACTGCTTGCTCAGTCTGCCTCTGGTATCAGTTCAGTTGGTATTAACTCTACTGCTCCACAAGCAACACTTGATATTGACGGAAGAGTATTCTTTAAGACATACTCTGAGAGAGTTGGTAATGCAACCATTGCTGCTCAAGTTGCTACTGTTGACCTCTCAACAGCACAGACATTTATTTGTACTGCAACCTCAAATATCACACACTTCACTCTGAAAAATGCTCCTTCTGGATCAACTTCATTCTCTCTTAAAGTTGAGCAAGATTCTACCGGAAATCGGAGTATAGATATAGATGACTTCCGAACAACTGGTGGAGTTGTTATTCCTGTCTACTGGCCTGGTGGAGTGGTTCCAACTCCAACAACAACGGCAAGTAGAACTGACATCTACTCCTTTAAAATATTTAATGGTGACACACCAACATCATCTGGTCTCTACGGAGTCGTAGGTGGTCAAAACTTCCAGAACTGATAGAACATGGAAAATAATTTTAATAGACGGATCCAGACAGATTTGGACCTTAATGGTCCAATTCTGTCATATACGACACAACCAAGTGATGCCACTAAAAATAAAGGTGATTCTGTAACTTTTACCGTTGCAGCAACCACAGAATTTCCAGGCAATAGTGGTGCAGATGGTAATGATGCTGGTACGATTACTTTTCAGTGGTATGAAGGTGTACCAGGTCAAAAGTTAACGAACGGTGGTAATATTAGTGGTGCAACAACAGCATCCCTTACTATTAGTAATTTAGATACTCCTACTGATTCTGGAAGAAGTTTTTTTTGTGAGATATCATATAATGTAGGAGATGAGTATGATTCTGCTGATAAAGGGACAGGAACTGCTCTTAATGCACCACTTCAGTCTTCCACAGCAACTCTTACTATAAATCCATTACTTGAAATTGTTTCACAACCCTCAAGTGTTGTTGTTACCAAAAATAATGCAGCAAAACATACTATTAGTGCTAAACTAACCGATAATTCTGGTGCAGTCACTTATAATTGGTATGTTGGTGTTGGAAATGCGACTCCTATTTTAGTAGAAAACAAGACTTATACCACTCAAAATATTGAACAAGAAACAATTACAATCATTGTTGATGATACTGTTACTGACACAAATTATTATTCTGAAAGTAAAAGTTTTGGACCCGGTAATCATAATGTAAATATTCCTCCAACAGGTTATAGCGTATCTTTTAGTATTTCTGGTGCTCAAGGTGGTAGTGGTGGTAGCGATTCAGGTGGTGCCGGTGGTGGTGGTGGTAATGGAAGATATGGTTCATTTACAATACCTAATGGACAAGCACAGGGACAACCTTTTTCTTTTAGAATAGGAAGTCAAGGTGGTGGTGGAGGAAGAGGAAACTTCTGGTCGTTTGGTGCCGCTGGTGGCAGTAGTAATGCTGCTGGTGGTCGTGGAGGTGGTGCTGGTCGCCATGGTTGGTCTGGTGGTGGAGGCGGCGGAGGCGGTGCCTCTGGTGTTGTTCGTGGAAGCACTCTTATAGCATCTGCTGGCGGCGGAGGCGGTGGCGGCGGAGGTTCTTGGAATAGACCAGCAAGTGGTGGATATAGTGCAAATAATTGGTTTCCATATAATGGAGGAACTATTAGAACCTATAGTGGTGGCACTGGGGGCGATGGTACCAGTGACGGTGGCGGCGGTGGTGGCGGCGGCGGTGGGTCAGGTGGACCTGTTGGTGGCGGCCATGCTGGATTTGACAACGCTTATGGTGGCGGTGGCGGTGGCGGAGGAAACTCCGATTATAGAAGTGACATAGTAAATCTTAGTAGCAGTGGAGGTAATGGTGGTAATGGAAATGGTTATATTGCATACAATTATACAACAACTTCTACAAGACCAGTTAAAACACCAAGAGATATTGTAGTTGATAAAGTAATCTATCAGAATGCAGTAATTAGTGGTCAAGGATCAGACACTTTATCAATTACAGTTGATGAGACATCATTTAATACTGATAGAAAAGTATATTGCGTAGTTTCTGCTTCTGCATCAAATTCTCCATTGACAAGTGATACGGTAATATCGAATGTTGTTGATATTCAACAACAAAAGAGAGTTATTATTGAAACAATATCTGCTGATGGAACTGCTAATATTCAAGAAACAGATCTCTCAAATGGAGAACAAGAGTTTGTTGCTGGAGCATCAAGTAGAAATACTGGTGATGGTGGATATCTTTATAGCATATACGCACCAGATAGAGATGTTGATATAGAAATGGATCTTTATGGTGGTCGAGGGAGATCTGCATTGGGCAACGGCATTGGAGGAGAGGGTGGATACTCAAGAATCAGATTTACTATGAAGAAAAATGAGGAATATGTGATTGCAGGATTGACTAATGCAATAAACACTCCTTTTATTTACAGGAAGTCAACACTTCTAGCAGTTGTTGGTCAAGGTGGTGATGGTAACTACAGCGGTGATGGTGGCAGAGGTGGCGGAATAGGAGTATCTGGTGAACAAGGAAGAAACGCTGGTGGTTTTGGAGGGCGTCATATTATTTCCGGCAGTTCATTAACAGTTAATGGAATATGGAGTCACCCAGCATACTTGCCTGTTTCAGCAAATGGACTTCCATTACTCTATACTGGTGATACCGTTAACGCCGATACATCTACTCAAGGTGGTACAACAGCAAGATGCACCAAAGGAATATATTGGGCAATCAATGGGATTGCTCCTTGTGCTGATATTGGTGCTTCTGAAAAATTTAGAATGGATGATGGAACTGAGATATCAAATACTGCCTCTATAAACAGAGGATACAAGGATGGATATGCAATTCAGTTCACTGGTGGTTTAGGAAGAAGAAATAGTAATTCTGGTTTACTCTATAACCAAGGACTCGGGCCGCCATCTTATGCATCTGGCGGTCATGGAGCAACTGGTGGTAGTGGTGGACTTTCATCTAGCAGTGCTGGTGGTGGATCTGGATACAGTAATGGAGAAGTTACCGTTGTTGACACACAACTTGGTGGCGGTACATTTGATAAGGCAAAAATAATTATAAGACGTGATGCTTCGTGATGTTTACTGGTATAAATAATAGGAAGAAATAAGTAGGGGGAGAGTGAACCCGAATGGCAATTAATAAGAATTTTGTCGTCAAGAACGGCATAGAAGTCAACACTAATCTTATTGTTGCAGATACAGATAGTAATAAGGTTGGTATAGGCACCACCGTACCAGAGTATACCCTTCACGTCTTTGAGGGTGCTGGTATTGGTGTCACGAATATTACCGTAACTGGAATTAGCACCAACTTAGATGAGTTAAATGTTGGTGTCGGTGGAACAACTCTTACAGCAATTTCAAATGCTACCCTTGGTATTGGGGGCTCTGTAGGTGTAGGAACCGATGCTCCAGGATACTTACTTGAGGTTCACTCTCCTGTCACTTCAGGGCAGACTGCATTATATGTTAGAGGTGACATGGTTGTCACTGGTGATATCAACATTGATGATATCAGCATTGGTGATTTAAACGTCTCTGGTATTTCGACATTTGTAGGAAATATACTCGTTGGAACTGGTGCTACGGTAGGATTTGGTAGCACTGCATTCTTTAAAGATTATGCCAAAGCAATCTTTGGTGATGGTGAAGATTTAAAAGTTTACCATGATGGAAGTAATTCATATATTAGCGATAGTGGAACTGGCGGTTTAATTGTTGGTTCTAATTCATTAACCATTAAGAATGGAGCACTTAACGAAACTCAAGCAGTATTCACTGAAAATGGTGCAGTAGAACTTTATTATGACAACACTAAGAGACTTGAAACTACAGTTACTGGTGTTGATGTAACAGGCACTTTCCGTTCTACTGGTATCACAACTCTGGCTTCTTCTGGTGGTATCACAACCACTGGTGGTGACCTTTATGTTGGCGGAGACCTCTTTATCAATGAAGATATTATTCTTGACACCAACCTTACTATTCTTGGTATTGCGACAATTGGAAGTCTTAATCTCAGTAGCACTAGTGGTATCAACACGATTGATAGCACAGTTCAGTCCACAAGTAAAGACACTGGTTCATTAGTTCTTCAGGGTGGTCTTGGTGTTGAGAAGCAACTGTATGTTGGTGCAGGTGCAAGTATTGGTGCTGGATTAACTGTTGCTGGAAATTTACTGCCCGAAGCAGATGGAACTAGAGATTTAGGTGCCTCTGGAACAGAATGGAAAGACTTATATATTGATGGAACTGCAAACATTGATAGTCTTTCTGCTGATACTGCAGCAATTGGAGACTTAACAGATAATAGAGTTGTTATTGCTGGTTCTTCTGGTGAACTGGAAGATAGTGCTGATCTAACTTTTGATGGAACAACATTAGCAGTTAATGCTGTCTTTGACTCTAATGATGCTACTCAATCTTCAAGTTCTACTACTGGCGCAGCTCAGTTTGCCGGTGGTGTAGGAGTTGCTAAGAACCTTTATGTTGGTGGCGGTCAGGTCACTACTGGTATTCATACAATCACCGATCTTCGGGTTGGTACTCAACTTGCAGGACAAACATTAGTTGGTATCACAACCATACTTGATGAAGATAATATGGCATCAGACAGTGCGGCCGCACTGGCAACTCAGCAATCAATCAAGGCATATGTTGATGCTCAAGTAACAGCATCTGATTTAGATTTTGCTGGTGATAGTGGTGGTGCTCAAAGTGTTGACCTTGATAGTCAAACGTTTACCATTGCTGGTACAACAAATGAGATTGAGACATCAAGTTCAGGTCAAACACTCACAGTTGGACTTCCTAATGATGTCACCATTGGTGGTGAGTTAGATGTAACCACTCTTGATGTTTCAGGAAATGCAGACATTGATGGTCATACTGAACTTGATAATTTAAATGTAAGTGGCATTGCTACTTTTGCATCACTGGACGTTCAGACAAACTTTGATGTCTATGATCCTACAGCAACGTTCCATAACAATGTCTTTATTGCTGGAAACTTAAGCATTGGTGGAACAACAACTGTTCTTCTCGCAGAGGACTTATTTGTTATTGACAAAACCATTGTTCTTGGTGTTACAACAAGTAATCTGAATGTTGATATATCAACTGATAATAGCGCAAATGGTGGTGGTATCTCAATTGCTTCTACCGAAGGAAATCCATTAGTTTCACTTCAATTTGTTGGAGTCAATACACTTCCAAATACACACAAAAAGATTTTATGGTCTAGGGCAGGAACTTATGGAGTCGGCACCACTGATGCCTGGTTATTTAATTATGCTGTTGGTGTTGGATCCACTCAAGTTCCCAACGGAGTTCGTTTTGCTGTCAGTGAGATTCAGTTCACTGACGACACTATTAATACTCCCAATATCAATGTTGCTGAGAATGCTAATGTAACTGGTGATCTTGATGTTTCAGGAAATGCAGACATTGATGGTCATACTGAACTTGATAATGTTAATGTTGCTGGTTTCTCAACATTTGTTTCTAATGTTATTATTGGAACCGGTGCAACCGTTGGATTCGGTAGCACTGCATTCTTCAGAGATGAGGCAAAAGCAATCTTTGGCACTGGTGAAGACTTACAGATTTATCATGATGGATCTAATAGTCGTATTGTTGATGCTGGAAGTGGAGAGTTAAGACTCGACTCTAATAGTTTAAGAATAAGAAATGCAGCAGGAACTGAAACCTCAGCAGTTTTTGTTCAAGATGGCAAAGTTGAACTCAGATATGATAATGTAAATAAATTTGAAACCGGTCCTGCTGGTACAATCACTGTTGGTGTTGGTACTTTTGATGGATTATCATTAGGTGATAATGAAAAAGCATTGTTTGGTGCTGGTGATGACTTACAAATTTATCACGCAGGGTCCCACACCCACATTAGAGAAATTGGGGCAGGGGCACTAAAAATTGAAGGCGCAAATATTAATATCGACAATGCTGATGGATCTAAACGTTATATTGATTGCAATGATGGCGGATCAGTAGAACTTTACTACGATAACTCCAAGAGACTTGAAACCACTGCCGATGGTGTTGATTTCAGTGGAACAGGTTCAATCAAAGTTCCAGTAGGTACAACTGCACAAAGAAATGCCTCACCAACTGCTGGTGATTTTAGATACAACAGCACAACCGGAGATTTTGAAGGATACACTGATTCTTGGGGTGCGATTGCTGGTGGTGGTGGTTCAGAGACTGATACTTCTGTATCTTCTACTTCTGCGACTTCAATATACACCACCCCTCATGCAACAAACCGATCTGTATCTGCGATTATTCAGATCACACAGGGCACGTCATATCAGGTAGGTCGATATCTGGTTATACATGATGGAACAACTGCAACGATTGTTGAGGAATCAGCAGTCGCAACGGGTGATATGCTTGGTTCATTCACTGCTGATATTAACAGCACAAATCTAAGGATACTAGTAAATATGGCTAGTGCGTCATCTGCAACTGTTACCATCATTCCCACTGTAGTTACCGTTTGATAGGAGATAATATTAATGCCTAGTTTCAGGATTGGTTACGGTTCAGACTTCACAATAGACTCCAATGGAGTTGGTATTGGGACAACATTTGCAGCATCAGGAACAAAATTAGATGTTGTTGGAACATTAAAAGGTGACTTTAATGTTACTGGAGTTACAACACTGACTGCTTATGGTGGTTTTGTTGCACAGAAACAGAATATAAACAAAGCATCGACAATTGGTTTTGGAACAGTTGGTGTTGGAACATTTCAACAGTATTATGAAACCGAGACAGGATTTACTGATTTAGGTGGTGTTCATCACGGAGATGATCAATATTACAATACACTCTCTGAAGATCTGGTCATTGATGATGGTCAGATCTTAAATATTACCGACACTGATATGGTTGGTGTTACAACCATTGGTGAGTATGACCCACACAATCACTCATCATATGTCTGTGCAGGCTCACTGGAACAAGTATCAGTCACTGGACACTTCTCTGTTCCTTGTGGTGGAAGTAATGATAGAAAAGATAATCCAATTGAGGGAACGGTAAGATTTAATGATGACCTGAATACTCTTGAATTTTATAATGGAGTAGAGTGGAGACAGTTTACGGTTACTGGTGCAAGTGGTCGTGGTGTTTTTGGTGGTGGTTATGTTCCTGGCAGTGGAGTACAAGCAACAATAGATTTAATCAATATTTCATCAACAGGAAATGTGACGAATTTTGGTTCACTATCTCAAGCAAGAAGAAATAACTATGGATGCTCATCAAGCATTCGTGGAATATTCGGTGCAGGTTATGCTACAACAGGAAATGTTGATACAATTGATTATATAACAATTGCATCGGAAGGAAATGCTATAGATTTTGGAAATACAACACAAGCAAGACATTTGCACGGTTCTTGTTCTTCAAGTACTCGTGGATTATTTGGTGGTGGTGGTACTCCATCTATTGTAAACACGATAGATTATATTAGTATTTCAACAATAGGCAATGCACTTGATTTTGGAGATTTATTTACGGGAAGATATGGAGTTGGTGCTTGTTCCTCTAGTATTCGTGCAGTTTTTGGTGGTGGCAGTACTGGCGGAGCGGCAAATGTAAATATAATAGATTTTATTAATATTGCATCTACAGGAAACACAGTAAATTTTGGTTCTTTATCTCAAAAAAGATATTTTTTAATGTCTTGTTCATCAAGCACTCGTGGAGTATTTAGTGGTGGCATCACCCCAGTTTTTATAAACACAATAGATTATGTTACAATAGCATCAACAGGAAATGCAATTTATTTTGGAGATTTAACTCAAAGTAGAGCACAAATTGCTGCTTGTTCTTCTAATATTCGTGGCGTATTTGGTGGTGGTTATACTCCAACCTTTACAAATACAATAGATTACATAACCCTAGCATCTACAGGAAATGCACAAGACTTTGGAGATTTGTCGCAAATTAGAGGGTATAGTGCAGGTTTATCAGACTCACACGGTGGTTTAGGAGGTTTCTGATGACTGATAAATATAGGAAAGTAGTAATATAATGCCTAGTATAAGGATTGGGTATTCATCTGAATTTGTACTAAGGAACGAACTGGTCGGTATTGGTTCAACTGCCACCAGTAGTCGGTTGGATGTTGCTGGGCAAATTCGTTCTGAGAATACTGCTGGCTCTGGTGGAATATCAACCTTTAGAGAGTATCAAGGTTTTCACCAAACACAAAGTAATATCACTAATAATGTATTAATTGATAATGGTTCTAGTGGTCCTTTCAGTTCTCTATCTGGTGAGATTAGAATTACTGGAGAGACAACAGTATCATCTGGTTCAACAGTAGAAGTAGGAAAGACAAAGACACTCACTGTTACTGATAAGTTTGCTGTTCCTCTTGGTGATACAAATAGTAGAGATAATACACCAGAGGCAGGAACAACTAGATTTAACCAAGACTTCGGAACACTTGAGTTCTTTGATGGAAACAATTGGAAGACAGTAAATTCATATGCCAGAGGTGGTGCTGCTGGTCGTGGTGTTAAGAGTGGAAATTGGCCTGGTTCATCAACCGATGCAACAATGGAAACTCTCAATATTCATACTATCGGGAATACAACAGTTTTTGGAGAGTTGAGTAGTGCTAGAATTATGCTTGGTGGTTGTAGTAGCAGCACAAGAGGATTGTTCTGTGGAGGATCTCCTAGTGGTGCTCCAACATTTAGTGAAATTGATTATGTAACTATTGCTTCGGAAGGAAATGCAATTGATTTCGGATCCTTAAGTGTATCAAGAAGAAATTGCACTTCATTCTCATCATCAACAAGAGGTATTACTGTAGGAGGAACAAATCCGTCACCAGG
>Ga0307488_10003422_pt1 | contig 13286 bp, 31 predicted proteins | sample SB02metaG_FD_202248 | JGI IMG/M metagenome (GOLD analysis project Ga0307488, IMG submission 202248) | Sea-ice brine microbial communities from Beaufort Sea near Barrow, Alaska, United States - SB 0.2 | ecosystem: Environmental > Aquatic > Marine > Coastal | place: USA: Alaska | collected...
TACTTTTCATTATTTACCTCTTGTTATTGCTATTATTTTTTTGACCTGTGATTCAATAACTGAAACTCTATTAGGCCAGTGAATGTATGCCTCTGGTGATTTTGCTAATTTAATTAATAGCGGTATGATAAGTTTTTCTAATTGAGCATATTTGTCTTTTTGTTCTTTGCCCAAATTATCTTTTCTTAAATCATACTCATCATCCATTTGCTTTTTAGCAATATCTAATTCTGTTTGATTCTTCTCGTTTACTGCTGATTTAGTAGAATTAATTAGAGATAAAACTTTGTCTAGTTTACTGTCTAATCTATTCACAATATCGCTTGATACCGCCTTAGCAGTACTGTCTGCCGTCTGTTTAACTACTTTTTCTGTTGTTTTAGATTGTTCGTCTGATGGTTTCTCTTTAACCGAGGTAAAACCCCAATCACCATCTGTCTCAAAACCCTCTAAAAAATCGAAGTCTGCCATATTTAATCCTTACTTATATTTATGCAGGTCCACCTTTAGACTTGCGATTCATATGTTTTTTTCTTATTCTATCAACTTGAGATTGTCTTACAGTTTTTGTACCATATCTATCAGCAAGTGGACTATTAGGGTGAGCCTCTGCAGCTTTAGACATTACCTCTTTCCAACCATTATCAGTCTTACCATCAAGACTGCCCACACTAGATACAATGTTTACTGTTGTAGGTGGTAATAATTCCATATGTTTCTTCTTTTTGAGTTTTTCCATTTCTGCAATAGACATGAAGTCCTCATAAACTGTGTTTGTTTTTTTATTTTTAAATGTGTATGTTGGCATTATTTTTTAAATTCATCAAAGGTTATTTTACCACCAGGGTACTTCCATGTACCGTCTGTATTATAATGGTCAGGATGATTACCTGTCTCTTTATACTTATTTATAGTCTTTGTTAAAGAGTATCCTTCTTCATTCTTCATAGACATAAACTTGTTTAGTACTATGTTTAAAGGATCCTTCTTGTATAGTTCTATAGCAAGATACTCTATAACCTTTTCATCCATAGATGTTTTTAAATGTTTACCCATATTTTTCTCCTAGTTTATAATGATTTTCTATATCTATACAGACATAAAAATACAAACATTATTATTAAAAACTCAATCATATTCGTAGTTATCTACAAACCATTCTGGTGTTTGTCTATCAGTCCATTTAGCAAAGTATGCCTTTGCTTCGTTATAATAATTTTTGTATGATTGAATCGAATCACCTGGTACTATGCATTGTGGATAGTGAGACATAGCAGGTGGTGGTTCTACCCAACCATTATCTTTTAGATTAATAGGTTTATGTTTTAAAAGTTCTTTGAGCAATTCAATTGTACTGTGGTCTTTTTTATATCTGTAGGTATATTCTTTCCCAAGTTCCCTGAACAACGAGTACAGCCAGTCGTAGTGCTGACTAGAAGAGCGAGCCCACACAGCACTCGGATGGTGTAAGTGGCACGCTTTGTAAATAGTTGCTTCTTCATTTTTATTTTCTAATCTATATCTAGTTACTTTTCTTCCTGTTTTAGATTTGGCGATATATTGTGTACCGTCAATCATTCTTTTTGCTGTTGATAATAATTGAGCGTATTCAACTATCATTTTAACCACATGCTTATCAACATGAAGTTCAGCACAAATTTTTGTGTTATTGTGTAAATAAAATATATTCATAGTATAGTATCATTATATCAGTTTAATTCTCTCTTGTCAAGCTTTTTCAGGTCTTTCATTAGTTCTTGTAGTTTATCTTTCCACATTCTTTTAAAATCTGGATCTTTAGCACTCTCATACATCTTGTGTAAGTTTGAAACTCTATGCCAAAACAATTTCATAGGTTCATCAAATTTTGGTTTTTCTATTTTATAACTCATAAACACCTCTCAAATTATATTTAATTATTTCTTTTACTAGTTCAACATATGAAGGTTTACTAGCATATTTGTCTAGATAGTTTGCCAACTCCATTGCGTCATTAACACCGTTTGCTCTTGCTTCTCTTAGTTCTTCAAAAGCATAAACATTGTTTAGTATATGTAAATAGTCAACTACACTTTCACATTTACTAGCATACATTTTTACACCCCATCCTGGCCACTTTGTCCAAGGTATAGGTAATAGATATGGTACGTCTTTATTCCACGTTCTAATACCGAATAGATTATTACCCTCATTGGCAAATCTAGATTTACCCCAACCAGTCTCTATAACTGCTTGAGCAATAATTAGTTCATTAGGAATTTGATATTCTGTTTTTATACTTTGATACAAATAATTGATACAACTATTTAAAGACTTAACAAAAGTTTCATTTGATGATGTATCAATATCTGGTAGTTGATATGTTCTTTCAACAATCTTATGAACACCATACTCTAAATCAATAGTTCTAAAATTAATAGTATCTACAGCAGGATTTTGTATCCAACTTTCTATATCATCAACCTCGGTTGTCGTGGTCCATTCGAATCCAGGACAACTATCGTCTGTACAATTTTCTTTTTTTACAGTATTTGTAAAAATGAAAATTACAAACAAACAAAGTATTATTAAATAAAAATTGTATTTTTGCATATTAACTTATATTAGTTTTTTTAAGTCCCTTTTAGTAGCATATGACTTGTGAAGTTTACAAGTGAACCATCTATACTTTGGCTCAGGTGTAGCAGGACCTTCAAACTCTAATTCGTTTGTAGCCTCTGAATAAATTAATTTCTTTAAGAACAAAGATATTGCGGCATCATATTCTTTACAAGGTTTATATCCATGAAATGTGTCCCTAATTCTTCTAGGTGTTTGATATGTACCTTTTCTGTTATCTATAATTCCTTTTATTATTCTTTTCTCGTATCTGTTTAGTTTTTGTTTTATCAAAATGTAACCTTTCTTTTATTTATTGTTCTAGTTTGTAGTCATGAAGTATTTTATTAATAGCATTCTTCATATTGATATCTATTCTTTTTAAAAGAATTCTACCTAATTCATCATCAGTTTCTATTTCTTCTTTAATCTTTTTGTTGATTTTATTGATTTGACTATAAGCAATGTTTCTAATTATAGCAAGTGCCATGTTATTCATATTAAAGTTCTCCTATTTCTTCTTTAAAAGATTGATAATAGGCAACAACCGTACAATATCCAAAAAAGAATGTTAAGAATAATGTAATGTATAATAATATAGTCATTATGCAGCCCTCACTAAGTTTTTAATTAATTCAATCTTTCTTTCAATTTGTAGTTTCTCATCAAATGTTCCACTATATTTTTCACCGGTTGAATTTTCCCAAAGTTTCTTGGCAAACTCAAATTGTTTTTCGTATATATTATCGTTCATAATGTAGTCTTTCTGTTTTTGTTAATAATTAATTACGATTGTATTTTGTAATCTTTTAATTATATTGTCAAGATTTAACTCTTTGTACACATAGTCGTATGCGTCAGCCTTTAATTGTTTGGCATAGTCAAGTTGTGCGAATACATCTTTTTGTTCTTTAAATTCTTTAAATACAACATCTAAAGTCTTGTAAGCGAAGTCAATTTTTCTTTTTTTCATAATATAATCTTTCTTTGTTTGTTAATATACTCTTATTATACACTAAAAATAGCAAGAATACAAGCGTTATTCCAGTAAAAATGGACTAAAAAACCCTTATTTTTCAGGGTTTTTGAAATTATTCCACATAAAAAAACCCTTATAAATCAACAATTTAAGGGTGTCTTAAACTATTGAAATATAAGGGTTTTAGTAGGGGGTCCTAGGTATATTACATTAATAACCCCTAATATTAACTATTTTTAACTATTTTTTCATAAAATTGTCATCCCAATTGAATGCTTCTTTTACTAGATTCGCTGTGAATCCTTTGTACTTATTGTTGATTTTTTTGTTTACAACTACTACTAGGAACTCAGCCTCTTCAGCTGATAATCCTTCTAACATTTGAACAAAAAGTATTTCTCTTTTGTTTTGTGATAAAGTACTATCGCCACCTTTTGTGAATAGATACAATCTTTTTGCTTCTTGTTGTAGCAAAGTATGGTCTGTTCCTAAAGGAGCGTCATTTGCTTCATATGGTATATCCTCACCTTGTGGTAATAACCATTCTATTTTAGGGTCAAAAGCACCTTTTAAAGTTTGTCTCAAAGCAACAGAATCGTTGTCTTTAAGTACTTTTAGTTTTCTTGTTTTATCTTTTGCGTTGTTGATTTTTGTAGCAATCTCATTCATTAGAGGTGGTAATGCTCTACCTGTTTCAGATAGTGCTGCCATGCCTCGTCTTGATGATAATGCTGGGTGTGATTGTGTAGGGTTGTCGCCTCTACTATCACTTTGTATTGATCCATCTGGATTTCTTCTTATTATAGCCATTTAAGGTCTCCTTAACAGTTCTTTCGAAGTCTAAAATTCATCAATGACTTCGATTAAAGTTTTAAGTTTTTTGTTTATAAAGTAACCTAGTATTTTATCTCTACTCGCTACTTTGACATTCAAAAACTCATTATTAATTTTTGCCTCAAGTTCTTGAGGTATACAATTTAAATCAATTAGTATTCGATTTCTATTGTAATTCTTTTCTTCTTCTTCGGTAAAGGTCATAAAAACTTCCTCTACCCAACTATTTATCTTCTTTTTACTTAAAGGTTTTTGTCGTCTACCTTCAACAAAAACATTGTCGTCTGACAATACATTAGGGATACCATCACTTCGGTCGCCTTTTAATATATGTTCTTTAATATATATACTTGGATTTTCATCTTTACCTACAAATTTGTTTAGAACAGGATTATACTGTTTAACATATTCATTATGTAATTGAATAAAATCTTTGTCACCTGATAATATTAATATTTTCTTTAAATGATTAGGACCAATTACTGTTTGATGTTTTCTAACCAAGGCTGCAATGATATCATCTGCCTCAGCAGTTTCTAATTCAATAACCTTGTATGGCATAAATGTTTTAATCTCATTCTTGATACTTGCCAACATTGTAAATATAGCATCCCAATCATGGTCTGATTTTGCTCTATTTGCCTTTCGACCTGCCTTATAGTTAGGAAAGACTTCTCGTCTCCATACATTCTTACTATCACAAGCAATAACCATTTCGCCGTATTCTTTTCTGAATTTTTTATTATGGGCACGGAGTGAATTAAGAACCATATGTCTAACAAGTTCTTCATTTAATTCTGGTGCATTTCTGCCATTGATTTGAACCATTAGGTTCGATATCATTATCTGGTTTATATCTACTATAATCATTATATAAAGACCTTTAATATTCCTGTAAACAATAAAGTTGCTAAAGCACCATTTAATAAAATTAATGCCCTATCATGCCATAGGTATCCAACCCAAAACCAACCTAGTGTTCCTATAAAACTAAAATATAAATCGAAGGTATTAAATCCACCAGCCGCCCTAAAGCAAACTGCAATTAAGATAAAGATACTTGCAACCCATTTAACATACCATGATAAGTCAAATTTAGGGGTAATCTTTTTAAATACTCTTGTTGAATTGAGGGCTTTTATTTTGTCGTCTAACTTTTCTTTGTATGTCATAATGTTATTATATCAGGTTATTGACCTGTTGTCAAGCGTTAATCCAAATTAATATCTGGATCAAACTGTATATCTAGTTCTTCTGGATCTATTTTCTTCTTCTTCTTCTTTATTTTGATTTTACTATAGTTAATATCTGTCATTTTTCTACCGTCTGGTAAAGTGTGTATTTTAGCAATACTATCGGTAACGAATTGCATTGGGTGAGTTCTATCAAAATCTCTTTTTAATAATGATTTAAGAGACTCAATAACTATAGCTAAATCTCTTAAAAAAATATCTGATTTTGTATCAGTTGCATTTTCTTGAAGCACATGAATAATATCTAGTGTAAGCGATTCAGTTATCTGTTCTATAAATTGACCTTCTTTTATTTTTCTTGCTTCTTCCTCTGTTATTTGAGGTTGCAAAGGATCTTTTTTATGTATCACTCTATGACCAGGAAATTTAATTAGTTTGCCCATTTTTCTTTCTTTTGTCTAATCTTTCTTTTTTTGCTCTTCTTGACTCAGCAAGTCCTAGATTAAGTAGTGCCTCTTCTTCGGCCCACTTATCGTGGAAGTATTCTTTTATCTTTTCTTTTTTTGGAGTTCTCTTTTTATCCATGATATAGCCTGATATGATGTAGGTTTTCTAGTAACCATTCTTCTAATTGCTTTATGTACACTAGGATTTACATCCTCAGCAACTTTATTATTATCTACAATAATGAAATTACCTGTACCAAATAGTCTTTGTAGTTTACCTATATTTTGTTGTACTGTTTTGTGATTTGTCATCACAATAGCGTCTGGTAGTTTTCTTGCTCTCATCTGATTTCTTTTAAGAGCAACCTCTAAACTTGTATTAACAAATATCATATGAGTATCATAGCCAAGTTGTTTCATTAACCTTGCTTCTGATTCTATTCTTGAAACATCCCTCGCTGTGCTGTCTAATATAAGACCTAATCGACCTTCTAGTGCAAGTTTCAATTGTGTACCTGTTCTCGCTTTTGCTTTTGCTCTTATCTCGTCTCGTCTTTCAATCTCTTTCGGATCTTGTTGAGCAAAATTTAAAGACATACTCTCTTTGTTTAAAGCAATTTCAAAAGCCTTATCACTATTAATAACTTTTAATCCCATACCAGATAGTGTTCTTTCAGATACCCATGATTTGCCTGAACCAGGACCACCTGCTAAAAAGAACGCTTTAAAGATGTTTGGATCGTACACACCTTCAGTAATGTATTGTTGAAAATCTATCATGCTACTATTTATGTATCTTGTTAAATTTTTTCACCTTTAAAATTTATCTTACCTTCATTAATAAAGTGTTCTTTTAACTCATTATAACCACCAATATGAATATCATTCATAACTATTTGTGGTATAGTTTTAACTTGTTTTCCTAACACTTTAAATAATTCATCAATAGATAAATCTTTTGTAACCACTTTTTCTTCGTATTCGTGACCAAGACTCTTTAATAAACTCTTGGCCTTATCGCAATACGGACATTGTGGTTTACTATAAACCGTTATCATTTATAGGACCTCCTCTATAGCATTTTCTGCTAATTCGTTAATGTCAACATCATTATTTGCATTTTCAGCAATATAGTCCGCAAGTCTATTTGCGTCACCAACACCCATTTTTAAACCAACATAAACTCTATATTGACCAACTGGTGTTTCATATACTGCTTTTTCCCATGTTTCATAACCTTGAACCATAGTCTTTGCAATGACATTGACGATTGTGCTTTCAATTTTTGAAGCCACTTCTTTGTCATTGTTTGAACCAACCTCTGTAGTATATAGTTCAGTTCTCTTGTTCATTTCTCCTGTCAATTGGTCAGCAAGAGCTGCCTTAGCAATCAATGTTGCTTTTTCAATTGCCAATTGTAAATCAGGACTTGTACCTTGACCTACAGAATAGATATACTTCTCAGCATCCCTATCGAAAAGAATACCCTCATCAATTGAAGCGTCAATATACCATTGAGGTACCTCATTTAATAAACGGTTATCTTTCATATTTGCTTCTTGCTTAACTTTATATGTACTACTACAATTTGCTAAAGTTAAAGACATTAAAGCGATTAATATAATTTTCATCATGTATTTACTCCTTCACTTCTGTTATTATATTTGTTGTTGTTTCTAAAATTTTTGTTAAATTAACAATTTCAGAAAATTCAGTCCAATGTATTGTTAAGACAACTATACAAGTTACGATAACTAATAATTTATACATTTTACTCCTCATTCCAAACACCCTTTTCATTTAAACAAACTAACCCTGGTGTTTTAAAGGGGTGGTCTGGTCTTGCCATTTCTCTGCAATAAGCAGGAACTGTCAAATCTGCATAATAAAACTTAGCGAATAATTCCCAGTAATTAGGACCATCGTAACCGTCATTACATTTTAATACTTCTTCTTTTGTTGTTTCTTTAATCAAACATTGGCTGTCTTTACATCTTTCCGTAATTACAACTTTAATCATACAAGGATTCTCATTTAACCATTTTGACTTTTCAGCCGCAAACACATAATTACTTATTAACAAAAATGTTATCAATAATAATGTTGAAACTACAAAAGGTCTTATTGGATCTTTCATTCTTTACCTTCACTTGTATTGAATCCTTTAGATAGTATATCTGTCTCTTTAACAAAAATGCCGTCAATCATTTTACCTTTTCTATCTTTAATATCATTATAAGCAACTGATAAACAATCTTCCATTGTTATATTATTTCTTTTCATTATATTCAACATAATAACCATCATGTCTCCTAGGTCGTCTTTCATGTCTTTTTTCTTACAAACACTATCACTTAACTCGCCTAGTTCTTGTTGTAATTTTAAAACTTGGTCTTTATCAGTAGAACCTTCAATTAAATTTCTATCTTTATGCCATTTTATTATCTTATCAATTAAGTTTTCCATTAATGTCATACCACCAACAGTATTTACTACGGTGCCCATTTGTTTATAATTTAAAGGATTCATGTATTTGTACTTTCTGTTATTTGCCAACGACCATCTGGTAATTGACATACTGTTCCTGTTTCACTTTCTCTCGATATACCAGACATTGGCCAAGAATGTTCAATACTAATAACAGACTCATAGTCTCGACATCTGAAATTGTTATTTACATAAGTTCTATTAATTGTTATTGAACCCCAATTACCATTAGCACTATTACCCCAATTTGTATGGGATCTTTTGCCTGGTGCTGTGTTTAGTGTATCTACAAATATTGCCGAGTGTGTATTCATATCATTCTTATAGAACAAAGTTGACCCCCACAAAGCACCAACAAGTGTACAAGCGGCAGTTAGTGGTACATTTGTTTCAAGTAATGTACGACAAGCAGTATATCCTGTAACTGCACCTACACCTGTTCCTAAATGAGTTGAAACTTGTTTTTGAGAGCATCCTGTACTAACTAAAAAAATCAATAATATAAACATTATTGAAACAGCATACTTTAAATCTTTTTTATTCGGCATTATCTACCTATATCTTTTATGTTTGATTTACTAATAACTTGATATGCACCTTTATTATAAGCAGGTGCAACTGTAAAGTTTTTACTTTCTTCTAATCGCCAGTTTGTTTGAGGTTTAGTACCAGCAATTCTTCTGGTGCCCCTTGCTGGATTCGAACCAACCACCTGCTGATTACAAATCAGCTGCTCTACCGAATGAGCTAAAGGGGCAGTCTTATTTTTTTCCCACCAGTTAGGTATAACTTTGAAATCTTTTTTACTCACTTTTCTATCGGGATCAATGCCTTTACTAATCAAAAATTTTCTGTGTTTTGCTCTCGCCTCTAATAAACTCTTTGTTTCAGTAAGTTTTTTCTTCTTCTTACTACCTTGATAAACGTAAAATAATCCCATAATGTCTCTTATTATATACTAGTTTGACTAATATGTCAAGCCTTTATTGTTTTATTAAGTTTTCTGTGAATTTTGGCATGAAATCATGTTTAAAAAACTGTCTGCCATTCCACTTTTGACCGTAATCATTCCAAAAGTCATTATCGGAATACGGTGTATTTTCATTACCAAACTCATCATCATAAGTATGATAGTATTCTGAACCTGATATTATATCAACACCAGAATCTCCAGTAAAATTACTAGCAGTTTCATTAAAGTTTTTATCACAAAACACTTTAACTTTTTCTTTTAACTCTTTTGAGTTTAATCTACCTAATTGAGATAAAGGGACATTTCTGAAAATAGTATTATGTATTTTGAAATCTGGTTCATATCTTTCCTCAGAATCGGTATACTCTCTCCAGTAAACTAAATGTATTGTGCTATCTTTACTCATTATTTACAGTCCTCGTTTTTATATTCTTCTGGTTGTAATGCACATTTGTAGTTCTTGTCTGCCTTCATTCTCATATCAGCAGCAATACCGTCTAGTATATTAGGCATATTGTTAAATACAACTTGAATAATCTCTAAAGACATTGTGTGTAATAGTTTTTGAGTCTCGGCATTCATAATTGCACCTTCATCTAAATCAGTACCTTTGATAGTTTCAGTAAGTATATGACCGATAACAGCTGTGTTGTAGTCGTTAGCTGAGGCAGTTTCGACCCATAAGAATAATCCCCATATCCATACGCAAATTATAACTAATACTTTTTTCATTATATATTCTCCTTTGCAATTTCTTTATCAATTAGATTTTCACTTATCACTTCAAACAAAGTTTTACCCTTTGAGAAAAGTTTTGTTTTTGCAATTACAATTCTTCTCTCTAATCTAGCAAGACTTTGCATTTGTTCTTTTGTTATTGTGTTTTTTTTCATAATATAGATATATTATATCAGAGTTTAACACAAATTGCAAGCATTATTCCAATAAAAATGGATTAAAAAAAGGTAGTAAATTCAAGGGTTTATGGGGATATTTAGAATGATTCTAATGTGTTTTAGTATGTGAAATAGTATAGAGACACCTAGGGCTTTAAAATCAGTAAGTTTTGTTCTACTTTTGTTCTTCTTTGTGCCAATTACTCAATCTGCCTCGTAAGTAGTGTTTAGCAGGATCATATCTATGAGATACATTATCATACCACCACTTTGAAGCAAAGTAGAGCATAGTTTTAAACTGTGCCATCTTATCGCCCTAAGTGTTGAAGTTTGAGATATCAAATCAAATTTCGGATTAAGTTTTACCAAAAAGGTATTACTCATTCCTATTTAGACAAATTATTTTTTTGAGAGTTTTTTGAGCGATTCCTTTAGAATATTAGAGCCGCCGATACGAACATTTATAATGCCGTTGTAGTATTCATCAGTTTCTAAAACTTTTCGTTCAAACTGTTCTTGTGCTTCTAAGTAACTTGCAACACCTCGACTAGGGCAATAATATAATATTTCTCTAGTGAATTTATCTTCGCCAAGTGTCTTTATATCAGAAATCAGGTTTTCAGACGATCCCCAATAGGTCTTCCAGTCACTTTCTTTAGTACCTCGTCTTTTGTTCTTTCGACCTTTGAGTGGTTTCTTTGTAGTCTTGAATTTTGCTAACTTCTTACCTACATACTTTTTACTGTCAGTAAGATTAGTTATCAGATATACAAAGGCTTCACAGTCTTGAGGTAGTTCTTCTACAATCTCACCTTCGTATGACCAGTACCAACTATATTGTCTAGTCCCAGTTTTCATCAATGTCGGTTACTGCTTCTTCATGTTCTTCGTGTTCTTCACCACAAAATGGGCAAAATTGTTCTATATAATCTTCCGGCAAGTCATGTTTTACTATGTATGTTGCCGAGCAGTTATCACACACAGTTTTTAAGTTAGGGTTACTCATAATTTAAATCCTTTAAATGTTTCTTTTTCAACATCTTGTTTAATACCACCAACAATATAACTTTCTATTTCAGTCTCTTGTGGTGCGTTTTGAAGGCCTCTACTATTTAACCAATGTTGAGTCCATGGTAGAGGGTTATTATTAGTTGGTTGGTCATAAACTTTATTTAGACCGATTGCTGCCATTCTTTTATTTGCCATAAATTCTACATACTGATTTAATAATGTATCATTTAGACCAATCATAGAGCCTTGATTGAACAAATACTTTGCCCATTCTTTTTCTTGTTGAACAGCTGTATCGTACATATCATAAACTTGCTGTTCACATTCTTTCATAATTTTAAGCATTTCTTTGTCGTTTTCTTTTTTACGATAGTTATTTAAAATGTTTTGTGATACTGCAAGATGTAAGTTTTCGTCTCTAGCAATTAGAGATATAATCTTAGCACTACCTTCCATAAGTTTCAACTCACCAAATGCAAACGAGCAAGCAAACGAAACATAGAATCTAATACCTTCAAGTATATTTACATTTACTAGTGTTAGATATAACAGTTTCTTTAATTCATATTTGTCACCTTTACCAAATAAATGATATTGATGAGCATATGTAATAAACTTATCGTAGGCGTCTGTAACTGTTTTAGCTCTTGCCATAATCTCTGGTGTGTCAATAATTGTATCTAAGACAGCAGTAGGATCAGAATAAATATTTTTCATTATATAAGTGTATGAACGACTATGTATTGTCTCACTAAAGTCCCATGCAACTAACATAGATTCTAATTCAGGTAAACTACAAAATGGTAAAAACGCAAGACATGGTCCACGACCTTGTACACTATCTAATAGCGTTTGATACTTTAGATTAGATGTAAAGATATGTTTCTGTTCAGCTGATAATTGTTGAAAATCGTTTCTATCTTTTTGTAAAGATATTTCTTCTGGTCGCCAAAAGAAACCTAATTGTTGTTGATTTAATTTTTCAAAAATAGGATATTTCTGTTGGTCAAATCTTTGTACATTTGGTTCTTCTCCGAAAAACATGGGTTGTTTTAACCAGTCTACTTTTTTTATGTTGAATGTTTTAGACATTATATCGCACACGCCTCACAATATTCTTGATAATCTTCATCTGTTTTAAATTCCTCTCTAGTTTTAGTATCTTCTTTAACATCATCATGCCATCCAACAGGATGTACAGGCTCATCTACATCTGATTTTGCGTCATATGTATTTTGATAGTAAGATGTTTTCCATCCTAACTTATATGTAGTTAGTAAATCATTTGCCATAACAGACGTAGGTACTTCTCCGTCTTTATAGTTTTCTGGATTGTAACTCCAGTTACCACTTATTGCCTGGTCAAAATATTTCTGCATAATAGAAATAGTATTAATATAACCTTCATTACTTTTCATGTCCCATAACAATGTATAGAAATTCTTTAATCTATTGTAATCAGGAACTATTTGTTTGAGTGTTCCTTTTTTACTTTTTTTAATCGAAAGAAAATCACGAGGCGGTTCAACGCCGTTCGTAGCATTAGATACAACCGAGCTACTTTCAGACGGCATCTGAGCAGAAAGGGTACTGTGTCGGAGTCCGTGTTCTTTAATATCATTTCGTAAAGTAGTCCAATCATAACTTAACTTTCTTTTGACTAAATCGTCAACATCTTTCTTATATGAATCTATTGGTAGAATACCATCACTATATTTAGTTCTTTCAAAATACTCACAAGCACCTCTTTCTTTAGCCAAAGTATTACTTGCCTTCAATAGATAGTATTGAAATGCTTCTGTAACTTCATCAACTAGTTTCCATGCTTGTTTATCATCATACTTAACTTTATTCTTTGCAAGAAAATGA
>Ga0307488_10003424_pt1 | contig 13283 bp, 10 predicted proteins | sample SB02metaG_FD_202248 | JGI IMG/M metagenome (GOLD analysis project Ga0307488, IMG submission 202248) | Sea-ice brine microbial communities from Beaufort Sea near Barrow, Alaska, United States - SB 0.2 | ecosystem: Environmental > Aquatic > Marine > Coastal | place: USA: Alaska | collected...
TTTTAGGGAATGTTGCACACGAATTAAAAACACCACTTTTTACTGTACAGGGTTATATTCTTACACTTCTAGAAGGTGCAATGGAAGATAAAAATATTCGCTTAAAATACCTTGAGCGCGCAAACAAAGGTGTAGAAAGATTGGTTGCCGTAACCAAAGATTTAGACATGATTGCCAAACTAGAGACGGATGGTTTAAAGCTAAACAAAGAGGTGTTTAATATCTTAGAAATCATTCAAAATGTGTTTGATTTATTTGAAATGAAGGCAAAAAAAAGGAATATAATTTTAAAGTTTGACAGAATTTATGAGTTCCCTGTTTTTGTAATTGGAGATATTGAAAAGACAGAACAAGTACTTATTAATTTGGTTGTAAACTCTATTAAATACGGCAAACCAAACGGAAGAACTATTGTAACCGCAGATGAGTATGACCATAATAAATTTGTAATTCGAGTTATAGACAATGGTGAAGGTATTAAACAAGAGCATTTCTCCCGTTTATTTGAACGTTTTTACAGAGTAGACCAAAGTAGGTCTAGAGAACAAGGTGGTTCTGGTTTAGGCTTGTCTATTGTAAAACACATTGTTGAAGCCCATAACCAAAAAATCTTACTAAAAAGCACTTTTAGACAAGGGTCTGAATTTTCATTTACAATGGAAAAAGCAAAATAAACCTATATCAGGAAATAGTTTTTATGTGCAAAATGAAAGTGACAGGCACATTATATTAAATCAAAACCAATGTCTTTTCTATAATTCATTTGCTTGAAATGAATCTTATCAATACTTCTGTAACTTTTTTCTAAAGCTTCTTCAATTGTATTGCCTAGAGAAGTTATTGCCATAACTCTACCTCCACTTGTTACTACTTTAGCGTCTACAGTTGCAGTTCCTGCATGAAAAACAATAGATTCGTCTATGTTCTCGAAACCTGTAATTTCTTTGTTTTTTTCGTATGCTTCTGGGTAGCCACCAGAAACCAACATCACTGTTGCTGCTGTTTTATCGGTTACCGAAAAAGATTTTTCGTGTAGATTTTGATGCGCAACACCTTCAAACAACTCAAATAAATCTGAGGTTATTCTTGGCAATACCGCTTCCGTTTCTGGATCTCCCATTCTTACGTTATATTCTACTACAGACGGATTTCCATTATCGTTCATCAATCCAATAAAGATAAAACCTCTGTAATCAATTCCGTCTTTTTGCAATCCTGCAATTGTAGGTTTTACCACCAATTCTTCCACTTTATTTAAAAAAGCTTCGTCTGCAAAAGGAACAGGAGAAATTGCACCCATTCCGCCAGTATTTAAACCCGCATCTCCTTCTCCAATTCTTTTGTAATCTTTTGCTGAGGGCAATATTTTATAACTTTTACCATCTGTTAAAACAAAAACAGATAATTCTATACCTTTTAAAAATTCTTCGATTACAACCGTTGTAGAAGCCTTCCCAAACTTCTCATTAGAAACCATATCTTGTAGCTCTATTTTTGCTTCTTCTAAAGAATTTAAAATTAGTACTCCTTTACCCGCAGCCAAACCATCTGCTTTTAATACATAAGGTGGTTCTAAGGTTTCTAAAAAAGTATAACCTTCTTCTAAGTTTTCTTTTGTAAACGACTGGTAACGCGCTGTAGGTACGTCGTGTTTTTGCATAAATTGTTTCGAGAAATCTTTACTTCCCTCTAGCAATGCTCCGTCTTTTTTAGGTCCAATTACAGGAATGTTTTTCAAATCTATATCTGCTAGAAAGAAATCATGAACCCCTTCAACTAAAGGAACTTCTGGACCGACAACTACCATTTTAATATCATTCTCTAAAACAATTTGCTTAACCGCTTCAAAATCTGAAATATTTACATTGATATTTTTAGCTATTTTGTGAGTTCCGGCATTTCCTGGCGCTACAAAAAGTTGAGTTACTTTTCTACTTTCACTCAATTTTAATGCAAAGGCATGTTCTCTACCTCCAGAACCTAAAATAAGAATATTCATTATGTTGTTGTTGTGTTTTTGTTGATATGTTGTTGTTGCAAATATATTTTAAATTCCTTGGACTCCGGCTTTATAATAAGATACATTTTAAAGAAACCCATCAACAAGTGAAACGTCCTTTTTTTTAATTAAAACCCCACTTTAAAAAATATTTTATGGCGGATGAAGTATGGCGTATAAATAACTTAAAACTTTTAGAAGAACCCTGTTTTAATACATGCGTTATTTCTTCTTGGGGGAAATATAACTTTTTCTTCCCTATTAAATCTATCTTTTTACAAATATCAATATCTTCCATATATAAAAAGTAACGTTCGTCGAAACCGTTTAATTTTATAAAGTCTTCTGTATTGTACAAGTGAAAACAACCTGTTATATATTCTGCATAAAATGCTTCATTTAAATTTTTATCTCTATACGTTCCTTTATTTATTTCTTTTTTAAATATCGGCTTTAAAAAAACAAACCTTCTTGCTAAAAGCTCCGAAATAGATGGATACCGTCTGCATGAATACTGATGCTTTCCGTTTGGAAAAAGCACTTTAGGCGCTATCATTGCTAAACTTTTATTTTTTTCTAATTCTTCAATTAAGTTAAAAATAATACTAGGGTTAAAGTAAACATCCGGATTTAAGACAAGATGAAAATTAGAAAAATTATTAATTTTATCTAGTATTTTATTATGCCCAGAGCCAAAACCTATATTTTTTTCTGTTGCAATATATTCTATACAATCATCTACAAAAACATACTCGAAAAATTTTGTGGGTGTATTGTCTATTAAGTATAATTTCTTTTCGAAAGGAATTTTCAAGAAACATTCAATTGCTGTATGTAAATCAGATAAGGTTTCTTTAAATAAAACTATCGAACCACTTATAATCATATTATTGTTCATTTAATATGCCTTTTCTTCTTTAATAAAAAAATTAAAACAAGTTTGAGCTATAATCTTTATATCTAAAAAAAAAGACCAATTTTCTATGTAAAAAACATCTAATTTCACACGATTTTCTATGTCTATTTTTTTTATTACTTCGCCCCTATAGCCACTAATTTGAGCAAGCCCAGTGATGCCTGGTTTTACAGAATTTCTAATTAAATAATTTTCAACTTCGTTTATATATTTTTCGGTTTGAATATTGATATGCGGTCTGGGGCCTACAGTACTCATGTCTCCTAATAGCACATTAAAAAATTGCGGCATCTCATCTAAACTTGACTTTCTTAAAAATGACCCTACTTTGGTTATTCTGTAGTCATTTTTAGATGCAGAAACCTTGTCTGCCTCCGAATTTATCTTCATAGACCTTAACTTATAACAAAAAAATTGTTTCCCATTAAGACCATCTCTTTTCTGTTTAAAAAAAAAGTTTCCTTTCGAATCTATTTTTATAACTACCCATAGTATGGGTAACAACCAAGATAAAATTAATATACAAACTGTTAGCGAAAATAAAATATCAAAAACTCTTTTTATAATATGTGTTTCTATATTTTCGAAAGGTAAAGATTTTGGTTTTAAAATAGGTGTAGTACCAAAATATTCTAATATAAAGCCCTTACTATAAATTGCTTTATTTTCAGGTAAAAGCCTTAATTGCAAATTATTTTCCTCTGTAAATTTTGTTATTTTTATTAATTTTGCTGAATTCATTACGGAAGGATCACAGTATATTTCGTCTATATTATGATCCATAATATATTTAAAACCTTTATTCGAGGAACCTAAATAGTGCTTCGATTTAAATACTTTATCTGAAAAAAAACCACTAAATCGATAGCCTAAGTCATTTTTATTATGAAATAGATTTTCTAATCTTTTTGCTGCCCCTATTTCTCCAAAAAGGACAATTTTCCTAAAATTCTTACCAACAACCCGGTATCGTTTCAATAAATAGAAAATAGAAAACTTAAAAAAGGTAATAAAAGAGAATATTAGTACTAAAAATGCAAATTGCTTGTTTACAATTACACCTTCTTTAAAAATGCTGAAATAACTGAGGTATGCAAGAGAAAATATAAAAAACTGTGAAATTAAAAGTGTAACTATTCTACTAACATGCGTATACCGATACACATTATAAAAAGTAGTATAATAAGAAATAACCAACCAAAAGGAAGAGATATAAAAAACAAACGAAATATTTAAGTATTCACTGTCTGAAATAAAAAAAATTACAGCATTAATTAATAACAAGTCTATTAAAATTATCAGAGGTCTAATTAATATGGATTTTTTCTGTCTCAAAAAGTGTATTTGTTTTTTTTAGTTAATAATAAGGATATCGTTATGAAGAAAACCATACCTCTCTGCCTCCAAAGAAATGATTCTGTGATACAAACTGCTAGTAAGAGCAAAATAAAGGATGCTAAAAAATAATTTCTATTAACAATTGCTTCTTTTAAAATTAAAACAAAAATTAATACGAATATACAAAAACCAATCAATCCTAATTCTGCAAAAACTTGTACATATTGGTTGTGATAATTGTAGTTTAAAAATCCTGGATAAAAGTTATACTCTTTGTATTTATTATTTAAACTATTTTGAGAATTATTTAAACCAGTACCCAAAAATATTTTTTCTTGTTCTTGTAAAATTTCAATAAATGCTTTTACCTGAAAAATACGCAAACCAAAACCCGTCCAGATATACACATGTCCAAAACTTTCTTTGTTTAAAACTTCATGAATCTTTGTTTTCTGAACCTCTACCTCTACTCGCTTAAAAAGATTGCTAGAAGCAACTATAAATATAATTAAAACTCCTAAAATTAAAAGAACAGACTTCAAATTTATTACAATTCGTTTTCTTTTTTTAATCACATAAAATAGTGTGGTTGTGAAAGTAACAAAAATTATTATTTTAGAGGAAAGAAGAATTAGAAATAAGCTTAAAATAAAAAGACTAAATACCTCTAACTTCGATTTGTTTTTTTTTACTAAAAAAAAGGTAACCGCTAAGCTTACAAACACAGACAAATAGATTGCATTTAACGCTCCTAAATTGTTGCTCAACTTATGGTAAAAAAAATAGCCGATATCTGAATTATTAAAAGCATTTATGCAAGCAAATAATAAGCAATAAAGTGCGTAAAATACGAGCGTCTTTGAAAAAATACTAACTACTTTATGTCCGTTAAGTTGCGCACTGTTACTTAATATAAATGAAAGTGGTATTACTAAATAAGATAGAAACCTTATCAAACCTGCCTTCGTATTTCCTGCATCATGCGTCCATAGTAAAGAAAACAGACCTAAAACATAAAAACCTATGAATAATAGAGAAATATTATTTACGTAAAAATATTTTTTATTTGTTATAAAACGATAAAGAGATACAAGAAAAAATAAAATTATTGCACAGCTATTAAGGGCATAACTCCCTAGCGGAAGAGTAACTAAAATAAGAATAAGAAGTACTTCAAAAACAGTGTACTGTTTAAATTTTTGCAAGACATTCATTAAAAAAGGAGAGGTAAGTGCCATTTATTTTATTAATATCGTACTCATTTTTTATTTTTATGCTATTATTTTCAATCTTAAGAATTTCTTTACTTTTGTTCTTGTTTTTAAAATAAAAGCTCACATCTTCTGCATTATAAAAATAATAAGCGTCTCCCTTAAGAACGGCCTTATTAAAGATATTATTGTGTGCAATAATTAAATTACTAGACCCCATCGCTTCAAGTAAAGACGGGTTTGTACCACCAACAGAATGCCCATGAAAATAAAGATTGCAATAATGTCTTAAAGCGTTTAATTCATTATTATTATAAATACTCCCTAAAAATTTAATGTTTTTTTGATTTTTAAACTTATCTTTTAGTGTCTTGCCAAAACTGTTGCTATTATAATTACCAATTACCAAAAAAGGACTGTTTATTTCACTTAGAACTACGCCGTCTAATATGGTTTCAATATTATTTTCTGGTTCTATTCTAGCGATTAACATATTGTAATTTAACTTTTCTAAATTATATTTAGCCAGCACACTTTCATCAATTTCGGAAACTACTTTACTGCCGTATGCTATAAACTTCGAGTCTTTCTGATATTTGTTATCAATGTATTTTTTTATTCCTTCAGAATCTGAAATCAAAAAATCACTGTATTTTACACCCAACCTTTCTGCATACTTTAAAAAAACCCTTACAAAAAAAGTATACTTACTTCTTTTCCACTCTAAACCATCCATATTGGTAATAATTAATGGTTTTTTAGGAAAAAATAAAGACCAAATCGAGCTACTTGTGTACCCCAATTGTAAAATAATATCTAGATTTCGTTTTCTTGTATCTAAAATGCAATTTAAATCATACACAAACTGTCCTATTGTGCCCATTTTACCTTCTGGATCATTGCAGTGTACAATATTTACTCCTTTAAATACAGTTTGTTTATAGGGATGATTAGAAGAATTATATACGTAAACCTCGCACTCTTTTTCTACTAAAAAAGTTGCCAAATGTTCTGCAAACTGCTCAAAACCACCATAATGATTTGGAATACCTCTGGTGCCAATAATTCCTATTCTCATTATCTATAGATTATTTGTGTTTGACTTTAAAGCCATGAAAACTCCTAGCAACAAGGTTGTCTCTTCTACTAAATTATATAAACCTGTAATAATTAATGAAGAAATAATTAAATAAAGTGCCGTTCCAGAAAGTAAATTACCAAAATACTTAACTTCTATATTTTCTGTTTTTTGATATGCCTGAAAATATAATTTAAACAAAAAAACCAGATATAAAAACAGTCCTAAAATGCCCGTTTTAAATAAGATAAAAACATACCCATTATGCAATATTGGTATATACCTTATCTTTCCTTCAGAACTTATTGATGCCGAAAACTTTAAATCTACCAAAGCTCCAATTCCTTTGCCGTGTATGTAAGCTAAAGGCGATTCATTTAAGCCTTGAAAGGCACAGAAGGCTTCATAAGCTCTCCAATGATCCCAAAGAGCTGCTTTATTATTTATATCTAAGCTAGGAGAAAAAACTTCTGCCGGAGCAATCTTAATTTTATATAAGAAAGATTCGAAAGCATTGCCCAATCTGTCTACTTCGGTATTGTACAAATAAGTGTACAATCCACCAACTAATATTAAAAATATAAATCCATATTTTAAACCCTTTCTATTTAATTTCAGATAATTTAAAACTCCAAGTAGTAAAAATATAAGTCCAATGAGCATGGTTCTTGAAAAATATAAGAAAAACGACATGAATAATATCGTTAAGAAAAACATTCTCAACCTTTTTTTCAATATCACACGCAACGATGGTACTTTATTTCCAAGAATGATTAATGCTATTGAAAAAATTTCTATAATATTAGACAAACCACTTGTATTCCTAATTTTAGAAACTGAGGCATTGCTATAATCTATATATACTAAAGTGTGTATAATGTGGAAAGTCGCATAACATAAACCTAGGTATATAATTATTTTAAAAATAAATTTCCAATCGCGTATTAACCTCGTAGCAGAATACCCAATTAAAATTAAAATAATAGGTTTGGTAAAGTATAACAAGTCTCTTATAAAATCATATAATTTTGGACTGTTAAAAATGGATGAGAAGATGCCTATTAGTATTATAAATACCAACAAGGATAACAACTCAAAATCCTTTTTAAAAAACAACCCTTTATTTAAAACTATTAGAAATGCAGCTATTAAAATAAGTAAGATCGTATTTACTTCTAAAGAGGTTATTTCTCTTTGAATTATAAGTGCAAAGGTTAATAGAAATGCAGCTATGTCTCTCGTTGTTTTTTTCAAATTATTTTATATAAATGTATAAACGCATCCACATGTTTTTTAAGAGAAAAGTGAACATTTGCTCTTTTTTCTCCTTGAGTACCATAGATTGCCAATTGTTCTTTATTACAAATAAAAAATTCTATTGCTTCTTTTAATTTCACCTTATTATTAGGCTCAAACAAAATACCTGTTTTATTATTTTCTACAATTTCTTTGAGACCGCCATGATTAGCCGCTATAACTGGTTTTTTAGACAACATTCCTTCAATTGCCACTAGGCCAAAAGGTTCTGGGTCTGTTGTTGGTACAATAAGAATATCAATACAATCATAAAAATTCCAAATGTCTTTTTGAAAATCAATAATTGTTACTAAATTTTCTAATTTTTTAGATTTAATTGCAGCATTTAATTCATCAATTAAATATGTTTGAGATTTAATTGCAGAGCCTATAAAAAGCAATTTAATGTTTTTAGAGCCACTTTTTATAAGTTCTTCAAATACTTTTAATGCAAGCGCATGACCTTTATGTTTATTAATTCTTCCAATTAGTCCTATGACTATCGTTTCGGGATCTATCTCTTTAAAAATACTTTTTCTTAATGTTATTTGATTCTTACTTGCAGAAATTGGTATATCTCTGTCCAATCCATTGTAAATTATTCTAGATTTTTTTTCTAGTTTAGGCCTGTTTGAGTACAAATGTTCTGCTGATGCTTTTGAATTAAAGATTACATAATCTGAAAACCAATTTACTAAAAAAGGATACGATTTTGCAACAATTTTTGGTTGCTGAATAATTTCATGAACATGCCAAACATGTTTTATTTTATACTTTTTACTAAAAAATGCCCCTAGAAATACTGCCAAGGTGTTTGAGTGCACAATATCAATTTTTCTGCTACCTAATTTCGTTTTTAATACACGTACTGTTTTATATATTTGGAAAGGCAGTTTAATGATAGCCAAACTTTTAAATAACTCCCGAGATACTTTTATAACAGGTATCACATAAAATTCAATGTTTCGTTTTTTAAGCTCTTCAGATAGCGGGCCTTCTGATGGTATCACTATAATTGGATGAAATAAGTTTTTAATAGAAGTTACTAAATATAAAAGTGTTTTATCAGAGCCGTACAAATCTGCAGATTGGTGAATAAAAAGAATGTTTTTCATTATTTTACATATTTTAAGCACTTTAAAAAGTGTACTTAATAAATTCTTTAGCAACTATTCTATTGTAATAAACACACAAACTTTCTCTACTTTAAAATCATTTTAACAAAGGTAGAAAGATAATACTTGAAAAGTGAAAAATAAAAATCAAAAAAAGCAATGGGCTTCGGAATTTTAGCCGTGTTTATTTTTGCCTTCTTAGCCTCTTTAAATGCCTTAAATACATTTTTATTGCTAACGCCACCGTCTTTCATTTCAGCAGTAAATTCATCAATAAAAATTGTTTTTAAATTGCTTTTCGCTCTTAGTAACAATTCGTAATCACCAGTGATTTTATAATCTTCATTGTAAGCACCAAAAGTCTTAAAGTAGTTTTTATTATGAAAACAGCCCACCTGTGAAATCTTCATATACCTTTTAAACTGTGGCCATTTCCAGGTGTCTGCAAAAACATGTTTTACTTTCGTTTTATTTATTAATTTCACTTTAGAGTGAATAAAATCTACAGATTCTCCTAAAGCAATCTCTTTTGCATACGTTTCCAATGCATTGTCAAGATAAACATCGTCAGATCCTAAAAACGCAATCCAATTACCTACAGATAATTTTAACCCCTTGTTCCATGCATTGTATATTCCTGTATCCGTCTCACTAACCCATTTAAAAGAAATATTTTTTTGTTTGAATATCAATTCATACTTCTTAATAATAGTTAGGGTGTTATCTGTAGACTTACCATCAATAATTAGATACTCAAAATTAGTGTACTGTTGATTTAAAATAGAATCAATAGTTTCCTCTAATGTTTTTTCGCTATTAAATGTTGCCGTTATAATACTTAGTAATGGAGCCATAACTTTCTAATTGGTATTTACTACTTTTTTTATAAGCTCCCATCTATTTTCCCAAGTATGGTGTTTCAATACCGTTTCATAGTTTTTTTCGACTAGAGCATGATAATCATCATAATTATTTAAAATTGAAATAATTTGATTTTCAGGGTTTTTGTCATCTATTTCTATAACTGGATTATAACCAAATAATGCAATCATCTCTTTAGGAGCGTGCCCTAAAATGATACATTTTGAAAGCATAGATTGCAAATAGCGTTGCGTAATGGTTTCAATATCTCCAGAGCGCTCTGGATGTGTAATGCTTGATGGCACACAAATAGATATTTTAGATTTAGCCAAACCTTCTATAAAACCAGCACGAGAAGGAAAAATAATAGCACCCTTCTTCTTTTCGTATAAGTACCTCTTATCATTCTCTTTTAAACATCCTACTATTTGCTCGTGGTACTTACTAAATATTCTACCTAACGCTAAAACATCAATGGTTTTGTCTTTGTATTCTAAACTTTTATAAGATGCCGAAAAAACACCTTCTGGCACCCAGAAACAAGCAGTATTGGGCACTTTATTTTGAATAATTTCCGTGGCTTGAGATGAGGTAAAAAAGACATTTTTAACTTTAAAAAAGTTTAAGAACTTTATAATTATTTGATGATTTTTAGGCCAGGCATCAAAGATATAAAGACTTTTATTTCCAGAAAAAAGAAAATAGGGCAAGCATTTACTAAAATCTGGACCCATAAGGACAGCAAAAATATTTTTTATTGATTTTTCTTCCTTTAAGTCATCAACTATTTTTCTTTTTCTATTTCTATTTCGTTTAGCAACAAAGCTTATTGCGTAAAATAATGTTTTTGAAATTTTTTTACGAATTTCGTACACATAACGCACCTTGCTATCTAAAAGAATAACATCCTCTAGTTCTTTAACAGTATCTAAAGAAACATGATAATTATATTTTTGGCGAATAAGCTTCATTTTTAGAGAACCTTTGGTGCGGTTTTTTTCAAACCATTGTCAAGTAATCTTTTATTTTTCAAAATCATATAGGCTTGAATTGGCATTGTTATGGTTAGAATGAAGATACTAATTCCGGTTGAGAAAATTACTCCTGATGATCCTAAATGAAAATATTTTACAAATACAAAGGAAAGTGGTATGTTTATAAGTGCGCCAAAAATAAAGAGATACATTTGTAAGTTAATCACACCAATACCGTTTAAAAAAGTCAAATAAATATCACCATATATTTTTGCTAATACAAAAAAGGACATTCCAATTAATAATGTTTTTGTAAAAGGCAAAGGCTCAGGAATCCAAAAATTAAGAACTAATTCAAAATTAAAATATAAAACGATTAAACTTATAATTAATAAAATAAAAAGGAGGTTTAGTTTTTTAAAGGTTTCTTTTATCCAAACAAAATCTTTGTCATAAAAAGCTTTTGAATATAGTGTCCAGAGTGGGGAAAATATAAAGGTACTTAAAATTATAAACGGCTGATATACTTTGTTAATTACACTATAAACCGCTGTTTCTTCAGGGCCAATTAAGTACGTAATAATTATGTTATCTGTTGTTAAAATAATTATTAAAGCCAATTGTATGACAAAGAACTTCGCTCCTAACCCTAAAATTTTATTTATTCTATCTTTTTTAAAATAAGATAATGAAGGAATTAATTGTCTGTTTTTGTGAAAAAATAAGATTGAAAAAAGGATGGCAATACTAATATTTGTAATGCCATAAATAACACCTATGGTTACTAATGGTAGGTTAAGAATATTTGGTAATACTAAAATTTGCAAGAAAATTAAAACTTGATAAATTGCCATTGCCAACTCAACTTTAGCTGCTTTTTGAAATGCATATAGCAAACTCTTGTAAATGTTTAAAACAAGACTTACAACGACCAAAGTAGTACTTATGATTACTGTTATTTTTAACTCTCTTTCACTAATAGCAGTATTCAATATTTTTTGTAAATCTAAAAAAGAAATTAAAATTAATAGAGAAGAAATTAGAACAATGGAAATAAAAATTATGGTGAGGTAGGCAGTAGAGATATATATTCTAGCTTCTATAAAATCATTCCTAGCCAAAGCTTCTGTTAATTTATTTTTTAACCCCAGTGCAATCCCAAGATCCATAAAATAAGCTGCATTTAACAAAGCAAAGATTGTTACCCAAATACCATAATATTCAGCACCCAAATAATCTAACAAAATTGGCACTGTTAAATAAATAAACAAGAGACTGATTAGTTTATAAAGCAACCCAAATGAGATGTTTGTTTTTAAGACTTGATTTTTATCCATTTATGCTTATTTCTTTTCATACAATTTATAAGTGAAAACAGGTATTTGTTCTAAGGTGTTTCCATAGCTATTGTATTCTTTTTAGCAACCCATTTTTTTAATAATTGAAGGAATAATGCGCGTTATTTTTGTTTCTTAAAATGAACTAAGTACTTGTTTATTTTAATTAAAATTAACAGGAAAATCATTAAAACAGCCCCCAAAGCTGCCAACTGTGCCGCTTTATTCTGTTGAACCCCTTTAATTTCAGAACCTATTGGCTGAAAATCAGAAAGTAAGTTAATCACTTCATATTTTTCTGATTTGTTGTCTGTAATTTTTTGTATGTCTTTATTAATGTCTCTATTTGTATCAAAAATATCAAGCTCTTTTGTGGTACTATTTTCACTTCCTAAATCTATATTTGTTCCAGTAAATTCCTTTTTTGACTCCGCGAGCATTACTTGCATGTACACTCTTCTTAGAGTATCTATTTGAAGTAAATTTCCTCTGTACATCGCATCTATCCTATCTACATTCTCATTCGATAATTTTTTAACACGATTAAAGTATTTATTTTCAACAACGGATGATAAAATAGCATTACCTAGCTTATTAAAAACATCATTTTCTTCTGAGATTACATTTATTTCATGAACCTTATAATCTAGCCCTGTAAAAGTAGCCTTAAACGTATTAAAGGGATAACTGCGAACAGTTACTGTATCTACTTCTAAAACAAAATCATTGTACGCGTTTATAATATCGTTTTCATCAATAATAGGCTTTATGGAGAATTCTTTTAGAGATGAAGCACTTTCCTTATCTAGATTGAATGTATTTTGAATTCTTGCTGTATCTTTTTGTTTTACTAAATCGTTATAATAATTTACAGTATTGTAAAGCTGTTGTGCACTTTTAAAATTAGGTGCTACTAGCATACTAGACTCAAAGGTATCTGTTGAGTTTAACTCTAAAATAAACCCTGCTACCAACCCAATTAATGCCCCACTTCCTATCAGTGCAAGATGCTCTTTAAGAAAAATTAAGATAAAAATAAAGTAATGAAAAATACCCTTAAAAATAGCTCCTATAAAGTTAAAAACTCTAGAAAAACCTTTTCCTATAATTACGAATAAAGAGCCTAAATCTACCTCTTCTTCGCTTTTACTGCTGGTA
>Ga0307488_10003425_pt1 | contig 13283 bp, 13 predicted proteins | sample SB02metaG_FD_202248 | JGI IMG/M metagenome (GOLD analysis project Ga0307488, IMG submission 202248) | Sea-ice brine microbial communities from Beaufort Sea near Barrow, Alaska, United States - SB 0.2 | ecosystem: Environmental > Aquatic > Marine > Coastal | place: USA: Alaska | collected...
AACTAAAATATATATTGCTGGTCACAGAGGAATGGTAGGGTCAGCGGTTTGGAGAGCTTTAACCTCAAAAGGCTATAAGAATCTAATTGGCAAAACCAGCAAAGAATTAAATTTAACAAATCAGCAGTCTGTTTTAGACTTTTATAAAAAAGAACAACCTGAAGTAGTCATTGATGCTGCAGCAAAAGTTGGGGGCATACTTGCTAATAATGATTTTCCATATCCATTTTTAATGGAGAACATGCAGATCCAAAATAATTTAATAGATGGTGCGTTTAAAGCAGGAATTGAAAAATTTATTTTTTTAGGGAGTTCATGCATCTACCCGAAGTTTGCGCCAAATCCTTTAAAAGAAGAATACTTACTAACAGATTCTTTAGAGCCTACTAATGAGTGGTATGCGATTGCAAAAATCACAGGGGTCAAGGCCTGTCAAGCGATACGCAAACAACATAACAAAGGCTATGTGAGCTTAATGCCAACCAACCTGTATGGTTCTTTTGATAATTTTGATTTGCAATCCTCACATGTGTTACCAGCGATGCTGCGTAAATTTCATGAGGCTAAAATAAATAACCACTCAGACGTATCGCTCTGGGGAAGTGGAACTCCAATGCGAGAGTTTTTGTTTGTAGATGATATGGCAGAAGCTGTGGTCTATGCTTTAGAAAATGAATTACCAGAATACCTATACAATATAGGTACTGGAAAAGATATTACAATAAAAGAACTGGCAGAAACCATTCAAAGTGTAACAGGTCACCAAGGAAATATTCTTTGGGATGCCAGTAAACCAGATGGTACGCCAAGAAAACTAATGGATGTTTCCAAAATGAAAGAGATCGGATGGGAATATTCTACAGAGTTAGAAGACGGCATACAAAAAACCTACCAATGGTTTTTAGAGAATATTGATAAGCTTAAAGAAATAAAATTATAATTATTAAAGTCGGAATTAGCTTTTCAATTTTTGATTTTTTTCTTGCCAGTCATGTAAAGATGTTAGAAGAAGCAAAACGTCAGTGTGATTACTTAATCGTAGGCTTGCAGTTAGACGCTTCGAATTATAGTCCTGAAAAGAAAATGTGCCTAATAGTCTGTAATAGAGTGTTGTATATAGTTCAAAGGATCTATGTATGTAGATGAGATTGTACCCTAAGTATCGGAACAAGATTTGGAAGATATCTTGCGTTCTTTTAAGCTCGGTGTTAGAATCATTGGCGATGAGTACAAAGAAAAGAACTATACTGGTAAAACGTATTGTGAAGAAAAGGGAATCTAGCTCTATTTACAACTCCAGAGATCACAGATTCTTCTCGAGTGGACTTAGAAAACAAGTGAAAAAAATATAAAAAATATAAAAAAATGAAAGTTGCATTAATTACAGGGATTACAGGTCAAGATGGATCTTATTTAGCGGAATTATTATTGAGTAAAGGTTATGAGGTTCATGGAATAAAAAGAAGAGCATCTTCTTTAAACACCGGAAGAATTGATCATATATATCAAGATCCACATGATCAAAACCAAAAACTTAAATTACATTATGGAGATCTAACAGATGCAATGAATTTGACAAAGATTATTGCAGATTGTCAACCTGATGAGATTTATAATTTAGGTGCGATGTCTCATGTAAAAGTCTCATTTGATACTCCTGAGTACGTTGGAAACGTAGATGGATTAGGGACCTTACGTGTTTTAGAAGCAATACGCTTATTAGGTTTAGAAAATAAAACAAGAATTTATCAAGCTTCCACTTCTGAATTATATGGCGGAATGCCTGAGAATAAAAATAGTCAAGGTTTTTATGATGAAAATTCACCATTTTATCCAAGATCTCCATATGGAGTTGCAAAAATATATGGCTTTTGGATTACCAAAAACTATAGAGAAGCTTATAATATTTTTGCGTGTAATGGTATTTTGTTTAATCATGAAAGTCCTCGAAGAGGAGAAACTTTTGTTACAAGAAAAATTACTCGGGCAACTGCAAAAATCTTTTTAGGGTTAAAAGATAAATTATATTTAGGAAATTTAGATGCCAAACGGGATTGGGGTCATGCAAAAGATTATGTAAGAATGATGTGGATGATTTTACAAGCAGAAGAAGCAGAAGACTGGGTTATTGCAACCGGTAAAACTACTACTGTGAGAGAGTTTGTCAGATTAGCATTTAATGAGGTAGGAGTCCAAATAGAATTTACAGGTAAAGGAGTAAATGAAAAAGGATATGTTTCAGCAGTCAATAATAATTTAGCCAAGTTAAAAGTGGGACAAGAAGTGTTGTCAGTTGATCCCTCATATTTTAGACCTACGGAAGTAGATTTATTGATTGGAGATCCAAGTAAAGCAAAAAATAAATTAGGTTGGGTGCCAGAATATGATTTACAATCTTTGGTAAAAGATATGGTAAGTTCTGATCTCGAGATAATGAAAAAAGAATTATACTTAAAAGAAGGTGGTTATAAAAGTATAAATAATTTTGAATAGATTTATAAAATTAATTAAGTCAGAGCTTCTAGATTTATATGTTTATAATGCATTAAATATTGGGTTTGCTTTAATTTTTATAAAACTTTTTATAGAAAAATTTTCGATGGATGACTATGGTAACTATGTTTATCTATCTTCTATAGCAATTTTTATATCAATTTTATTAGAATTTGGAGGTGAACAATCTTCAATTGGCATTATTAAAACTAGTAAAAATATAAAAACTCAATTATCATCTATATTTAGTCTCAAATTGGTTCTATCTGTGGTTATATCTGTATTAATAATTTGTTTGTTTTTTAATTCTGCTCTAGAGATGTTCTCATACCTAGTAGTAATAAATCTATTTTCTAGCTTAATACCTATATGGTTTGCTCAGGTTTTAGATAAAACTAGGCCCTATGTCTTAACTCATTTTTTTTATATTTTAGCGAAAATAGTTGTCTTATTATTTTACAATAATATAAGTTACGTTCTACTTTTTCAAATTTATGCTTTTCTATCAATAATCTATGCTTGTTTACTTTTTACTTTATACTCAGACGGTATTTCGATAACAAGACCAATGAAAAAGCATTCAATTAAATTATTATCTTTTAGTGGTATTTCAATTTCAAATTATATATTTTCAATTTCAACAATTATTGGTGTAAAATTAATATTTGGTAATTCTGTACTTGGATTATACAATTTATATGATAAAGGGATTAAAATGATTTCTATTGTTTTAACACCAGTTATAAGTACAAAATCTGCTTTATTTATTAAAACAGGAAAGTTATATTTACCTAATATAAAAATTATTTTAATTTTTATATTAGGTTTATTTATGATTTCTATTGTTTACGAATATTTATATATAAATATGTTTATGAATATTAAAACACACAATTTTGGTCAATTAATTATTTTTATAACTGTAATTTTAAGTATTTTAAACCAGTATTACCTTAGATTTAATCTACTAAAAGATAATAAAATTTCATTTGTGACTTTAGTTTTTATTTTTTCTGCTTTTATAAATTTATTTACTTTGTATTTAATTAACAGCCTCAACATAAGTACGGTTTATTTTTTACCATTCCCTGAACTCTTAATATTTATCTCACTTGGAACTTATAAAGTTTTTCTCAAGAATCGTTGCTAGTATAATTTGTTTGCAATTTATTATTGCATTATTAGCTGGAGATTTTCAAATGTTCATAATTGGGTTAATTCTCTACGGTCCTTTTGTGGTTTTTATTTTCTTATTTAATATTACAAAAAAAAAAATAACCTTAGTTAAAGAGAAAAAATATTTAATATATATATATCTATTAATTTCATGTTTAACGATTTATGAATTATCTTCTATTGAACAAATAGGCACCTTATCAACTTTACAAGGTATACCTAATTTAGGGCTAGTCTTTAAGTCAGTCACAGTTTTTTTACCCTCCTTAACATGGTTATTAATCAAAAATGGTTTGTCTAGAAAACGATGGTTGTATTTATTGATTTACTCAATAATAGCGATATATGCTTCTACTATTATTTTAAGTAAAGCTATAATATTACCATTAGGGTTATTATTCTTATATTCTTTAAAAAGTAAACGAATTGCTATTGTAGTTGTAATTCCTTTTATATTACTGGTATTAGCTTTAATGTATGAAAGTAGAGGTAGCTCTTTTAATGAATTGCCTAGATTAATATTATATAGATTCCCAGGATTTAATGAAATGAAAGTAATTTTCGAGTATCTTTTTGTAGAAGGCAATTTAATTTATGATTGGTGGAATATAGCTGGTGATAATACAGTTAGAATTACTGAGAAGGTGTTTAAATTCACTAGTTTCAAAATTGGTATTGCACCCGGTTTATTTGGGTTTTATATATTATATTTTAGTGTTTTTGGTTTCCCTTTATTTATATTGACTTCTTTGTTTTATAGATCCTATATGCAAAGTTTGAAAAATTCTAGTTTTCTTGGTCTAGTTTTAGAATCAATTTGGACGTTTGAGTTATTGTCTTTTGTAATTGATGGAGTCCCTCATTTTATATACAGTACATCTGGTGCTCTTTTATTTAAATTATTGTTTATTATTTCAACTTTATTATTAATACTTAAATTATGTTATCCAAAAAAGAAAAAATATATATTATAACTATTGGTAGGTCACATTTAGTTGATCTTGCTTTAGAATTAAACAATCAGTATGATGTCTTTTTAATAACATTTTGGCCTAGTTTTAAATTTCCAAAAAATATTAAAAAACTTTCATTATTTATTCTTTATTTTCCTTTTTTAATCACAAAAATAAAAATTTTAGAAAAGATAGCGTTTAGTAGTTTAAGATTAATAAAGTTTAAATCACCAACCATTGTTGATCAAAATATTGCAAATTACATCAACTCAGAAATTTTAATATTAGATTCACCAACATGTAGCTACAGTCATCAAATTAAAGTTTGGTCAGATGCTGAAATTCATACTGGATGTAAAGTACATAGACTAAGCCAACTCAAGGACAGAATAAATTTTTCAGCCATGAAAAAAAATTATAAAAATGCTTTTTCAATATTAGTTCCTTCGAGAAGTTCTTTATCAACCTTTGATTTAGAATTTCATAATAAAATTATAGTAAATCCATTTAAAGTATCATCTGAAAGTTTAAAAGTTAATTTCGATAATTTACCTGGTATAAATTTAGTTTTTATTGGCGTTATTTGTCCTTCAAAAGGATTTCATCTAGCACTTGAAGAAATTAATAAATACGCACATAAAATTAAAAGTATTACTTTTTATGGATCAATTTCTAATGATGATTATTTATTTTTTATTAGAAATAAATTCCCTCAATTAATTTTCATAATAAAAGGGTTTGTGAAACAAAGCCAAATGCTTAAAGAATTACCTAATTATAATCTTGGTATTATTTCTAGTTTAAGCGAAGGTATGTCATTATCGGGTATTCAATTAATTGAATCTGGAGTGCCGGTTATCGCCACTTATTATTCAGGTCTTTCATCCATTTTAGATTCTCAGTATATCTACAATAATAATGATGAATTATGTGATATTCTAAAAAATATATTTATCAATAATATTCCATATTTATATTCAAAGAAAAAAATAGATTTTAATATAAGAAATATTTTAACTCAACTAACATGATTGTTGTAACAGGAAGACTAGAACAAAAACCCTCAGAAGGTCATCAGCTCTACATAAAAAATAAATTAAAATTTTTAAAAAGTAAAAAACACGAATTAACTATAATTTGTGATGGTTCTAATGGAGATTATAGTTTATATAAATCTCCTTTTATTACAAGATTATATCTTTTCATACGGTTCTTATTTCCATGGCAATCTACAATTTATGGTAATAATAAGAATTTAAAATTATTGAAAGAATTAGATAAAGATATTGCTTTTTTTTATTTTCCAGAAACATCTCTGTTATCATATAGATATAAAAAAATAGAGTCCTTTCATTTTCCAGACTTACATAGCTTTTACTATTATCAACTTTACTATCAAGATAAATCTATTAAAAATTTAATTAAGTCAATAATATATAAGCGTGCTGAGAATAAAATTTTAAATATATCTAAAAGAAATTTATTCCTTGGTTTGTCAGACATTAAAATAATCAATAAAGAAAATGTATTTTTAACTTCATTTGAACTTAATATAGAACTTAGATCAACTATTAATAATAACTTGAAAGATTTTATTTTTTTTAGACCTCAAGAAGAACTTTTAAGTTGGATTGAGAATCTACCTGATTTCATTAAGATGAAGTTTACATTAGTATCAAAAAGTAACGTATTAAAAAATATTAAAACTGAACATTGGGTCAACGATTATAACACTTTTGTTAGTGATTTTAAATTTCAAATACTTTTTGATAAAGCTGGTTCAGGATCAAGTACTAAAATTGAATATTGCTTTCAACGAGGAATAATTCCATTGGGGAATTTCGTTGCGTTTAGAAATTATATTTCGATAGGTATTAAATATAATCTTATATATTCTAATGAAATTCAATTTAATGAAGTTGTTAACAGACTGTCTAACTTATCTAATTTAGAATATTCAAGTTTAGTCAAATCTATATGCAATGATTACAATATTTTAAAAAAAAATAAATTTATTTCATGATCATTCTTATAACAGGTATTACAGGTCAAGTAGGGAAAGTATTCGTTAATATTATTAAACCTAACGATAATAAAATAATTGGTTTAACTCGTGACATTAATAATTCAAGTTTACCAGGTGTTGATTTATATCTTTGGCCTAAAAATAAAAATGAATTTTCAAAGTTTATTCTTGATAAAAAAATTACTCACATAGTTCATTTAGCTGGTCAAAGTAGTGTTTCTTCTAGTTTTGAAGAACCTAGCAAAACTTTTAATAGTAATGTTATTTTAACTAATCTAATTTTGTCTTCTCTGGAATTGATAAAAAACCCGCCTTTTGTATATGTTGCGCTAAGTAGTGAAATGTTCGGAAATCCAAAATCATTACCCATTAGAGAAGATACAGAAAGAAATCCAACCAGTCCATATGCTCACAGTAAGAGTATTGTTTATGATATTATATCATATTATCGTAAATATTCAAATATAGAGATCTGTGGGGGTATAACTTTTAACCATGAAAGTGAATTTAGAGATAATAGATTTTTCTTAAAATCATTAATTCAACAATCATTAAATGTATATAAAGGCAAATCTAATAAAGTTGTTTTGGGAAACCTTTCTGTTAGTAGAGACTTCTCAGATGCTAATGATGTTGTCAAAGCAATTTATATGATTTTAAAAAATAAAAAAAATAAAAATTTTATAATATGTTCAGGTAAATCTATTACTCTAAAAGATATTCAGGAATACGTTTTTAATAGATTAAAACTTCCTGAAGAAGTACTTGATATATCCCCAAGTCTAATTAGAAACCTCGAAATTAAAAGAAATTACGGTGACTCATCAAAAATTAAAGAAGAGTTAGGTTGGTGTCCCGAAAGTTCCATTTTTAAAGTTATTGATCGCATAATAGACGGAATGATATGAAAATTTTAATAGTATTGCCATATTTTAAAAATGAAAGTGCGGGCACTATTACTTATGTAAATAATTTAGTTAGTGCTTATCCTGAAATTGACTTTTGTTTAGCTTATGTTAGCACCTCTATAGATTTAATAAATCAAAATAAGAATGTAAAACTATTACCTCTCAAAGAGTTAAGCTTTATGAAAAAAAAGGGCTTATCTATAACTTTAGATTTTAGAGAGTTGATTAAAGAATTAAAAACATCTGATATAGTTCATAGTCATGGGTTATGGTTATTCATGAATATATTAATTGGGTATTTAACATATTTAACAAATACCAAACACATAATAAGTGTACACGGTTTTTTGACAAAATGGTCTCGAAATAATAAGATGATTTTAAAGATTTTTTTATTGATAATTGGTCAATTTTTTAGTTTAATTAAATCTTCAATAATTCATGTTACTAATGATTTTGAATTAAATGATTTACCCTGGTATATTAATAAACATAAATTAGCTTTAGTTGATAATATACCTCCAGCACCACAAAAACTAGAAAGTAATATTAAAGAAACTAACACGATGGGATTTATTAGTCGTATACATCCCAAGAAAGGGTTACTAGAGTTGCTTACTTTTTATTCAAAAAACTCAGATTTACCTAGATTATTAGTTGCTGGCCCCGTTGAGGATAAAAAATACTTTGAGCAATGTAATATTTTAATTAACTCAATGCCAAACGTAAGTTATATAGGCCCAGTTTTTGGAGTCGATAAAAATAATTTTTATAAAAAAATAAGCACTTTAATATTTCCAACACATTCCGAAAATTACGGTTATGTAGTTCCTGAAGCTTTAAGCTTTGGCACACGCGTATTAGTTACTGAAAATAGTCCTTGGTTTGTTTATTCTGAAGATTTATCCATAAAATCTTATAATACTGTTGAAGAATTGTTGAATCTCATAAAGACGAGTAAATCATTAAACATCAGAGGTAGAAAATCTAATTCTATCTCATATTTTAAATATTTCAATTCAATAGATTCAGTTAAAAAATTAAAACAATTATATGTCAATGTTATTACAAGCAGCTAGTCTTAATAATCTTAATAGATTTGATGTCTTTATAAAAAGAGCATATGTGCGAAGTTATCTTAGGGGACAAGTTGATCCATTTATTGAAGACTTATATATAAAACATATTTTAATTATAAATGGAGGTTTTGAAAATGATGAATCGAAAAAAAAGGGGGCAACTGATTTTATTTCTACTTTTAATAATCTAATTGAATCAATTTTAGAATTTGGGTTTCAGGGTGAATTATATATTGATAATGATAATATTATTTTAGATGGAGCTCATCGATTATCCATAGCTATTGAATTAAATCTAGATATTAATATTACTTACAACAAGGATGTTAAAGGAAATAAATATTCGCTTAAATTTTTTACTAATAACGGTTTATCCCCTACTTTTCTTGGAGGAATAGTATCAGAATATCATAATTTAAAAGACTATAATACTTGTTTAATTTTATGGCCTAAATCATCTAACAAATGGGATGATATAACTAAGAACATAAAAAACCTTGGTGATGTATTTTACTATGATTTAATATGTGAAGGTAATTACTCTTTTAACATAGTAAAAAAATTATATTGGACTGAAAAATGGTTAGGTAATAGTGAAAATTTTTATTTTGGAATAAGAAAAAAATCAGCTTTAGTTGGACTCAAAAAGAAATCTAAAGTTCGTATTATATTCACTAAAGCAAAATTGGATAGGAAGTGGAAAGAAAATAGTAGAATTACTTATTCTGTTGGTCAACATGGTTTTCATACTAGTGATGACAAAGAAGAATTCTTTCATATGTTAGAGACTTTTTCATTAAGTGAAACTAGACGATTAATTAATTCTCGAAAAAACACAATTGATATTGATTATATAAAAAATATTGTTTCGAAATCTAATGAAATAATAAATAAAAAAGAATATCTAATAATTGGTGGTATTGGTGCTATGCATGGGATTCGTAAATCTTTAGATTTAGATTTATGTAATAAAAATATAAAATCAGACGATAGATGTAAGTTTTTAGGTCATCATAAATATGATATGAAACATTATACACCAATAGTTATTTATGGTTATAATTTTATTTCAGTTAACGATTATATAATCGCAAAGATTAAAAGAGGTTCTGGTATGGACAAAAATGATATGTTAATTTTAAATAATAAAATAAATATAGTGACTTACAGGTTAAGATACACTTTGAGGATATTGTATCGTTATTCAAAGTCAATTTTAAAACGATTTTTATATGATTAGTATTATACTTTTAACAAAGAATGAAATGATTCATTTGCCAAGGTTAATAAATAATTTAATTAAAGTAAGTGACGATATATGTGTTGTAGATTCATTTAGTTCTGACGGTTCTTTTGAGTTTTTAAACCAAAATAGTCATGTAAATGTTATTCAAAATAAGTGGTTAGATTATTCAACTCAATTTAATTTTGGTCTAGATAATTTTAATTTTAAGAATAATTGGATAATGCGTATTGACGCCGATGAAGTTCTCTCTAAAGATTTATGTGATTATATAATAAATGATTTACAAAATGAAAAAGTGAACGGTGTAAGCATAAATAGAGGAGTTTACTTTATGGGTAAACGATTAATGTGGGGAGGATATAGGAAGGTAAAACTATTGCGATTATTTAAAAAAGGATTAGCTCGTTTAGAAAGCAGAAAAATGGATGAGCATATAGTGGTGCAAGGAACCACTATTCACAAGAATTTTTATGTTTTTGACATAAATCTAAATGGTATAGCTTGGTGGAGTAAAAAACACTTATCCTATGCGATAAGAGAAACAGAAGATTATCACGAAAAAATGAATATTGTATCAGAAGATATTGGTGTTGCAAAAAATATAAGAACTTTTAAGAATTGGTATAATTATTCACCACTTTTTGTAAGAGTATTCATGTACGGTTTTTATAGATTAATCTTAAGGGGTGGTTTATTAGACGGCAGAGGAGTTTTATTTCATTTATTACAGGGAGTTTGGTACAGATTAATTATAGATTTAATTATTTTTGAAATGAATTATAATAAAGAATCTATTGAGGATTTAAAAAAAAGGTTTAACAATGAACTTGAAAAATTATAGTGTTGGAGATTATTCTCCTGGTTCAAAAATAAAGATTATTTTGTGGATGTTAATATCTTCAATATTTATAGATACTAAATTTCCTTGGCCATCAAAATTAAAACGAATAATACTTAAATCTTTTGGAGCTAAAATAGGTAAAGGATTAGTTATTAAACCACGAGTTTGGATAAAATACCCTTGGTTTTTAGAAATTGGCAATTATACTTGGATTGGAAGGGGCGTACAAATTGATAATTTGTGTAACGTACAAATTGGATCTGATGTTTGTATTTCACAAGACGTAAAGATTTTAACAGGAAATCATAATTTTAAATTAAAAACATTTGATTTAATTACTTCAAAAATTAATATTAATAATGGTGTCTGGATAGGAGCTTATTCTATGGTTCTTCCAGGTACTATTATTAATCAATTTGCTGTTCTGGGAGCAGGTTCTATTATTAAGGGTGAAATAGAAGAGAATAAAATTTATACTACAAATTCTCAGATAACAATAAAAAACAGGTATTAAGATGAATAAGTTAAAAATTTCTATAATTACTGTTTGTTACAATAGTTCAAAGACCATTCTTAATACAATAAGAAGTATTAATAGTCAGACCTATTCAAATATTGAACATGTTTTTATCGATGGACTCTCATCAGATAATACTTTGGAGATAATTAGGTTAAATTCTAAAAGAAAGAACTTGATTATTTCAGAAAAAGATAGTGGTCTTTATGATGCAATTAATAAAGGAATTTTAAATGCTACCGGAGATGTTATTGGACTATTACATTCTGATGATATTTTATATTCATCTAAAATTATCTCAGATTTAATTGCAAAAATTTATGATGAAAATTTAGATGGCGTTTATGGTGATTTACAATATGTAGATAAAAAAAACATTAACAAAATCATTAGATTATGGAAGAGTTGTGAATTTAATCCTAACCTTTTAGGAAAAGGTTGGATGCCAGCACACCCAACATTAATTTTAAAAAAAGAGGTTTATAATAAGCATGGAGTTTTCAATAAAGCATTTAAAATTGCAGCCGATTATGATTTTATGTTGAGGATATTTAAGGATTCAAATCTTAAATTTGGTTATCTACCTAAAGTAGTAACTAAAATGCGAGTTGGTGGTGCCTCAAACCGTAGTATAAAAAATATTATTAATAAATCTAAAGAGGATTACCGAGCAATTCGTTCAAATAATATTGGAGGAATTATAACTCTGTTATTAAAAAATACATCTAAAATCAAACAGTTTTTAATTAAAAAATCATGATTTACAACACATATAAAAATATGGAGACATACGCTGATATATTGATGGATGTATTATCAAAAAATGTACAATAAATAATATGTATCAAGAAATAAAAAAAGAGATAGAATCTTTTGGATTCTCGGTAGTTTCTCATGATTTTGAGAGGCCTTGGGGTGGGTTTTTAGTGATTGATGAAACACAAGCACAAGATTTTTCTAATAAATTCTTTGAAGTCCTGGATGTAAACACTTTAAAAATTGGAGGGAAATTAAGTCCTAAAATACTCATCGTAAAACCCAATGCTCGCTTGTCTTGGCAATATCATAAAAGACGTGCTGAAATTTGGCAAGTATATAAAGGTTCTGCTGGAACTATTAGAAGTGACACGGATATCGAGAATGAAATGGGAGTATATAACGAAGGAGATCAAATTATTTTACAACAAGGAGAACGGCATCGTTTAATAGGCTTACATGATTATTGTGTGGTAGCTGAGATCTGGCAGCATACCGATAAAAATAATCCTTCAGATGAAGATGATATTATACGAGTACAAGATGATTTTGGAAGATAAAAAGAATAAAATGAGTAAGAAAAAAGGAATGATTGTGTCTGGGTATTTTAATCCCATACACAAAGGACATATCGAGTATTTTAACAATGCGAAAGCCCTAGTTGATGAATTGTTTGTGATTGTAAATAATGATCACCAAAGAGCATTAAAAGGATCTAAAGAATTTCAACAAGAACAAGAACGTGTTTTTATCGTCTCTAATATAAAATCTGTAGACCATTGTATTTTATCAATTGATGAGGATAGAACCGTCTGTAAAACTATTGAAAAAATTGCCTTAGATTTTGGAAAGGATTATGAATTGAGTTTTGCCAATGGAGGAGATCAAAATAATAATACCATTCCAGAAAGACCTATCTGCGATCAAATGGGAATTGTCATGGTAGATGGCTTAGGAGATAAAATACAGTCTAGCAGTTGGTTGCTTAAAACGTAAACTTTTTTGGTTAGATTTGGTTTAAAAGCTAATTTTAATATACATGCCATTCGATCCAAAATCCCCAAAGAAAGCAGGGAAAAAATCTAAAAGAGGATCTGCTAAAAAAGAAGGCCTTTCCATTAAAGAAAAGATGGAAATGCTTTATGAAAAAGTATTATTTGATTTGCGTATAAACCAAGACAAGCTAACCAAAACAGAACGAGTAAAAGTCTTTGTTACCCTTTCTAATGATATCTTCCCAAAAACAAAGTCTGTTAGAGACAAATTCACGCTAGAAAAATTAAAAGAG
>Ga0307488_10003427_pt1 | contig 13281 bp, 11 predicted proteins | sample SB02metaG_FD_202248 | JGI IMG/M metagenome (GOLD analysis project Ga0307488, IMG submission 202248) | Sea-ice brine microbial communities from Beaufort Sea near Barrow, Alaska, United States - SB 0.2 | ecosystem: Environmental > Aquatic > Marine > Coastal | place: USA: Alaska | collected...
CTGTAATGATTTATTATCCGGTTCCACTTTATAAACAAGAAGCATTTAGCAGCTATGTAAATAGTGATTTTAAGATAGCTAATGTCGAACAACTCTGTAATACTGTGTTTTCACTACCTATTCATACTGAAATTGAAAATTCATCCCAAGATTTTATTATTCAAAAAGTAAAAGAATTTTTTAATAAAATATAAAATGGTCTCAAAAAATTATTTCGTTCACGAAAGTTCCTATGTTGATGAGCCTTGTCAAATAGGAAAGAGAACAAAGATATGGCACTTTTCACATGTTATGAAAAATTCAGTCATTGGAGAAAATTGTAATATTGGACAAAATGTTGTGGTGTCACCAAATGTTCAATTAGGAAATAATGTTAAAATTCAGAATAACGTATCAGTGTATACAGGAGTAGTTTGTGAAGATGATGTATTTCTTGGGCCATCTATGGTTTTTACCAACGTAATTAACCCACGAAGTGGCGTTATTCGAAAAGAGGAATATATGAAGACTGTAGTTAAAAAGGGAGCATCTATTGGTGCTAATGCAACCATTTTATGTGGTAATAATATTGGAAAATATGCATTTATTGGGGCTGGAGCAGTAGTCACAAAAGAAGTTCCCGATTATGCATTAATGGTAGGCAACCCCTCAAAAAACATTGGATGGATGAGTGAGTTTGGAGAGCGATTAAATTTTGATAGCATTGGAATAGCAATTTGTGACAATACAGGTTTAAAATATAAATTAAGTAATAATTTAGTACATAAAATAGATGAATAAAAATTTTGCTCTTATAGGCGCCGCAGGTTATATAGCTCCTAGACACATGAAAGCCATTAAAGAAACAGGTAATGATTTAGTAGCGGCATTAGACCCTTATGACGGTATTGGTATTATGGATAGTAATTTTCCTAATGCTAGTTTTTTTACTGAGTTTGAACGTTTTGATCGGTTTGTAGATAAATGGCACAGAGATAGTGGGAAAAGAATTGATTTTGTTTCTATTTGTTCACCTAACTATTTACACGACTCACATATTCGTTTTGCTTTAAGGAATGGTGCAGATGCAATTTCAGAAAAACCATTGGTTTTAAATCCCTGGAATATTGATCAATTAAAGGTTTTAGAAAATGAAACAGGTCAAAAAGTGAATAATATTCTTCAATTAAGACTGCATCCATCTATAATAGCACTAAAAGAAAAAGTAGCACTAGAATTAAAGAAAAATCCAAATAAAGTCTATGATATAGACTTGACGTATTTAACCTCGAGAGGAAAGTGGTACTTTGTTTCTTGGAAAGGTGATGAAGGTAAATCAGGTGGAATTGCTTCAAATATAGGTGTTCATTTTTATGACATGTTGTGTTGGATATTTGGTGAAGTGCAAGAAAATATTGTGCATTTAAAAAAAGCAGATGCTAATGCAGGTAGTTTAAAATTAAAAAATGCGAATGTCAGATGGTTCCTATCTGTTAATATTAATTATATTCCTGAAGAAATAAAATCAAGAGGACTAACAACATACAGGTCAATTACTGTAGATAACGAAGAAATTGAGTTCAGTGGTGGTTTTGCAGATTTACATACCAGAAGTTATGAGGAAATTCTAAAGGGCAATGGTTTTGGATTGGATGAAGCTTATGGCTCTATTAATACGGTTTCTACTATTAGAAACTTAGATCCAATAGGTTTAAAAGGAGAATATCATCCCTTTTGTAAAAAAGTAATTAATAATTAGGTTTAAATGGAGACCATCAGCAGTTTTTTAAAAAAAAAATTGTAGATCATCCGCATAAAAAAAAGAAATATTAACTTTTGAAAAAATAATATTAAGTTTTGAATTTAATAAATAAATTTAGGAGACAATTAGAAAAATCGGAATATGCAAAAAATACTTTTAAACTAGCTTCAGGAACAGCAATTGCTCAAGGTATTCCTATTTTAGCTAGTATTTTTTTAGCTCGCCTATATTCGCCCTCTGAGATAGGCACTTTTACTTTTTTATTAAGTATTATTAATTTGCTTACCATTTTATCTACTTGCAGGTATGAGCAGGCTATTGTGCTTCCAAAAGAGGAAATACAAGGTGTTTATGTTTTTTATTTAACATTATTTATTAATATTTCAGTTTCTTTTTTTTTGTCAATTTTTTTATTCTTTTTCAATAAGGACATAATTAATTTTTTTGATATTGAAGAAGTTTCTCACTATTTATATTATATTCCAATTCTTGTTTTTTTTAATGGTTTATATTTAAGCTATAGTTATTGGAATAATAGAAATAAAGACTACTCAATTATTGCTTATGGTAAAATTTTAAAAAATTCAGGCATGGTAGTGTCACAGCTACTATTATCTATTTATAGTGCAGGAGGTCTTATCTTAGGTAAAATGATAGGTGATATAATATCTCTTTTCCAATTCATCTATAAATCCAAACATTTCGATAAAATAACGTTAAATGAATTAGTGAAAGGAATAAAAAGTTCGTTTTCAAAGTATATAGATTTTTTTAAGTACACCATGCCGAATGCTTTTTTAAATTATTCTTCTAATAATTTACCTATTTTTCTTTTTCCAAGGTTTTTTTCAATGAGTGAAACAGGTTATTATTCATGGAGTGTAAGAATTATTCAGACACCTATGTCAATTATTACTAAATCAATACAACAAGTTTTTTTTCAAAAAGTTAATTATGCGTTCAATCATAAAATTAATATTTTACCAATAGTTAACAACACTTATAAAAAGCTTTTTTTAATAGGAATTGTTCCTTACACTTTAATTTTTATTTTTGCTCCTGTATTATTTTCATTTATTTTTGGAAGTCAATGGCAAATTGCAGGTGAGTTCACACGATATTTAGTTCCTTGGTTCTTTTTAATGTTTCTAAACTCGCCGATAACGTCCATTGTTTTAGTTTTAAACAAACAAAAAGAGTATTTTTTATTTGGGTTTCTTTTGTTTTTCTCAAGATTATCTGCAATAATTGGGGGGGAGATTATTTTTGAAACAGCAAAAGGCACAATAATTTTATATTCTATAGTTGGTTTATGTTTTAATTTATACCTTTTTTATTATTTAAAAAAAATAACAATTAATTATGAAGCAAAAAGTTAAAATTGGTTTTGTTGGTGATGTGAGTATTACAGGTGTTTTTAAAAATAACATTAAGAATAATGTGGATATCTTTGATGAAAAAATTAAAAAAAGACTAACCTCTTTCGATTTTGTAGTTGCAAATCTTGAAGGACCTGTAACTAACAATAAACAGTTTATAAGAAACAATGGTATCGTTAATTCACCTTTTGGATCATTAGATTACTTATCCAATGCAAATATTAAAATATTTAATTTAGCTAATAATCACCTTTTTGATAACGGTTTATTAGGGTTTACAGACACAAAAAAAAGATTAGATAAAAATAATTGTAATTACTTTGGAGGTGGAAAAGATATAAATGAAGCGTCTAAAATACTTTACATAAAAAAGAAAAATATTACGTTTGCTCTTTTGGGTTTATGTCATAACGAAGGAATGATTGCTGATCAAAATAAACCTGGAGTTTTTTGTTTAGACTTTCATGTAAATGTTTTAAAAGAAAAAATTATTCAGGCAAGGAAAAAAGCTGATTGGATAATTCTCAATTATCATGGTGGAGAAGAGTTCACCACTATACCAATGCCAAGTAGGAGGAGGTTATTACATAAATTATCAAAATTAGATGTTGATTTAATTATAGCACATCATTCACATGTCGTACAGGGGTTTGAGAATATAAATGGGAAATATATTTTTTACTCTTTAGGAAATTTTATTTTTGATATTAAAAAACATTTTAATAAAAACTTAGTCAACAATGGTGTTATTTTGAGCATAGAATTCACCAAAGATAATTTTAACTTCAAATTTATACCTACTATTCTTGATAAGAATTTAGGATTAGTAACTGAGGGAGAAAAAGAATTTATCGATATAATTAAAAAAGTTTATTCTAATTTCACAAATTATAGGTATGATTGGATAAAAGATGCTCACAGAGCTTTTTTGAATAGCGAAAAAAATATAAAATCAGTAAAAAACATTAATATTGGTAAAAGACACAAAAACTTTTATCAATTATTATTTGAGAAAAATACTTTTTTGAAATTTTATAATCTTTTAAAAAAGCCTAATATGAGACCCCTTTTTATTGGAGCAATACTTTACAAAATTAACAAAAAAAAATAAAAAAATTTAATTTTGAATCTTATTATTGTTTAAAAAATAGAAACAAATTTAAATAACGATTACAAAAAATTATTTCAGCTCCAGTATGAAAAGTCTTAATTGTATATATCAATAATCAAAAGGATTAAAAATAAATTAATGAGTAGAATTGAATTAACTAATAATTCTGGCAAAAGTTGGGAAAAGTTTCAACACAACTATATAAAGGGTTTTGCTTTTCTAGGAAATAAATTGTTGTCCGAGGAAGATATTTTGATTGAATTGCTAAAATCAATAAAGCATAATAAGTTAAACGAAAAATTACTTGAGTTAAATGGAGATTTTAGTGCTGTAATTTCTTACCAGAGTAATATTTATTTGATAGCAGATAAATATAAAAAGTATCCTTTGTTGTATTCTAAAATTAATGGCGAATGGATTATTACAGATCAATCCAGAAGTATCATGGATTTTATGCCAAATTATGAAGGAGATGAGAAAGCCTTAAGTACATATTTTGCTTTAGGATATTTGCATGGAAATCAAACTTTTTTAAAAAATTGTAAAATAGTGTCAGCTGGTGCATGGGTGCTATTGGATGACAAAGCGGTAAGTTATGAATATCACAAACATATTTATTCTAAAGTATCCTTAACTGATGATGAAATTATGAGAGGTTGTGTAAATAGTCTCGAAAATGCGATAAAACGTGTAATACTTTCTATTGGCGATCGGCCTATTTGGATACCTTTGAGTGGTGGGTATGATTCTCGTTTATTGGCTTGTGTTTGCAAAAAACTGAATATAAAAAACGTAAGCTGCTTTACTTATGGATACTTAGATAGTTATGAAGTTGAAATATCTAAAAAAGTAGCGGAAACATTAGGTTTTCCATGGTTTAATGTTCAATACACTAAAGAGAAATTTTCGACTATAGCTAATAGTTCTATAGATGAAGATTATATGTATTGGGCAATGAACTTAAACACGACGGCTCATTCACAAGATTTTATTGCATTTAAAGAATTAAGGAGTAAAGGAGTTATTGAGGATAATGCCGTAATTTTACCCGGTCATAGCGGAGAAATATTAGGAAGAGATCAAGTGCCTTATGATTTATTGAAGTCCAATAAAACGGTTGCCGAATTATTGTTCCACAGATATTTTAATTGGAATATAATTAGACAAAAATATAAAAAACAAATTTTGAATAATTTAGGGGCTTCCTTAAATAAGACAGTTGCTAAAAATGATAAAGGTTTAGCTATCGATTTATTTACAAATTGGAATATTAAGAATAGACAATCTAATTTTATTATAAATTCCGTTAGGGTTTATGAGTATTTTGGTGTGGATTGGAGAGTACCTTTATGGGACGATGAAGTTTCTGAATTTTGGTTATCACTGCCTTGGGAAAAAAATTCAGAAGTAAAACTTTATAATCAATTTATGTTTGAGAATTATTTTATTCCAATGAATGTTGCAATTTACAAAAAGAAAAATATCTCAACCAATCTATTAAAAAAAATTAAATTACCATTTAATTTTAAAATTAAAATAAAGAGGAAATTGTTAAAACTATCTTTTTTTAAAAAGAGATATGATGTTAATGGTGAAACTGAAAAGACTAATTATTATTTGAATAAATTGAGCAGTCATTCTACTAAATCAATATTACTAAATAAATCACATCATAATGCTGTAATTACATTTTGCCAGATTTTTTTAATAAAAAAATATTTTGAAAATAAATGATAAATTCAAGTTTTACCCTTTCAAATAAACGAATTTATTTAGTTTTATCGGTAATCCTGTATAAATTAATTCTAGATTTCTCATACATAAAAATAATTTCAACTAGGTTTTTATATGCCGATTTTCAATTAAATTATTCTCTAAATAATTACGTTGTTTCATGGGTATTACTTTTTTATTCTCTTTCTTACATTAGAACTAAAATTAACAAAGTAAGTGATTTCTTCTTCATTACTTCGCTTCTAAATGTTTTAGTACCTCTTTATGTCCTTTATGGTCTTGATTATAGATATAGTATATTTCCAGTTATTGTAACATCACTTGGACTTCATCTATTATACCTGTTTTCTTATAAGTTTAATATGTTCTATAAACTAAAGACTGTTCGAGTAATCAAAGGAAAGCAAATAGCAATTGGTATATCATCTTTAGGTGTAATATTTCTTATTTTTTGGTATAAATATGTCAATGTTAAACTTAATTTTAATTTGTTTAATGTTTATGAATTTCGAGATGAAAACAGTGAATTAGCAACCGGGGGATTGCTTACGTATATAATTAGTTGGACTTATCAAGTATTTACTATTTTACTATTAACCATTGCATTAAAATATAAAAAATATAATTATATTTTTTTGCTTCTTTTAATTCAAATATTTTTTTTCGCTGCCTCTGCACATAAAAGTATTCTATTTTACCCCTTATTAGTTTTATTCGTGAAATACTACATAGATAGGTTTAATTACAATCATTATTTTACATTAATTTATGCATTGGTTTTAATTTTTCCTATAGCATCATTCTTCATATTTGATGATGTGTTTTTAAGTTCATTTGTTCTAAGAAGAGTTTTTATTCTTCCAGCTAAATTGGCTTTTGTTTTCTTTGATTTTTTTAATGATAACCAACATATTTATTGGTCAAATTCAATACTGTCTTCTTTTATAGAATACCCCTATAGTGAGAAACATACTTATCTAATAGGTGAATATTATGGGTTTGAAAGCATGAGTGCTAATAATGGTTTTTTATCTTCGGGATATGCTCAGGCAGGCGTGTTTGGAGTTTTTATATATGTATTCCTTTTAGGAATAGTTTTAAACCTTATTGATACTCTTGTTAAAAATTCTCTACCATTATGGATTGGACTTTCACTCATGATTATTCCATTCCGAAGCATTCAATTATCTTCAGATCTTTTAACCGTCTTTCTTACACACGGTTTTATAGTAGTAATTCTGATGGTATTTTTAGTGAGAAAAAATATTAATTAAAAAACAATACATTAAGTTATGAAAATTTGTACAATATTAGGTGCCCGTCCTCAATTTATAAAGGCATGTTCTTTTAGTAGAAAGGTTGAAGAATATAAATTAAAAGGAATGGATATAGAGGAAGTAATTATTCATACAGGTCAACATTATGATGACGAAATGAGTAAAGTATTTTTTGATGAAATGGGAATACCTGAACCGAATTACTATCTTAATTTTGGTAATCTAAGTCATGGTGCAATGACAGGGAGAATGATTGAAGAAATAGAAAAAATTCTAATTGATTATCAACCTGATTGGGTGTTAGTATATGGAGATACTAATTCAACATTAGCCGGAGCGATTGCAGCTTCAAAATTAAATATTAAAATAGCTCATATCGAGGCGGGGTTGCGTTCTAATAACAACGAAATGCCTGAAGAAATAAATAGAATTATTACAGATAGAGTTAGTAATATTTTATTTTGTCCAACGAATAAATCAATTACTAATTTAAAAAATGAAGGTGTAGAATATTGGAAGGATACTAAATACTTCTTATCTGGAGATATAATGTTGGAAAGCACTAATCATTTTAAAAACTTAAGTCTTAAGCCTGGTAATATTTTAATTAAGAAGAATTTTATTTTAACAACTGTTCATAGAGCTGAAAACACTAATGACCCAGAAAAACTATCCAATATATTTGAAGCATTAAGACATATTTCAAAAGAATGTCAAGTGATTTTACCTTTACATCCGAGAACAGATAATATTATAAAGCAAAATAATATAAATATGGAAGGAATTACAATAATTCCTCCTGTGGGATATCTAAATATGACTTGGTTATTATCAAATTGCTCAACCGTAATTACTGATAGTGGAGGTTTACAAAAAGAGGCATATTTTCATGAAAAACCATGTTTAACATTAAGAGAAGAAACAGAATGGTCAGAATTAGTTGAAAACGGTGTTAATGTACTTTCAGGTTGGCGTAAATCCGATATTCTTGATTCATTTAAAAAAGTATTACTTATTCCTGAAAATAAATTCAGTAAACAACTTTATGGTGATGGTAATTGTAGTGCTTTTATTTTAGAAAAATTAATAAATTATTAAATTAATGAATATTAAATATCTATATGTAGTCCCTAGAATGAAATTTTTTTCTGAAGGATATCGTGGAAGAGTAATGCATGCTCTTGGAGTTGCAGAGGGTATTTCAAAGGATAATATTAAAAGCAAGGTGTTTTTACTTGGTGGAAGTGATTTGAGTAAATATTTTAATGACGTTCCGTCAAATACTGAGTTAATAGAAATAACGGAGGGTCCTGGTTTATTGGGATATTTTAAATGGCAAATAGCAATTTATAAAGAGGCAAAAAGAAGGATGTTATCTGGGGATATAAATCATCTTATCATTCGCTACAATATTTCAAGCTTCGTATCTATTTTTTTACTATCTCTTATTTCAAAGAAGATTACGAAAACTATTGAGGTTAATTATTTCGCATTTCAAGCATATTTCAATAATAATTATATAATTAATATGGTTATTGCTTATCTAGAAAGGCTGTTAGTGAATAAGTTTTCATTGCTTTATGTAGTTTCAGATAAAGCAGCTACAGACACACGGATTGAAAAAGTCAAAGCAAAAATTATTTCAATCCCAAATGGTGTTACATCAAATCCCATAATTTTTAATGCCAAAAAGAAGAAAGAAAATAATAAAATTAGGTTATTATATCTTGGTACATTGATGTATTACTGGGATTGGGAACCCATTATAAAAGCATTTAATAATTCAAATGATTTATATGAATTACATTTTTATGGAGATGGTCCAAAATTTGAATATCTTAAAAATTCCTTTAAACAAAATCAAGTTGTTAAGTTTCATGGTCAGTTTTCAAGAAATAATCTTGGTTCTATATTAGACGAAAATTATGATATTTTATTTCTACCGCCAAAGACATTAAAAGATATGAAGAACACAGGAGGTTTGTCCACTAAAGCTTTTGACTATTTATCAATGAAGCTGCCAATAATAGTACCATCTGATGGTGAGCTTCTTAACGTATATGGGCATAGGCGTAATTGCCTTTTTTATGATCGAAATAAACCTGATGAAATTAATAGAGCAGTCCAACAAATATCTCATGATCCAGATCTGCGTAAAAATTTAAGTAAAAATGCATATTTAGATTTTAGTAATAATTATTCATGGGAATCTAGAATGAAAACTTTGATAAACTCAATAAACTCAATAAATAAATGAAAATAGGTGTATTAACATATCATGATGCTTCAAATTATGGAGCTTGTTTACAAGCTCAAGCATCAATAGCATCAATAGAAAAATACAATTCTGATGTTGAATTAATTGATTATAAGAATAGCTATAGATCAGGAATTTATGATCCTAATCAAAGAATTATAAAATCTTTCCAAAAAAAAAAATATAAAGAATTATTTCTTTATTTGATATCATACTTAGGTGTTGTGCTTCGTAATAAATCTTTTCAATTATATAGGAACAGGTATTTTAAGATTTCTAAAAACACCTCTTTTAACGACGAAGAATTAAATTTAAACACACAAAAATACGATATAATTATTTCGGGTAGTGATCAAGTTTGGAACCCTAATAATAATGGATTTGATCTAAATTATTTATTGAAATTTGCTAATAGTAATCAACGTAAAGTTTCTTTTTCTTCTAGTATGACAATTCAAAATTTATCTGATGATATTAAAGATGATTATATAAGATTATTAAATAAATTTGATTATTTATCTGTTAGAGAGTTAAGTACTGTTAATATTTTAGAACAATACTTGAACAATGAAATTATTGAAACTTTAGATCCTGTCTTACTGCACGGAGTAAAATACTGGGATAGATTTGTTTCAGAATCAATAAAATATACAAACTATGATCTCCATTACGTTAATAATTCAAGTTATTTTCAAAACCCTTTATTAAAAAAGAGGGACATCATAAATATTGGATCATTTAAAATAGTTGATATTTTTAGATTTAAGTTCAAAATAAAAAATCATTACGGTCCTGGTGAGTTCATTTACCTGATTAAAAATGCAACAACTGTATTTACGACATCATTTCATGCAGTAATTATGTGCTTAATTTACAATAAACCTTTTTTTGTTCATTTAACCGGAAATAAAGGAAGAGACTCCCGCATAACAAATTTACTAGAAAAATTCGATCTATTAAATTGTGCAATTTATAACTCTAAAAGTATAGATATAAATAATAAACCAGATTTTTCTACATTCAATGAAAAAATAGAAGGCTTAAGAAAATTAACAGATCATTTTTTAGAAGATTCATTACAGAATAAAGCTTAGTAATATGATTAAAAGAAATATTTCATTAAAAGAAATGACGACTTTGAGAGTTGGGGGAAAGGCTAATTATTTTGTTGAAGTTCAGTCTGTTGATGAGTTAATAACATCTTTAAACTTGGCTAAAAGCAAAAATTTAGATGTTCTTGTTATAGGTGATTGTAGTAATATAGTAATACCAGGTGAAGGTTTTGATGGTATAGTAATTAAAGTTCTCATTACCGAAATAATAATTACTAAAGAAACTACAGATTTAATTTTTATTAAAGTAGGTGCTGGAGTAAATTGGGACTCTTTTGTTGACTATTCAGTCTCTAAGGATTATTGGGGTATTGAAAATCTTTCTCTAATTCCAGGAACTGTAGGCGCTTTTCCTGTTCAAAATGTTGGTGCTTATGGGCAGGTTGCAAATTCAGTAGTCAGTGAGGTTCACGTTATAGAAAGAGAAAGTAATCAATTAAAAATCTTAACTAACACACAATGTGAATTTAGCTGGAGGAGGAGTATCTTTAATACACATGATAAAAATAGATACATAATTATTCATGTATTATTCAAGCTTAACAAGAAATACGCACCTAAACTCTCTAGAGTAGATTTAAAAAAAGAAGTGTTTAGGTTAAATGGCCTTGTTAACATAGAGTTAAATAATGATATTAGAGTTAATCAAACGACCATTAGACAAGCGGTAATTAATTTAAGAACATCTGGAGAAAAATTACCAAACTGTAAGAATGAATATAATACGGGGACTTTTTTTAGAGCATTAAGTCTCAAAAAATCTCAGTTTTATAAATTAGCTATAAGGCTTCTGATTAATTACGGTATATTTACTACTGTTCGTGCATTAGGCTATAGATTAAAATATGGTGTTGGTGATTCTTATATCCTGCCATCTGCACTGCTACTGATGAAAATAAAAGATATTAAATCTATTAATGAAAATTTTGAGCTTTTTAAAAAAAACCCTGCTGTTCTAATTCATAATGGAAAAGGTACTCATAAAGAACTTATAAATTTCATTAATGATATTAAGAAAAATGTTTACAAGAAGTCAGGTATTCAAATACCCGTAGAACCGGAAGTTATAGGGCAAAATATAAATTAATTAAAAAGTAATGTTTTAAAGATGAAGAAAGATTCAATTTCTATTATTACACCAACCTATAATTCATCAAAATATATAACAGATACAATTCAGTCGGTAATTTCACAAACATATATTGATTGGGAGTTAATTATTATAGATGATTGTTCTTCTGATGATACTATAAAAATTGTAGAATCATTTATTTTATTGGATGAAAGAATTAAGTTAATACAAAATCAGAATAATAGGGGTGCTGCTTTTTCGCGAAATGCTGGTATGATAAAAAGTAAATCTGATTATTTAGCCTTTATAGACAGTGATGATGTTTGGGAAAAAGATAAACTTCAGAAACAATTGCTTTTTATGAAAGATAATAATATTTCTTTTAGTTTTACAGCATATTTAATTATTGATAATTTAGGTAATTCAACAGGAAGAACTGTAGATTCAAAGCAAAAAGGTTCTTTTTCTTATGAAGATATGCTTGCAAAAAAAGCTACTTTAGGTTGTTCTACTGTTATGCTAAATAAAAATTCATTTAAAGGTCTATTGCAGATGCCAGAATTAAGAACTGGACAGGATTATGCATTCTGGCTTAAACTTTTAAAAAATACTAATCAAAAAGCATATATTTTACCTTCAATTTTTACTCAATATAGAATAACTCCAAACTCTATCTCTAGAAATAAGTTTAAAAAAGCAAAAAGCCAATGGCTAATATATAAACAGACAGAAAATTTAAATTTCGTTAAGTCATCATATTATTTTTGTTTTTATGCATTTAGAGCAATATTTAGAACTACTTAATTTTTAATTTAATATGCCATTCGATCCAAAATCCCCAAAGAAAACAGGTAAAAAATCAAAAAGGAGGACCTGCTAAAAAAAGAAGAGACTTCCATTAAAGAAAAGATGGAAATGCGCTAAGAAAAAAAGTGTTAAATAATTTACTGGTAAACCAAGACAAGCACAAAACAGAATGGATAAAAGTATTTGGTATGCTTTCTTGCGATATCTTTCCAAAAACAAAGTTTGTAAGAGATAAATGTACGCTAGAAAAATTAAAAAAGAACAAGAAGATCTTTTTAATCAAGATCCAGCTCCTACCAGATAATATTTAAAGAAAAAAGAGAAGCAATTGAATTATAAAGAAACCTTATTTTTTATTGCCAAATCTCTAACAATTTCTTTGGAAGAAAAAAACAGAGCTGAAATAGAGATTATTCTTGAAACAACGGATGTGGATTGGGAAGCAGTGGTCAAAGTAAGTACTGCTCATTATGTGTTTCCTGCTATGTATTGTAATTTTAAAAGAGCTGATTTTTTAAAATACCTTCCTGTTGATTTGGTTGGGTATATGAAACACATAAACGATTTAAATAGAGACCGGAACACAAAAATCCTTGAACAAGCACAAGCACTAAACAGCCTATTATTAGAGAATAATATCACTCCAATATTTTTAAAGGGAACTGGCAATCTATTAGCAGGAATCTATGATGATATTGCCGAAAGGATGGTGGGGGATATTGATTTTATCTTCTCAAAAGAAGACTATCCAAAAGCCGTAACCATCTTAAGAGCGTTTGGGTATACTAATG
>Ga0307488_10003428_pt1 | contig 13279 bp, 12 predicted proteins | sample SB02metaG_FD_202248 | JGI IMG/M metagenome (GOLD analysis project Ga0307488, IMG submission 202248) | Sea-ice brine microbial communities from Beaufort Sea near Barrow, Alaska, United States - SB 0.2 | ecosystem: Environmental > Aquatic > Marine > Coastal | place: USA: Alaska | collected...
TAGGTTAATTTAGCAATTAAACTGCCTGTCGACTCCCTGTCATGAAAGGATACTGACATACTCATGATATGTTCAAATAATTGTTGTCGTAAGTCGGCAACCACATTATTACCGACCCAAGCCAAACAGTAATTACCAACAAAGTGTGAGATTCCACGTAAAATAAACATCACAACAATAAATAAAGGAGCCCACTTCATAAAATTAGGATTCACCCCAGTGAGTCCTTCATCAATGAGGGGTTTGAGCATGGAAATCACGTAAGAGTCAATACTCGCGTAGGCTATCATACCAATAATAGCGGCTATAAAAGCTAATTTATAAAGCTTAGCGAAGGTCATTAGTCTTTGGAATGTTTGCCACGTGGTGGTTTTATCAGTGTTTTCTTGAAAGGCATTATCTTGGGGATTTTGTTGAACGCTTTTTTCAGAGCTCTCTTTAGATGATAAATTTTTATCGGGTAAAGCGTCGGACATAGAGTCTCTCAATGACTTAAAAATTAATAACTTGGTTATTTTAGCGTTATTTTTTCAATCAACCAACTAATTAAATTTTCTTTTTGAATTTACAAACCAATACGGTGATAAATCACGACGATATTGCAATATATTTACTTTTTTATCATGCATATCTACTCTTATCATGCCATGTTCATTAGTCGAATGAATCATAATGTTATTATTAATAAATCGTTGTTTAACCAATTTATTAGGCATGTTCCAGCGATTTAAGAAGCCAGCACTAAAAACAACAGCATCAGGCGCTACTTGTTTGATAAACTCAATACTTGAAGAGCTTTTTGACCCATGATGAGGTGCAATTAAGACATCCGAATCAAGGGTTAGCGTATTGTTTTTAGCCTTGTTAACTAAAAGCTTTTCAACTTTTTTTGAAATATCACCTGTTAACAATATACTATGAAGCCCATCGCTTATCCGAATAACACAAGAGTCGTCGTTATTTTCCCCCTGTTTTTTTTCTGGCCAAAGTTGATCAAAATAAAGGCCTCGCCACTTAAAACTTTGGCCAGATAAACAAAAATCATCGTCACTTTCTCTAATTGTAACATCATTGACTATCACTTCATTAATGACTATTTTTTTTCTTAGTATCGTTAATCCACCCGCATGGTCATTGTCACTGTGACTTATAATGACTTTATCCAGCTGATTAATTGAGTGATAGTGTAAATAAGGTAATATAACCGCCTCAGTCATATTAAACCCACTGGGGTATGCCCCACCAGTGTCATATAAAATGGCATGTTCACCTTGCTGAATGACTACCGCTAAACCTTGACCAACATCCAAAATATTTACCTGCCAATCAATCTGGCGGTTACTGTGTATTAAAGTGTCCTTATTTTCATGAGTGTTCGTGCTATTAGAGAACGTTAATAAAGATGACAACGCAATAATCACCAATAATGCGCGGGTATTTCTTAGCCAAAGATAAATTTTATCATCAACCATTGAGAATTTAAAAAAAGAGGATGAGATAAAGTACCTAAACGCAATGACAGCAACAACCGCAGCAATGACTTGGCTTTGAACTAAAGATAACGACAACAACGAATGTGACTGGTTGGTTAAAAAGAGCAAGTACTGCCAAAGCCACTGTAAAATATCTAACGCTAACTGCATAACCCAATGAGCTAAATTTTCGTTAAAAAGTAATAAAATCAATGAAAGCAAAGACAAAGGAATAATAATAAAACTCATCATCGGCACGGCTAGCAAGTTTGCAACAAGAGAGACCGTTGACACTTGATGATAAAAAAATGACGTTAAAGGTAACAGAAAAAACGTCAGTGACAGTTGTATAATTAATAAACTCTTTGCTATGCGCCAAAACTTAACGCCGTCGTTTAAGACATACGAAAATCGCCACAAGGTTAAAAAAATAATCATGACTGCATAAACTGAAAGCCAAAAGCTCGTGCTTAATAAACTAAACGGAGCGATCAAAACTAACGTACATAACGTAAGTAAAAACCATCGCTTTAACGTCAGTTTGATGCCTAATAGTCGCGTTAACCAATACAGTATGAGCATGGTTAATGCGCGAGTCGTTGGAATACTAAAGTCAGCTAAATAGCCGTAAAACAAAGTCGTTAACAAACTTAGAATTAAGACTAGGTATCTAAGATTAAAAGCCAATAACGGCTGCCAAACTTTTCGGGGTAATAGCTGATGCAATGGTAATATACGAGTAGCAAATAAAAAAAACATAAAACTACCACTAGCGACTAAACCTAAGTGTAATCCTGAGATAGCAATGAGGTGTTGAGTCCCGGTTGCTTGTAAAACCTGCCAAGTTCCCGCTGATATTTTGTTGCGCTGAGCAAATGATAATGCTAACAATAAAGGGGAGAGAGGATGTTCGGGCAAGTTCATAACGTATTGACTATATAACGCTTGCCTAAGACCAGTGTTCGATGATACTAAGCGGTTTTCTGTTGAAGATTTTACATACCCAGTCGCCACAATATTTTTTTCTCTTAACCACGTTTGATAGCTAAAACCACCTTCATTAGCATAACCATGCGCAGGTTTAACTTTAACGGTCAAATGATATGTATGGCCTTGCACGGGGACAACAGATGAGTCCTTTGGGTTAAACTTCCATCGAAGCCTAATTACAAAAGGTTTGAGCATATCTTGGTCGTTAAGTTTGACCAACATAAAATTGAAACGATAGTTACCTTTATCTACTGCAGGTATACTTACAATCTTGCCTTCAACTTGATGAATTTTTTTACTCACCAAATCAATATCAAGCTTGTTAACTAACCAAGTATTATCATATTGAAAACCATTAAATAACACCCAAGCCAACCCAAAGAATAGCCCGCTGGCTGATCTTGTTTTTTTATTGAAAAATAAAGCGATTGCCAAACTAATAAATAACAATAATATAAATATTTCTGGTATTATCGGCAAATATAATGACAAAATAGCGCCGATAAAGAAACTTAATAACCACCAATCCATAGTGTGTCTCTTTGTTTGTTGGTCTCTTGATATAAGAAGCGTTTGCCGTAACACCATAATTGTAGAAGCTATGCCTAAAAATATCCTTAAACGATGGCTGCCAGATCATCACACCATTAAAAATCATAAAAGCTTACGAATATTTGGCGATCTTTTACACAATGAAAATTTGTGGCATTTGAATCGCCGTTCTGTTTCTAAAGCCTTTGCGGTTGGATTGTTTTTCGCATTTATTCCTGTACCCTTTCAAATGATATTAGCGGCAGGCGTAGCAATTTTATTTCATGCTAACTTAACTTTATCGATCGCTTTAGTTTGGATCTCTAACCCATTCACTATGCCTGCCATTTTCTATTCGTGTTATTTAGTCGGTACTTGGGTGTTTGGCGGCAATGAAAAAGCCTTTAATTTTGAAGCTAATTGGCAATGGGTAATGGATAGCTTATCAACCATAGGCCCAGTATTCTTAGCAGGTTGTGGTATTTTAGCGGTTATATCTTCGATGTTAGGCTATGTAATTATTCAAGGGATTTGGCGATTCACTGTTACTAAGCAGTGGGAAAGACGCAGAAAGAATAGAAAATAACATTTTATATCATCAGCTCACACCTTCAATTTTCGGTTAAGGGCTAACCTAAGGATAAGGCAATAAAGTAATTTAGCTAAGCTTTAATTACCTCATTAAAGCTGTCCTAATACTTGTGCGGGTTCAACTTTTGTCGCTCGCCATGCAGGATAAATGGTGGCGACTAAACTCATCACTAATGCGGTAATCAAGGTAATATAAACATCTGACAAGTTGACTTGACTAGGTATATAGTCGATAAAATAGACATCTGCTGATAAAAAATGCAGATTAAAGAATGACTCAATATTAGCGACAAACTTAGTTAAATTTGACGCTACATAGACCCCCAAAATACCGCCAATAGTACAACCTAACAGTCCATTAACCAGTCCTTGAATCACAAAAGTTAACATAATCAGTGACGAACTAGCGCCCATGGTTTTTAAGATAGCAATATCGCCTTTTTTATCATTAACCGCCATAATAAGTGTTGAAACAATATTAAAACTCGCCACAGCAATCACTAAAACCAGCACGATAAACATCACCATACGCACCAGTTGAATATCGTTATAAACATGACCTTGAGTTCGAGTCCAGTCATAAATATAGGCATAACTATCAAATTGATACGCAACTTCTCGCGCTACATTTTGTGCTTTAAAAACATTGGTGATTTTTAATCGAAAGCCCTGCACTTGTCCTGGCTGGTAAGACAAAATTTCACTGGCATTTTTTAGTGACATATATGCTAAAGTATCATCAATTGTCCCGCCAAATTTAAAAATACCAACGATGGTCACATTACGTTTTATCGGTGCTGAAAATATATTTTGTTGTTGGCTGTCTTCATTTGCTGTTGGTTGAGGTAGTAAAATTTGTGCATTATCGCCAATGACCACATTTAATTTTTTTGCAATACCGATACCAATAACAACACCGAACACGTCATCACGCTCAAGATCTTGCCATTGCCCTTCGATCATAATACTCGTTATTGCAGATACTTGCTGTTCCAGTTCAACGTCAACGCCTCTGATCTCTCCTATTCCTTTGATATTTTTGCCATGCTGCATTACCCCAGTCATTTTGATCACTGGGGCTGCTGTTTCCACTTGAGGATGTTGGAGCACGCTTTCTATTTTTTGCTCCCAGTCAGTTACTGGTTCATTAACTGTGATTATCTCGGCATGAGGTACTACTGACAATAACCGCTGAGCAAGTTCTCTTTCAAAACCATTCATCGCCGATAAAACAACAATGAGTACCATGACACCTAACGCAATACCGGCAGTAGATGAAGCAGAAATAAAAGAAGAAAATCCATTACCATGACGACTTCGAACATATCTTAGGCCTAAAAATAGACTTAAAGGCTTAAACATTCACACTTTCCTGAGGGTGATTTTGTACTAAAGAGTCTTCTAATGGTATCAGTGTGCCGTGTTCTAATTTTAACTGTCTATCCATTCTTGAAGCTAAAACCAAGTCATGAGTAACAATAACAAAACTAGTGTTGACGGTCGCATTTAATGATTTGAGCAATTGAAAAATTTGTTCTGCGGTATCAAAGTCTAAATTTCCTGTTGGCTCATCCGCTAATACCAATGAAGGATTCGTTACTAACGCTCTAGCAATAGCGACTCGTTGACGTTCACCGCCTGAGAGTTCGGATGGTCTATGGTGACCTCGGTGACTTAAACCCACTTTTTCTAACATTTCTCGTGCTACTTTCAGTGCTTGCTTGGGCTTATCTCCTCGAATCAACAGCGGCATAGCGACATTTTCTTCTGCTGAGAATTCCATCATCAAATGATGAAATTGATAAATAAAACCAATATGTTTATTACGAAAATTTGCCCGCTCTTTATCTGTTAATTGGTGGATATTGACATCATTAATCAAGACTTCACCTGAACTGGGCTTGTCAAGCGCCCCGGCGAGGTGTAGAAAAGTACTTTTACCACAACCTGAGCTACCAACAACAGCCAATAACTCGCCAGTCTCAACAGTTAACTCAAGGCCATTCAATACGTTAGTTTTAATATTACCTTGATGATAAGACTTAGCCAGTTGACGACATTGTAAAACGCTACTCATGTTAAATCTCCACTATTGAAGCTCAAATAAAAGGCTTGCTTATTCATTACGTAAAACCTCGGCAGGCTGAGTGGTAGAGGCACGATATGCTGGATATAACGTTGCTAAAAGGCTCATACTTAATGCTGAAAGGGTAATGACAATAACATCACTAATTACTAATTCAATAGGTAATTTTTGCACACTATAACCTGCACCAAAAATATTAAAACCAAAAGTCTCGATTATCATATTTAAATTTAATGTTAGCGTTATACCTAAAAGAGTCCCCAATATAACGCCCCATAAACCATTAACCATACCCTGAGTAATAAATATCTTAATGATACCCGCCTGATTCAAGCCTAAGGTCTTTAAAATGCCAATTTCACCTTGTTTATCAATAACCACCATCACCAATGCTGAAATAATATTAAATGTAGCGACAGCGATAATAAGACTTAGCATCAACCACATCATATTTTTTTCCATTTTCACGGCAGAAAATAAGACGCCTTGGCTTTGTGTCCAAGTGGTAAACTTTAAATGGTGACCTAAGGTGTTAGCAAGTTGATTAACAACTTGTTCCGCATTAAAAGCATCATCTAGGTATAAGCGCAATTGATTGATACCATCACCTTTACGATGTAATAGTTTCGCACCAAAGTCGCTATGAACATAAACCATAGCAGCATCGACCTGTGAACCAACATTAAAAATACCTGTTATGGTAAAAGTACGCTGAACAGGCACCCGCCCCATTGGGGTAAATACTGATTTATTAAGTAAAACAATGCGAATAGTATCGCCATAATCAACATTAAGTTGTCGTGCTAATGACCGACCTAAGACTAAATTATATTGCCCCTGTGATAGACTGGCTAAAGTACCAGCAACCATATGGCTACTGACGATATTATGGGTTTCAAACTCAGGAATAATTCCGTGAATTAAAACACCTTGCAATGAGTCAGCTGACTGTATTAAGGCCTCAGTTTCTAAAAAAGGACTGGCTTGAAGCACGTGAGGTTGATTGATTAATAACTGTCTTTGTCCAGGCCATTCAACCAACGGTTTATTATCGTTACTAATGACTATATGAGGCACTAAACCTAAAATGCGTTTTTTTAATTCACCTTCAAAACCATTCATCACAGAAACCACTGTGATCAATGAAGTAACACCTAATAATATCCCAACAATAGAAAAAAATGTGATGAAGGAAACAAATCCAGAACGAGTCTGACTTCGACTATAACGCAGACCAATAAAAAGACTAACAGGTTGAAACATGAATAATAGGGCAACTATGCTAAGTGGTTAATTAAATTGTTTTTTTAATTGATAATACCAACAGTAATACCAATAACATTAATTCATCAGATTATTATTAAGCATATCACAACGATTCTCAGCCTTGATAAACATTATGTAAATAAAAGTGTTTTATAAAAAAAATTCGTTTTAAACTAACACCGTAATCAATTATTTTGTAGAGATAATAAGTATGCCCACATCAGATAGAGAAACAAAGTTAACGCAATTTAATGAATTTTTTTCAATTGATCATAATTTCAACGTTAATGTCGTCAATATTGATAACCAAATTTTACCCTCATTCGAACAGTTTATGCAAAGAATGCCCCTGCCTTTTAAAATAGCCAGTGATATTGTTCATATTGATCAAACCGCTCTTCGCCCCTTACAAGGTATTAGTAACAATGCAGCAGGACAACTTATTGAGTATTTACATCATCAAACTCAAAAAATAGATTTGCTTATTGGTTATATTATTAGTCAACAAGATGAAGAAGAGCACCGTTTTCAGGGAATAAATTTTGGTGGTGGTGGTTTGATCTTTTATTCGAATCAGCCATTCAAATTAGGCAAAATGTTAGAGTTAAAAATATTTTTAGAAAATAATAGTAGTGCGGTATATTGTATGGGAGAAGTTATTGATACTCATACTAATAACGACACCTCAATAAAATCAAAAACTTATCAAATCAAGGTTGTTTTTCATTATATCAAAGAAGATGATCGAGAAATATTAGTAAGAACAAGTTTGCATGAGCAATCTAAACAATTACAAGTATTAGCCAAGAACCGAATAAGAGAAAAATAATTAATTGATACGCTGGGCAAGTTTCTTTTATCAATAAAGTGAGCTTTTTAGTTAAAATCAAGGCGAACATCAAGTAAATATGCTTTTATTTATTTGACTTAGTCGACATTAATGTTGAATCATTAACATCGATCCCTCAAAATTTTGGAGAATTAATATGACGCTTGCTATCTTAGCGACAATTGTGCTTATTTTAGCCATGATAATCTCAGGCTTAGTAGTACTCAAAAAATCAGCAAAAAAATTAAATTTATCAGAGCAAGAACTACAGAGAATAAAAACAAGAAACTTAGCCTTAGACAAAGAGGATCAAGAAGACAAATTATAGATCAATACTCAGATAACAAATGTCAGTGAGCCTAACTCCGGTATAATGTTTTAATTAAGTGGTAACCGAATTTAGTTTTAACCGGACCGTGTACTGTTAGTATCGGCTTTTTAAAAACAACATTATCAAACGCCTTTACCATTTGTCCCGGTCGAAACTCACCAAGATCTCCCCCCTTCTTTTTAGAAGGACAAAGTGAGAATTTTCGAGCAAGCTTTGCAAAGTCGCCACCATTTGCTAATAATGCCTTTATCTCGTTTGCTTGTTTGTCCGTTTTAACTAAAATGTGTAATGCACAGGCAACTGCCATCTTTACTTTTCCACCAATGTTATAATTATTTAATTATAACATTATAATTTTCAAGATGTCCGATGACATTTTATGCCGACCTTTGCTACAATAGCAAAAATTTTAATCCTACTGTTATTCTTGAGGTTTTTATGTCGTCGATACAACATCTTTTTGATAATAATTTAAAATGGGCGGAAAAAGTAAAAAGAGAAAGTCCCCATTTTTTTAAAAACCTTTCTGAACAACAATCACCTAAATATTTATGGATAGGCTGTTCAGACTCTAGAGTACCAGCGAACAGTTTGATGGGCATGGCCCCTGGCGAGGTATTTGTCCACAGAAACATTGCTAATCAGGTCATTCATACTGACTTAAATTGTTTATCCGTCATCCAATACGCTGTTGATATATTAAAAGTCGAGCATATTATTGTTTGTGGTCATTACGGTTGTGGTGGTATCAGTGCGGCTTTAGATAATGAAAGCCATGGATTAATTGATAATTGGTTACAACATATAAAGGATGTTTATCGTTTCCATCAACAACGGCTTGATAGTATTGATGACGTTACAGAGAAAACAAACTTAATGTGCGAACTCAATGTCATTGAACAAGTCGCAAACGTCTCAAGTAGCACCATACTTAAAAGAGCTTGGGCTAATAATCAAAATATTACCGTTCACGGTTTTATCTATAAACTGCATGATGGCGTTTTAAATGATTTGAACGTTTCGGTAAGTCAATAAATTCAAAAGGTCGTTCAACTCGTTTTGAATGACCTTTTAAAAATATATTATCTCCCCTGATAATATTTTCTGACCTTAAAATCATTGCAGTCAAAAGCCAATATTTGGCACTATATCTTCCTATAACTTAACCATTTACGTTGCATTTATTTTCTTTAAACATATAAAAGTGTTTATCCATGCTTGAGAGCACTGTGAAGATATTGTTTTTATCAAAGTGTCCTTTACCCGAAAACCAGAGCAGTTAATTACCATACTCTGTCATTAGACAAATTGAATTTAATGGCTATATTTATAACTTCGCATCAATAAATATAGGACATTCACATGATAGTTGCACGTTGGTCAATTGACGCAAAATTTGGACATAAATCTGATCTTATTGATTCTTTGTCAAAGTGGCAAAATAGTTTTGGAACCCAAATAGGCTGGGAAGGAAAATGTAGAATCCTAACAGGCTCTATTGGTGCTTTAGAGTCAACAGTTATCTCTGAAATCACTCTTGATAATTTATCTGAATTAAGTGAATCATGGGATAAGCTAGCAAAGTTAAATGAGCATAAAGAATGGAGTATTAAACTTGAGCCTCACGTAGTGTCTGGTTCTATGAAGTGGGAAGTATTCCATATTGTTGAATAGTTAAAATTATAAAAGAAGCAACCGGTGACCTCCGCTCTGGTTATACCTCACCTTAAAGCTGAGAATTAGGTGATGGTGGTAATCTCATTGAACCAATTCCTAAGGTCTCTGACTGGCTAGCTCGCGACCAAAACAGCCGTTCACGTAATTGCATTGGTATGACTTCAAAGTGCTAAAATGGGTATGGGCAATTAAATATCACTAGCAGAAACTTGGTTTTTGTCATCTTTTGATATTTTATAACTAGCCAGCAGGCGAGGTTTTATCTTTCAAACCTATAGTGTTTATCTGATTAAGTAATAATGCGGCCAAAATGATCCCAGCGCCAATGCTTAACCTAAGTATGTCGGCCTCTGTATTCCATATCAATACGTTAACAACAATACCTGCTGGAATGAGGACATTATTCATTGCTGCTAACGCACCTACATTGACTAAAGTCGCGCCTTTATTCCACCCAAAATAGCCTAAGCCCGAAGCAACGATACCTAAGTAGATGAGCACTCCCCATTGAATTGGAGTACTTGGTAACTTATCTGTATTACCAAATAATACATAACACACAGTAGCGACGATTAATGCACCAATAAAAAACCACCCAAACACAGTTTTATGATCTAGCTTACTGTTGATCATTAAACGTTTGTAAGTAACTTGCCCCGTGGCAAAGCACATATTGGCGCCTTGCACTAATAACAAGCCGATCAAAAAGTTACTATTAATACTTTCATAGCGAATCGTTAACGCACCACATACAGCAATAATAGCTATAACAAAAAAGCGAGGGTTAAAATACTTTTCAAGTGCATCGTTTAATAGGGTAATATAAATGGGTGTCATTACCGTAAATAATAATACTTCGGGCACAGATAAATATAAAAAGGAGTGATAGTAAAAACTATACATAACGCCAAGTTGTATCGCACCAATGAACATGAGTTTTATCGCTAAGGGTTTTGGTGTTGTTTTAAACTTTAAAAATGGTAAAAAAACTAAAGTAGCTAACGCAATGCGTATCAATACGCTAAACCACGCATCCACTTGGCCTGCTAAATAAACCCCGATTAAACTAAATGAAAATGCCCAAAGCAGGGTCACTGCAAATAAATAGCCCATAAATATCATCGTTAATTAATTAATGACGACAGTATATCTGTTATAAAAAATAAAAGCTCATCAGTGGGTTTTTATAAGAATCACTTTAGCGGCGGCTTCATTCTCCTCTACTTATTCATTAAACGATTTAGCTCGAGGTCTATTTTTATTAGTTTACGTTCGAATAAGTCTACTTTATTGAAAAGCAGTATTAGTAAAAAGACCAGTGTAAGTAACACCACAATTTGATCTGTACAGGATTATTAAAACTAGACATTTAAGCTATTTATTATAGCTGACAAATAGTTTCAGGTTATCAAGTAAGCTGTTGACCTATGCCAATTCTGACAAGATAAAACGCTAACGGCTCCTATGCGTTCACTCCAGACATTATCATTTTATGGAGTGTTTAAATATTACCTAATGCTAACTAATGCCAAAAAGAAGACCTAATTCAGCCATGAATTTAGCACTATAAATAGCCCGCTACGCCACCCAATTAGCCGTTCACATAATTGCATTGACACGACGTTAAAGTGCGTAACACAACATTAAAATTGAATATATCAAAACAATTTACTGGCAACTATTAGATTCAAAATAGGTATATTTAGATCACTCTACACTGACAGAATTAGGTTATTTTAGTCATAGAGCCAACATGTGTGGCCGATTATATTAAAGCTAACTATTACCGAGCAAATTCTCAAGATCATTTAATTTTAAAGGGGGAGAAAGAAGGTAACCTTGTACCCAATCACAGTCTATATTTTGAAGATAATCTAGTTGTTTTTGTGTTTCAACACCTTCTGCTACTACTCTGAGTTCATATAGTTCAGCTAAATTTTTAATAATTGAAACCATTTTATTGCGGGCTTCATGTTTTGAAAAGAGGCCGTTAACAAAGGAACGATCAATTTTGAGACAATCAGCCGGATAGTGGATTAATTCATTGAAAGCAGTATAACCAGTACCAAAGTCATCTAAAGCTATAGATATCCCTAACTTTCTCAGATCATTAAGTATAGATATGCTTTTATCGTTACTTAAAATAAAGGCTGTTTCAGTAATTTCAAACTCTATAAATGAAGGTGAAATACTATACCTTTCAAGTAGCGCCTTGACTTTATTAGGAAATAACTCATTTTGAATTTCAACTCCAGAAATATTGATGCAAAGTTTACCATTAAAGTTAAAGTTTGATTGCAACTTGATAAATATTGCCATACTGTTTTCAATAACCCACAAATCTATCTCTTTTATTAAGTTAGTTTTTTCAGCGATGGGAATAAAAACATCAGGACCAATACCATTAACCTCAAGGTTTTTACACCGAAGTAGAACCTCAATGCCAACAATCTTAAGGGACTGACAGTCAAATAAAGGCATATAAACCAAGAAAAACAGATTCTGTTCAAGTGCTAACTTTAAGCTATCTTCTATACGGTGGCGCTCAACTATTTCTTTAGTCATTTCTTTCGTATAAAATTCAAAACGATTTCGACCATTTTTTTTTGCCTGATACAGAGCAAGATCTGAATGGTACAATAGTTTATCAGGTGTTGTAGCGTCTTCAGGAAAGATTGATATACCTATACTAGCAAATACTGAATGATTTATATTTGATACTCGTAAGCCACCGTCAAAGATATTCAATATGCGCTCAGCCACAATACCTGCATTTATCGCTTCATCCAGATCATTTAAAATAACTACAAACTCATCACCTGCTAGTCGGGCAACCTCATTAAAATTTTTATTTACAATCATATCTGTTGGTCGTATTACTTCTTTTAGCTTTTCACTGAATATACACAATACCTGGTCACCAACTTCATGACCATAATCATCATTAACCCGCTTAAAGTTATCAAGATCTATATAAAGCAAGCCTATAGAATATTCCTCTTTTTTTGCCCGATGTAATATACGAGTAAGATCTTTCTTAAAACTCCAACGGTTAGGCAATCCTGTCAGTGAGTCATAATAAGCCAACTTTGTCATATCATCATCATGCATCTGTAATATTTTTTTATAAGCATTTTCTTCAGAATGAAGAGCGGCAAGACAAATTAAACAGAGTGCCAATAAAGTCATTTCAAAACGAATTGCTTCATGTAAGCTGTAATTTACCAATAAAAATTCTGATAATGGAGTGAAAAGTAGGATATTGCTGATAACTAAAAATACTCCCAAGAGAAATACAGCTGGCCAAAAGCGATTAATGAAAAGGTTTATTGCAATAATAGGATAAATCCAAAAAAGTCCTGTTCTTTCATTTCCCCCAGTGATTAGAAGAGTAAGTGAAAGAATAAGGAGTATAATGTTTAGTACATTGACATTTAGGTCAATGTTGGTCTTCTTATACATAAGATAGATATTGATATAGCCTGCAATCATGCAGGATAGAAGTA
>Ga0307488_10003429_pt1 | contig 13278 bp, 19 predicted proteins | sample SB02metaG_FD_202248 | JGI IMG/M metagenome (GOLD analysis project Ga0307488, IMG submission 202248) | Sea-ice brine microbial communities from Beaufort Sea near Barrow, Alaska, United States - SB 0.2 | ecosystem: Environmental > Aquatic > Marine > Coastal | place: USA: Alaska | collected...
CGGCGTTGCAATTCGAAGGCGGGAAGCGTCTCGAGATGATCACTGATTCTCGCCCTGGTTCGAACTATCTGGATTTCATCAATCACCTGATGCGGGATATCGCGTGGGGAATCGGGGTGGCTCCGGAAGTGCTCTGGATGATGGCGGGGCTCACAGGTCCCGGGGTTCGATTTGTGATGAAGGATTTGAATCGGTGGATTAAAAAACGCCAGGACAAACGCCTTCGGGATGTGAAAAAATATTGGGCATACTTTTGGGCCAAAGAATTCGCGAACGGCTACCCGATGCCGAAGGATCCGAGTTGGTGGAAATGTGAATGGATTCCGATTGCTGATATCACAATTGATGAGGGCCGAGATGGGGCGCTCGCGTTGCGCCGGTATGAAAAAGGCGCGGAAACGCTCGCCAATATTTACGGCGGGCAAGGCCGCAAGTGGGATCGGCAGATGGAACAACGGTCCCGCGAAATCGATAAAGCGGTTTCTCTCGCGGATGCTTCCAAGGCGGGTGACGTTACGTGGCGGGATTTTTTGCCGGTGCATGAGTCGAAAATCGCGGCACCACCGATTGATGAAAAGCAAAAGGGGAAGTGATTTAGTTGAGCAGCTAGGGTTGGTTCGATGAATTAACCCTATCGGTTCGGAAGATGGTGAAGGGATCACCCCTCCCCTGAATTTGACAGCGGGGGCGAGGCAATGAGTCAGCCCAAACCATGGTCCTTTTCTGTTGTCGAAAATCACGCAGGTGGTGGACAGACAGCTAATGTTTTCATTTCCGGCCCTATTTATGACGGGGAATCCTACGGGACCGAGTTGGCCGGTGCGGGTGATTTGGTAAATCAGATAAGCGGGCTCGAGTCTCACGTTGATAATATTGACGTCACCATCCAATCCCCCGGCGGTTCGATTTCGGCTGGGTTGGCGATTTACAACGCCCTGATTAATTCCGGAAAATTTGTCACCACGCAGGTTGCAGGGATGGCGGCCTCGATGGGTTCGGTGATCATGCAAGCCGGAGACGTTCGCAAGATGCCGCGAAATTCCTTCCAAATGTGCCACCGGGCGCAAGGTGGTGCGAGTGGAACGGCTGATGATGTGGCGGCGGCGGCCGCTGTGATTCAACAGCACGAGGATGAGCTCGTTGATATTTACGCACGGCGAACCGGTAAAACATCGGCGGAAGTTCGGGAGATGATTTCAACCGACAACTACATGAATGCGAATTCATGCGTGGAGAATGGGCTGGCGGATCAAGTGATCGAGCCCCCGGCGCAAAGCGATGCGGAATCCGATGAGACATCCGCCCGACTGACTCCGGACAATTTAAAATTCATGGCGGAGAACCGCATGGCGATCCCCTCACTGGCATTATTGCCTATCAATTTGATTGCAGCCGTTGATCCCGCTCCAAGCGTGGATCCGGCGGTAACTGAAACCCCTGAAGTTGATCCGGCGCAAGCCTCGGAACCTTCGGAACCTGAAACCACTGATGAAGTTGATCCGGCGGCAAGCCTGGAACCTTCTGAACCGGAATCAGAAACCCCGGCTCCACCGAAGAATTTGGCGGCACGGTTGTTTGCATATTTGGCGGGAAATCCCGATACCAATGAAGTGAGTGATCAGCTTAAAAATCTGGTAACGGATGCGGGATTACAAGCGACTGAAGCGACCGAAATCGTCGACCTCCAACTGGAAGTAGACGATTTAGAAAACCGCCTCCAGTCGTATATCGAGGAAAAATCACAGCTTGAAAATCAAATCGAAAATCTCAAAGTGGAAGCCGTAACGGTGGAAAATGCGGCGGCTAAAGCCATCGCGAAGCTCGGATTTGTTGGTGCTGATTTGCAAGCTCTCGAAGCTGTACCACCTATCTCGGCGGAAGAAGCCTCCCCCGAAGCGGAAATTGATTCGCTCCGGGGTCAGTTGAAAACCGAGAAGGATCCACGGCGCAAGGCGGAGTTGGCACGCGAAATCAAGGCTCTCCGATAACTTAATTTTTTTACTTACTTTTTACTTTTTTAAATCATGGCAACACTCACCACCACCGAAATTTTAACGGATACTTTAGACGCTTTCCGCCAGCAGTTCCCGATGCTTGGAAACTTTACTTCTGATATGTCGAGTGGTTCGGCCGTTAAAGGGCAGACCATCATGGCGCACATCGCCAATTTGCCGACTGCATCCACTTATGATGCAACGACAGGTTACGCGAACGGAGCCACCGCAGCGGAATCTCTTCTCGAAGATGTTCCCGTCGTCCTTGATCAGCACGCTCACGTTCCGATCAAGCTGGATTATATCGCTTCGATCTCAAATCAGAAAAAAATCTATCAGCAGCAAATCGATAATCGCGCTTACGTGCTCGGAAAGTCGATCGTTGATTTTGCCCTCGGCAAAGTGCTGGCGGCAAACTTCACCAACGCGGTCAATGAGTCGGTTGTCGGTGATGTCGATCGTGAAACCCTCGGTGCGATTCGTAAGGAAATGAACTTGAACGGCGCAGCTCCAAGCGGGCGTTTCGGCATTGTAAACGGCGACGCTTTTGAGTCGCTCGATACGGATCCCCGGATCGCAAGTGCTGACTATCACGGTCAGCAGATCGAAGGGAATTCCCTGGGTCAACTGAATAACGTGAGCGGTTTCGAGGCAATCTACGAATACCCAACCCTCGCCGCAAACGGTGAGTTGTTGGCTGGTGTCTTCCTCGATCCTCGAGGCATCGCAATCGCGACTCGCCTTCCTGATCACAACATCGATTACGCGAATGATCTTGGCATCCCTCGCGCCGGTAAATTTGAGGTAGTGGAGGATCCGGATTCAGGTCTTGCACTCCTCGGTATCTCTTGGGAACAGCCAGGCACGTTCGACCAGTTTCTCACCGTCACGGTTCTTCACGGAGCGGCGGCTGGTGCTCAGGGCGGATCTGCTGGTGCGATCACTGACAAAGCCGGGGTTCGTCTCACGACTACGTCTTAATTCAATGGGGATTGAATGCGGTGGAGAGTTGGGAATGATCTCACTCTCCACCGTAATTTTTCGATTCTCTTTTTTAAATCCGCCACCTTTTTTAAACCATGTTGAAAATTGTTTTAGGTTACAAGGGCCGCAAGCCGAGCAAATCCGAAGATCCGAAAGTGATCTATTGTGGAAACTCTGCCAGTGAATCCCGCGAAAAAAGTGATGCCGCGAAGGTGTCCGGAAAGTTTGGTTTGGTTGGATTCATCGAAAACTCGGTGCCGCGTTATCAAGTTTGTTCAGGCAAACCGACAACGGCGGCCGCTCCGAAAAAATCGGATAAGGCGGAGAATAAATAATTCTAATTTCCTCCTGCACATCCAGCGGCGTCATGGGGTTTTTCCTTGTGGCGTCGCTTTTTTTTAAACTCAAGACGATTATGAAAGCCAGTTCAATCTCACGATTTTGGGAAACGGCCAATGCGGTCACCGCCAATTTGTTTCCGGGGCGCGTTCGGGTCGGCGGGGAAACCAATGGAACGATCATCGGTCCGGCGGGAGTTTCGATCGGCGGAACTTCGATCGAGGAAAAGCTGATGGGTGGGGGAATCACTTTGGCTAAAGGCATCACGGTGCGAATTGCAAAATCGAGTTGGCCGGATGGGTTGGTGTTGCCGGTGGAATCCTCGACGATCAGTGTTCAAAACTCATCGACCGAAATCGTAGCGGATTGGGATGTGGTGGCGTGGGTTCACTATTCGGTGAAGCAGGTGCGCGGGCATCAAACGACAGAACCCGCCTGGGTGATCGATTGCCGCGAAAAATAAACATTTAAAATCATGGCACGGGTTCGGGGCAGGTTAAATGCGAATAAGCTGGCGCGGAAAATCATTGCGACGGAGAAAAACTTGAACCGGGTTCTGACGGAGCCTTTGGAATCCGGTGTGCGGACAATGTGTGGGATGTTGGCGGTATTTACCGAACCGGGGACGGAATCCTCACGGCGAGATTATGCGGGGAATATAGGCGGTCAAATATCCGATTTATTTTCCCCGGCGTCATTGTATGAAAAGTTAAAGGCTTCGAATCCGGCGCACGCGGGCGCGTTTTGGAATTATTACAAAACGCGAAATTTTACAGCCATGAAAAAGCTGTTGAACAAATCTGTGGGTGGAAAGTTCGCCGGGCTCGCAATTCAGGCGGGGGTACCGAAGCCGATCCACCAGGCGGCCAGAACGACAAAAAACGGCGCTGTTTCTATAAGGGCAGATCAACGGGCGATTGTGACGAATCCGCAGAAGTTGAGAAATTACATCAAGTCCCGGCAGAAACAAATTGGAACGGCGGCGGCCGGTTATATGGCGGCGGCAAAGTCGGTCCGTGGGAAAAAAGTTAGTATTCGTAACATTCCGAAATGGAAAAACGTGGGAGCTCATCGGAAAGTTTCGAGCAAGGGCAGAGTGATTTTTCGCAAACGAGTCTCGGGGGAGCGGGCCAGTGTTTATAATGACGTTGATTATGTGCGGAATGCGATCACTCCCCAAAACCGTCGCGCCGCCGAGCGGATCGCCCGGGAAAAAATGATTAAAGCCTTTCGAATTGCGTTGAAGAAATCAATGAAGCGGGAATTCAAAAAGAAGAAGTGACAGAAACCGTAATATAAGCATGAGTATTTCCACCATCACACCCTCAAATATCGTCGGCATGGGAGCCGAAGGCATCGCGGAAACTCTCGCGGTTGGTTTGCTCACCTCGCAAGGTGGCATCGATTCATTATTTACGGCGGGCGGTGGAACCGTCAACGGAACGGTGCGGGCGGGAATGTTGGATGAAGGGCAGCTCCCCGATCGGCCCCGGATTGTCGCTAATGTGATCGAGGAAGAAACCGATTTTTCAACCCATCCCCGGCTGGCAGATGTCACGATTTCAGTTTCGCTTGATACCTGGGCGCGGGGTCTGGCTTCGACCACAGCACAGGCGGATGGAGATCATATCGGCACCGATGCTGTTGTCGGCGAAAAAATGCGGCAAACGATCCGGGAAGCGTTGACTGATCAAGCGGCGTGGACCACTTATTTGACTGATTTGCAAACGGCCCTCGGAGGCACTGCATTGGGATTTTCGATTCGAACACTGAAAATTGAAGTGGGAGCCACTGAAGCAGGGGAAGAGGACAACACGCGAGTGTTTGAAACCCGGCTCCGTATGTTGCTCGAGGCGGCGACGACGTGGGCGGATGTGGTGATCCCCGGCGGTTCATCGGTCACGATCAATATCGATTTTATTATCGAGGACGTTTCCGCTCAAATCGATGGCACCGAAACCGTGTTCACCGCCACCACTTTGCAATCGGTCGATCTGGTATTCCGGAACGGCGTCAAAGTCGAGGAAAGCGAAGTCACGATCGCCGATGCGGTGGTGACGTTTGTCGAAGCTCCCCAGGTCGGCGTGGATGTGATCGAGCTGCATGGTTACGCGGTTTAATTCTGACAGAGTTTGAACAACAAAGGAATGATTCATTTATCACAAATCAGGATGGGAGCGGTTTCCGTGGCGGCGGTTATTCAATCACCGATCGCGGATTTGGCGAGCGGATCCAATACGACGGCGGATGGTTACACTTTCCTGGCGGAAGATTATATTTTGTTGACGGCTCAAACGTCGTCGATTGAAAATGGGATTTACATTCACGCGGGCGGTTCGTTGACTCGTCCAACGGTGGCGAATTTGCGAGCGGGGGAATCGATGTTGATCGGCGCGGAGGTTTACGTTTTAAATGGGACGGATAATGCCACGGATCGGTTTGTGTTGACGGGCAGTGATGGTTCCGCCTCCACTTATGGTGGGATTGAATGCGTTATCGGGACGAATACGCAGGTCTGGCAAAATCGGAATGATTTAATTGGTGTTATTACGGGACCGACTGGACCCACAGGCCCAGCGGGAGCTGATTCTACGGTTGCCGGACCGACTGGACCCACAGGCCCAGCGGGAGCTGATTCTACGGTTGCCGGACCCACTGGACCCACAGGCCCAGCCGGAGCTGATTCTACGGTTGCCGGTCCCACTGGACCCACAGGCCCAGCGGGAGCTGATTCTACGGTTGCCGGACCCACTGGACCCACAGGCCCAGCGGGAGCTGATTCTACGGTTGCCGGTCCCACTGGACCCACAGGCCCAGCGGGAGCTGATTCTACGGTTGCCGGACCCACTGGACCCACAGGCCCAGCGGGAGCTGATTCTACGGTTGCCGGACCCACTGGAACCACAGGCCCAACAGGCCCAGCGGGAGCCGACGGTGCTGGTTCTATCTCTTTCTCCTTTGGCGACGGCGTGAATGCGATTGTCGCCGCCGATGCGCCAGACCTTGTTATTCCCTACGCTGACAGAGCCGCGACTGCGAGCGCGTGGTATGTTGAGGGGCAGGGCGGAACAGGCTCATGCGAAATTGATGTGTTGGTCGGTGCGAGCGGCAGTGAGTCCAGCATCGCGGGGACGGAAAAACCCACGATCTCGGCTTCGACGGCGGGAAGTGATGCAACCCTCACCTCGTGGACGGCGATCAGTGCGGGGGATCGAATCACTCTCCAACTCTCTTCGTCTTCGACCTTCAAATACATCACCGGAAAAATTATTTATTGAGATGTTGAAACAAATAATAATCCAGCGAGGCGTTACGCAGAGAAATACCGCCGTTGAGACGCCCGATGGGGATCTCCCGGAAGATCCATTTTACGAAATAGTTAGAGCGACCGTTGATTCTACTGGCGTGACATATTGCAGGTTGCAGTATGTGTCCGGCGATAGTTACAAATGGAGCGGAGATCATACAGAGGTGGATGAATCCACAACTGAGGAAGATGAGCGGTGGATAAAGGAATAAACTCATGGCGACTTATTATGTAGACCCTCAAAACGGAGACAATGGAACTGGAGACGGTTCCATCGGAACTCCGTGGGCGACAACGCAATACGCTATTGATAACGGAACATGGAGTACGACTGTTCCCAATACCCTAAAAATTGCCAATACCGCAGCAGAGGTATTTACTGCGAGTTTGACTTTAACAGGACTTTCTAATCGTGAATACCCATTTTTATTTGAAGGGTACGACGCTGGCGGATCTTTGACTGGTGACGGGCCATTTGGCACGACGATTGACCCAGTGGGAGAATGGGATGGAGATAATGCAATAGCGACCTTTCACGGTTATCAAGGCTATATCTCCTTTAAAAACATGAAAATACACGGAACCACTAGCTATTTAAGTCGGACGAGTGGCGGTATCATGATTAATTGCGACGTCTCTGACGTAGGAACTTCCACTGGACCAAGAGGGCTTGCGTCATTGGCCAACAGCCGTATTGATGGGGATACCAGCTCTCTCGGAACCTTGTATCAGTGCGGCAACGTAACTTGTTGTGAGGTAATAGGTGGAGCGATTGGTGTGTACATCATCACAGGATCAAGCGTTGTTGAGAATAACCTGATCAGAGGGCAGTCAGGGAAGACTGTTCACATAGACGACTCTACTGTATTTAGAAATAATACGCTTGATGGAACGGGGGGTGACTCAGATTTGGTTGGTGTTTTGATTGATCTCTCTCAAGAGATTGTTCAAGTCTACAACAACGTATTCGCTAACTTTAGCGGAGCGACAGCGAAGGCGCTTGAGAGTCAAACAGGAGCGAACATGGTGATATACGGTAACAATTCTTACTACAATAACACAACGGATACCGATATCGTTGCAGACCCGGCAACTACTTTACCTGATTTCTCCGAAACCTCAGATCCATTTACAGACAGGGCTGGTGGGGATTATTCGATAACATCGGGCGCACTGAGCGTTGGCGCATCCTTGTTCACAAATGCGGACCCAAGCAACCCAGACGATTTGGGCGCGGTTCAGGATTACTCTTCTGGAGGAGGTGGAGGATCAGTCGGAGTTCCCGCATCCGTTTGCGGGCTTTAAGCAATTATTTTTTCTTTTACGCGGGCGAAAGTTTGAAACATGATCACAGCTTATTTATCGCCTCATGGCAAAGAAAAGATCGTCGCGGCGATCGGGAACGGTGTGGCGTGGGTTGGCGCTATTTTCGCGAACTCCATGGATGAGGCCCAGGCTATCGCGGGAATCTTTGCAGGGTTCGCGGCGGGAATCGCGTCTTTGGTAACGGCGATTTATTTTTTAATTAAAATTAAAAGGAAGCAATGAGATGCGGGAAAATAGGCTCGAATGTTGATGTGGCAGTCCCTTGTATTTCCTGTCGATCTGGTTTTGACAGTCTTTGAAAAGCATACCCCGCGCCGGTTGTGCTTTATGAAAATTGAAAAATTAGAAGGATTGGGAGTTTCAACGCATCAAGATCGAGTCGAAGAAGTGATACGAAGTTTAAAAAGGGGAGAGTGTGTTCGTATCATTCCCCTGGCGGAAGAATGGGGAATGAGCGTTTCGGTTATTAACAAATGGGCGCAGCGTTCAGGCGGTTATTTGCTGCGCTGCTTCCCCGGGTCACCACGCCCGAGCGGTTTTTTAGTGAACCCCAAATACCATGCCAAAGATTGAATCGCTCGCCGCTGTTTCGGCTAAACCTCCCACCGCGAACGAGAAGAAGCTCGCGGCGGCGTACGAGAAAATCGGGAAACTGAAGGGTGAGGTAAAAGAGCTCACCACTCAGCGGATCCTTTTGAATAAGTCGTTGGAATCATCCCGGAAAACAACGCGGCCGAGGTTCACATCGAGGAAGGCGGGAACGCGGAGGAAGTCGGATTGGGTTCGGGTTATCGTTACGGATACGCACGGCGCGAAGATCGACAAGGATGCGTTTTCTGCGGTCTTGAGTGATATCAAAGAACTGGATCCGGATGAAATTGTTCATCTGGGTGATGCTGTCGATTGTGGCGGGTTTCTCGCGGCCCATCACACGCTGGGGTTTGTCGCACAAACCGATTACACGTATGAACAAGATATTGCTGCGGCAAATGCCCAGCTCGATGCTTTGCAAGCGGCAGCTCCCCGCGCTAAGTTTCACATGCTCGAGGGAAACCATGAGCAAAGGGTTGAGAAATGGGCAGTCACCACCGCGTTGAGGAGTGGAAAGGATGGGGAATTTTTGCGGAAATTGGTGAGCCCTCACAGTTTGCTCCACCTCGAGGAGCGCGGGATCCGATATTATCGCGAGTCTGAAAAGATCGACGGCGGGCGGGTGCCGGGGTGGTTGAAGCTCGGGAAATGTTGGTTCGTCCACGGCATCTCGACCAGCAAACACGCGGCGAGTGCTCATTTGCAGAAGGCCGGGGGAAATGTGGTTTACGGACACACCCACAGGATTGATTCAGCTTATACAGACGGGCCGGAGATTGGACAAATCGGAGCGTGGAATCCCGGCTGTTTGTGCGAACTACAACCCTTATGGAGACATACCAGCCCGACGACCTGGGGGCAGGGTTACGGGGTTCAAATGGTGAACAGATCCGGCGAGTTTATGCATTTCAACGTGCCTATTTTGAACGGGAAAAGTTTGCTGATGCCGTTGTTTCGGAAATAAAAACGCGACTTCGTTTTTCGTCCGCGCGGAATTATTTGGGTGCGCTTTTGACACGGCGGCTGGTTCATGGCACTACCCGCAGCAGAGATCATCCACGGCACCGCAGTCTCGAATACAATGGTCGATGAGGCTAATTTGCTCGTCACTTCGTTAGAGACATCAGCCACTCGCGAAAAGAAATCCTTTAAGGGCGCTAATGGAGCGGATGCGGTGTGGAAATATATCAACCCTCTCCTGACGTTGTCTTTCACCGCTTATGTTTCTGCGTTTGCGGGATTTGCGGATGAGATGCCGGGAACCGCGATCACTGCCCTGGCGAATTTTGCGGCCGCAACGCCGACACTTCGGCATGGTTTTGACGCTTCCGAAGGCGTGATCGTTTACGAAGATCCGACCACCACGGAAAACATCGAGGGCGATTTGCCAGAAGTTTCTTTCACGGCGGTTCACGGACCGTTCATCGCGTAAAGCGCCACCCGTGCAGGGTGAATTTTTTAAAAGACAATCCGAAACCCAATCCAGAAAATGACTAAAGCAGACCAGACAGAAATCGAACGCCGGATCGATGCGGCTAAAGTTCGTCGCAATAATTGCGATGATCCCGTTTATCAAGATCGGCAGGATGCCATGATCGAGCAGCTCGAGGGCAAACTGGCGCTCGAGGCATTGATTTCGGAAGTCCCTATTGCTGGACCGATCATGGAAATTCCGATCGTTGAGAACGGAAATGACGGGCTCGCCATGGATGTTAAAGGGTAAGCAATTCCTTTACGTTCTCCCCATGAGCACATTTACAAAGCAAACCCGCAACCGGAAGGTGGCGGCCGCGATTGCCCCGCTCGGTTGTCCGATCAAAGTGGAAATCATCGAGTGCGATTCCACCGGCGAGGTCGATGTGGCTTATCATATCCACCTTGATGGACCCGGCATGGATCGGCGAGCGGTGGGGAATTTGATCAAAGGGCTCACGGATGGCACGCTCGAAACCAACACGCCGCACCATGCCGTTCTGGACGGGATGCGTGGGATTTTGAATTGTGCTTTGTTGCGGGATTGGAAGGAAAAAGGAAACCCGTATCACCTCAAAGAAATGGATCGGCGATGGGTTTATCATCCCGGCGCTCACGGCGTCGAATTGGCGGGCTCGGGGAACCTGGTGAAATCCACCGACGACTGGATGGCGGCGGCTCTGGCTACCGTTGGAATCCCGATCGTAAATTTTGACGGCGCAGCCTGGTATTTTCCGGAGCGTGGTCTGAGTCCTTCCACCCTTCCCACGGCAGACGTGATCGATTCGTTTCGGGGAAAGGGACATCTCGCGGGGCTCGCGGACGATACGGTGAGTTGGGGATATCATGCCGCGAGGATTTACGATGCTCTCACCGATCGGGTGAACAATGATATTCGGCTCTATGCGATCACCCGCCCCGGTGGTGGATCGATCGGGGCTGTGGTCCGGAGCGATATCACCGGCAAAGGAATGGATCAAGTGGGGCGATTCTTTGGGGCATGAAAGAAAAACGGTAAATTTAAAACAAAAAAATGAGTGATCAAAATATTGTAGCAATCACCGGTCGTTTGGGTCGGGATCCGGAATTGAAAAACCTTGCATCGGGATCCTCGGTTGTGGATGTCTCGGTGGCGGTTCAGGATGGCTGGGGTGATAAAGAATCCACCGCCTGGATCGGCGTGACGTTTTGGGGGAAGGCCGCCGAAGCTATTTCCAATCACGGCCATAAGGGAATGAAATTGTGGGTTTCCGGGCGGTTATCACAGGAAACGTGGGAAACCGATGGCAAGAAAAACACGAAAACGAAAGTCACCGCATCGCAGTGGGGTTTTTGTGAACCGAAGAAAAACGGGGCGAGTTCAAACGGTCCACCGTCCAATCAGCCACCGGCATCTCAGGCGAGTGATGAAATCCCTTTTTAATCATGCTTACAGAATTTACCAATACGGCGGACGACATCGAACCGGAAACGGTTGCGATTGAGGATGAATCACCGGAGTCCGAAGTGGATCAGGCATTGATCGAAGCGAAAGCCGCCGCGAAGCGGGCCGAGGGTTTCGTCGATGGCGGGATTTTCAGCCTGAAAGATAAGCCATTGCATCCGTTTAGCTCCGGGCGCCGGTCGTTGTTTGAGGAACTTCGGCACGCGGTGGGCGCGGGTTCATTGCGGTCGGTCCTTTCCGATATGGAGGAACACGGAGAACCGGCTGCCTTCCTTCCTGAAGCTGCGCGGATTCTGTTTTTGTGTTTTCATTCCTTCGATGAGCTCATCGCAATCCGTTTGGAAGCGGGATCTCTGGTGAAGATTCAGATCCAGATCGATAAATGGCTCGATGAATCGCTCCCTAATGAATTGGCGCAGCGGGCCGCGTGCGCGTTGGCTTTGCAGATTTTCAATCAGGCCAGTCTTAATCAGGCCGAAGCAGCTCCCCGTAAAGGTGGCGTTGGAAATTCGAAAGGAGGTGATTCCATAAGCCTGGGGGAGTCGGGATTCCCTATTGGGAAGCCTTTTACATCACCGTTATCGCCTCAAGGCATAGTTGGAGCGAACACTTTATCAGATGGGATCTCCCCCTCGCCCGGGGCTGGGCCTATTACCACAGCAGCCGAATGCTAGATGGCGAAGCGATGCGCTGGCCGGATCCAAGGCTCCGCAAAGTGAGCCGGTGGTTTGAGGGGGTGAAGAAAAAGATTTTAGGAAAACGAGCAGAAAAATGAAAAAAATAATAACAAGAAAAAGATGGGCAGATTGCGAACCAATTACCGAAGTTGCTGAGGTTGAGCACGACCCAATGACGGTTGGTAGTTTGATTGAAGCACTATCCAAACTCGATCACGGTTTGCCTGTTGTGGCGTCCCGTGAAGGAGAATGTTTTTGGGCGTGGACGCCGTGCGTTAGTTATTTGTTAACTAATGAGTGGGATGAATTGGTTTCAGGGGATTTGGTTGATTATGAAACAAATCCAGAAAAGGGTGTTTTTGAAGTCGTTCACATTGAAACCTCAGATTCTACTTTTTCGGAAAGGCGGAGCAATAAATGAAAACTGACCAATTAATTCCACTTGGTCACATTGTGATGCGAGTCTTTGAACTTCATGCAAAGAATAAGGGGTCTTGTTTGTATAAAACTACAGTAGGCGCGGCGGATGTGGCGGCGGCGTTGTCTCATTCCGTTCCTGCCAAGGCGGGATATTATGATGTGGCGCTCGATGTAATGAGAAATTTATTGGATCAAGGATTTTTACTGAAAGTTGGAGACGGTGAATTTAAAAAAGGAGACACGGATTGTTTCCTTTCGCCGAATGTTGTTTTTGATCGCGATCAGACTGATAAAAAAGAATCACCGGCTTCGCGTGGATTATCAAATAATTGGTCGGAGGCCATGTTCGAGATTCAGGATTTGGTTTGTGGGGATTTGTTTAATCGATATTCTGTAAATGCAACCCTTTCAGCGTTGAATTTTGTGTTGATTTCTCAGACATGGAAGGAACGTCATTTGCCTGATGATATGCGTCATGGATTTCAAGAGACGGAAATTCACCCATGGCTGTGTGATGCCTTTACGGAGATGAGTGAGGGGATTGATGTCTTTCAAATCGCACCTATTCCAGCGGGATTGTAAAACTCGAAAACGAAAAAACGAAGATGAAAGCAAAAATGGAACGCGGGATAAAACATTTGGTTTCCCCTATCGAACAGCGGCGGATCGCCTTGCGTTATTTAGCCTCGCGGCGGTGGGGGTATGGTCCCGAAGATGCAGCCC
>Ga0307488_10003432_pt1 | contig 13268 bp, 12 predicted proteins | sample SB02metaG_FD_202248 | JGI IMG/M metagenome (GOLD analysis project Ga0307488, IMG submission 202248) | Sea-ice brine microbial communities from Beaufort Sea near Barrow, Alaska, United States - SB 0.2 | ecosystem: Environmental > Aquatic > Marine > Coastal | place: USA: Alaska | collected...
GATTAATACTCCATGGAATATTGCGATGTACGCAATAGCGGCGACTTTGTTCGTAGATATGATGCGTTAATTCGGTATTCCAATTCTTCTGTTCAACGATGGTTAAAAATTCACTAGGTAGAAAGATGTGTTCGTTGTCACCTAATAACCTCGCTAGACACTCGTATCGCCACACCCGATTGTTGTGTAAATTCATAATCGGTTGAAAGTATGGAACAACGCGTTCCATTTTGAACTGTGTTTCGACCTGTGGATTACTCATTTAAATACCTTGCGTTAATGTTCTTTAGATTAAAATTCAACCGTATGTTCAATATGTATCAGTTCTAAATACAAAATCTTGAGTATTTTCAACAAATTCAAATGTTTTTACATGTATTTCATACATTTTGTCGATAAATGTCACATTCAGTATCTTGGTATTAATGTAGAAGTGGGGTAAAATTAGTGCTTGAAAGTTTTCACCTAAGGTTACAAATTGGCAAAAGCAGAAGTTAGCTTAGAGCATTTATTTAGAGTTTTTACTAAACCTGAGCATAGTGATTCAACGTTAGCCAAAATAGAAAGGCATTTGTCCGACAATATTTCGGATTTCCTTTCTCAGCATGTGGTCACAAAAAAGACCTCTTTAGAAGAGATTGAAAAAGATTTCTCGAGTGCTTCTGTGCCTGATAGTCCTGAATTTGTTTCTGAGCATGCTGAGTCACTACTCAATAAGTTGGTTGCTCATTCAGTTAACACTTATTCCCCCACATTTATAGGTCACATGACGTCGGCATTGCCATATTTTCACCTTACCTTAGCTAAGTTGTTGGTTGGCTTAAATCAAAACCTTGTCAAAATTGAAACTTCTAAAGCGTTCACGCCACTTGAAAGGCAGACTCTTGGCATGATGCACAATTTGATTTATCAGCAAGATGATAAATTTTATGAAGATTATCTTCATAGTGCGAATCACGCATTAGGCTCTTTTTGTTCTGGTGGTACGGTCGCAAATATAACTGCACTATGGGTTGCTAGAAATCATTTATTATCGCCAGATGGCAAATTTCCAGGTGTTGCAAAAGCCGGTTTAGTTGCAGCTTATCGCCACTATGGTTATGAAAATATTGGCGTAATGTCATCTAATCGTGGACATTATTCTTTATCTAAGACGGTTGATGTATTGGGTATTGGTCGCGACAATATGCTTACAGTCCAGAGTCCAACCCAAAAACTTGACCCAGAGCAAGCACTAAAACTGGGTAGGGCTTATCAACAATCGGGCAACAAACTACTTGCGATTGTGGGTATAGCAGGCACGACAGAAACCGGTCATGTTGACCCATTAGATGAACTTGCGGATGTTGCAAAAGAACTGAATTGTTGGTTTCATGTTGACGCAGCTTGGGGCGGAGCTACTTTGTTTTCTGAGCGATATCGCGGGAGATTGGCCGGCATTGAACGAGCCGACTCGGTTACCATTGATGCGCACAAACAAATGTATGTACCAATGGGTGCAGGAATGGCTTTGTTCAAAGATCCTAAACACAGCAATGCGGTGCGTCATCATGCGCAGTATGTTTTACGTGAGGGTTCTAAAGATTTAGGCGCTACTACGCTTGAAGGGTCGCGAAACGGTATGGCCTTGATGGTGTATTCTTCCCTGCACATTTTGGGTCGCAGAGGATACGAGCTTCTAATCGATAAAAGCATTGAGTTAGCGCATGAATTTGCGGATATGATCAACGTTCATCCTCAATTTGAGCTAACAACCCAACCCACTTTATCGTTACTCACATACAGACTTAGACCGAATGCTTTAGCTGAATTGGCTAACATGCCAGCTTCTGACATTACGAATATTAATAAAAAGTTAGACAGTTTAACTGTGTCGGTGCAAAAGCAACAACGCGAAGCTGGAAAGTCATTCGTATCCAGAACACGTATTGAAATTGAGAAATACAACGGCGAAGCTATTACGGTATTCCGTGTGGTTCTAGCTAACCCGTTGACCACCAGAGAGCATTTGTCTGACATTCTGGAAGAGCAAATACAAATTGCCAATGGAAATGAAATTTGGCATGGACTTTCTACCAATTTGACATCTAAAATAGCGTAACCATGCAGTTTAAATAGTCAAAATTCCAGCCATTGTCAGCCACCTGAGTACCAATTAGTAAAGCGGCCAACGCTTTTTTATCACCTGATGGAATATATAATTCGATAATTTTTGCTTTTACCCATATCAGCAAATCCTACAACGGTATTCCCTTTGGTTACCTAGGGTCGCGACCTTTTTGGTAAAGCACGTGCAGTCGCTTCCGGTACTGCTCTCTCTTTTGGGTGGCGGCGCAGCTAAATATTGGATTTTGGAGGGGTGGTACTAAAAGCTATGAAGGGCTACAAAACAGCCTAATCGGACCTCAGTTGCACTTATATTTTTTTTATTACACTGCGCTTTAAGATGCTTTTTACATTTTTTCAACTAAATCGATTTTTTACCTTCATTTTGAGTGCAATTGTTGCAGGGTATTGATATCGTATTGGTGTCTAATAATAATATCAATCAACTTATGTTGCCGAAAAAGTAGTTGGTAATAAAAAGTGAAGAAGAGAAGTGTGCTAAAAAAAACGACCATAGTCATGCTATTGGTTTGCGTTAGCTTACTTGTGGATGCTGGACAGCTGTTGGCTAAAACTAGCCAAGCCAAAAGCAACATGATGACGACTAAATCAGCGAAAGTAAGTTTAGTGAGTTCTCAGCAAGGCAAGCAATACCCAAACTATCAGCGGAAAAAGGCTCAGATTGCTATCATAATTGACGATATCGGAAATAAACGAGCCGATTCTGACGCTTTCTCTCTCCCTAAAAAAGTTACCTTTTCAATACTACCGCATACCCCTTTTTCGACACAGTTTTCAACTTATTCTCATCATCAAGGCCGAGAGGTCATGCTACATATGCCGATGGAATCATTGCATGGGGAAGTACTCGGCGAAGGTGGCTTGCTAGCCAGTATGTATCCTGAAGAAGTTGAAAAGAAATTATTGTTAGCTTTGGAGTCTGTGCCTCATGCCACTGGTGTGAATAATCATATGGGCAGTAAACTTACACAAATTACATTGCAGATGAATGCAGTTATGCAGGTTCTTAATAACAATAATCTATACTTCATTGACAGTCGTACAACTAAATTTACTAAAGCACATATAATTGCTCAACAGCATGGTGTAGCAAGTGCTCAGCGTAATGTTTTTCTTGACCATTATGCAAGTGAAGCGTTTCTTGAAAAGCAATTTGAGCAGCTTATACTCAAGGCCAGACGCAATGGCTCGGTTATTGGTATAGCACATCCTTACAAGGTCAGTATCTCATTTTTACAACGAAAGTTAGCTAATCTACCTGATGATATAGAGCTTGTTTCCGTGAGTGAATATCTGTCCTTTGAGGGCAAAGATGGCATCTATGATTTTGAACCGCCAAGAATTGCAAAAGAAACCTCAAGACCTATAACTGACACTGCCCCAGAGTAAATTTTAAAAGTAAATACATGAGTATTGTTTTAATACTTTTACAGGTCTTAAATTAGATGTTATATTATAACGATAAATTGCCATGTGCCGAGCCTATTCGGTTTTTGAGAAGAGTAAATGAACAGCAAATTCGCTGACCTTAAGCCGGATATATTAAAAGCAGAAAGCAGTGTTATGTCCACGGTGCAAGCTGTTGCAGGTCCTGAGACAAAAAATGTTGTTTTAGACCGCGTTGGTATTTGGATGTCTAGTATTTGTGCATTGCATTGTTTGCTTTTACCAATACTGCTCCCTATTGCACCCTTAATAGCCAGTAGTGTTTTTGCAGAAGCATGGTTTGAGCGAATGATATTAACATTCTCAATTTTAGTTGGCTTTGCCGCGTTATTTGTCGGTTTTCACAAATATCATCGGCAGCTTTATCCTCTGTATTCTCTCGTATTAGGCGGCTTAATATATTGGAACAAGGACATGTTTGGCAGTGAATATGAACCTTTCACTATTGCGATTGGTGCTTTTCTGATTGTCGCAGCTCATGTAACTAACATACGTTTGTGTAAAAGTTGCAAAACCTGTGAAGATGAATGTGGGTCAAAAAACAAGATATAGACTCTGGTAGGCCCCAGTGAGAGCCAATCCCCACGTAATTTGTAAAGCTCGCATACTACTCTATATTCTAAATTAAAGTCTAATTATTGAGACCGGTAGTGTTCATTTGTCATATTCTTTTTTATTAAATGATGCTCTGAAAGAATTTCAACGCTCCACAGCCTCTAAACTGATGCTCGGTCTTTCTATTCTTGTCTTTATCGGCCTTCCCCTGTCACTTATACGTTGGTTCGAAATGGGTTTTCAACCCGTTTTTGCGCTGCATATAGCAGTAACAATTATCGTGTTCGCCTGTAATTTTAGACCAAATAAATCTATCTACAAGCTAGATTTAGTGGTTATCATTTTAGTTCTTAGCGCCATGATAATAGTTGGAATGCTCTCCTTTGGATTACAAAGTGGGGTGATTACATTCGCGACTTTTACATCGTTTTTGGTAGCGGTCTTGTGGGGGGTTCGTCCAGCCATTTGGTTCTCAGCTTGTTGGTGTGTCTTCGTTCTTGGCCTAGGATGGTTATTTGTCAATGATGTGATTGAATATTCGGTAAGGCCAGATGTATATGGTGCTATGTTCGGTTCTTGGGTAATTGTTGCTATAGGTTCGACCCTGTCAATTACCTTAATTTTGATTCTGACATCGCAAGGTCTCAAAGAGTTATCTAAACAATTAAAAATAATTGCGTCCCAGCAACAAGAAATTGAATATTTGGCAAATCATGACTCTCTGACCGGATATTATTCGGCAAGGCTTGCTATGCCAATGCTAAAAAGTGCGCTTAGCACTGCCAAAAGAAGTGCGCAAAAAATAGCTGTAGTGTTTATTGATTTAAATGAATTTAAACAAATAAATGATAATTTGGGCCACGAAATTGGTGATGAGGTGCTAGCTGCGGTTGCAAAACTATTCAAAAAAGCAATCAGAGATATAGACACTCCTGTAAGGGTAGGAGGCGATGAATTCCTGTTTATTTTGCCAAATTTGCAATCATCCAGTGAAGCGTTAGAAGTAGTTAATAGGTTAACAACTAGGCTGTCTTCGTTGACCTCAATCAGTGGCTATGATTTATCGGTGGGTGCCAGCGCTGGTATTGCTATTTATCCGGACGACGCATTGAGCGCCTCAAAGCTCAGAAGTTTTGCGGATCGGGCAATGTATAGTGCCAAGCAAGACAACGTGCAGGTAAAATTTTACAATGACTTAATACAACCAGTCCTGTCTGGTCTTTGATAGGAGGGCAGTAATAACGACACTGACAACTATGGATGTTTGTAGAATATCTTTACGGATATGTAGCTGATTATATTGGCTTTTAGCTATGGTTGTTCTACTATCATTTTCGGTTTTACAAAACAAAATAAGCAAACATGGATTCTTTGACACAAATTGCGTTAGGCGCATCTGTTGGTTACGCTGTGCTAGGAAGTAAAGTTGGTCGCAAAGCTATCGTCTGGGGCGCTGTTCTAGGTACATTACCCGATTTGGATGTGTTTCTACCTTATGCTGGCGAAGTCGAAGCATTTACCTATCATCGCGGCTTTAGTCATTCTATTTTCGTTCATCTTCTTGCTAGCCCTTTTATCACGTGGTTAATATTGAAGATCCATTCTAGTCATCGGCAGTATAAAAACCAGTGGTTTTGGTTAGTCTTTTTAAGCTTATCCACACATGCAATTCTTGATAGCTTAACTGTTTATGGAACTCAATTGATGTGGCCCTTCACGGAATATCCCGTTGCTGTTTCCAATATCTTTATTATTGACCCTGCATATACCTTGCCTCTGCTGCTAGGCATAGCGTTTGCACTATTTCCAAGTGTGAAGGCAGAAAGAGCACGACGTATGAATTTTTTAGGAATAGCGTTAAGTAGTGCGTATATCTGTTGGTCTCTTATTGCCAAAGTAGCTATTGATCACAAGGTTGAAACGGCTTTAATTAATCGAGGGATACAGGCCAACGCTTATGTTAGCACTCCTGCGCCGCTAACTACCATGCTTTGGCGGATAGTGGTGATGTCTGATGACTACTACTATGAAGGCTATGCTTCTGTTTTTGATAATTCCAAAGATGTCACCTTGAACGCCTACCAAACTTATCCTGAATTGCTTGAGGATATTCAAGATGAATGGGGTGTTGTGCGTTTGCAATGGTTTACTAGAGGTTTTTACTCAGTTCGACAAAAAGAAGATAAGGTGGTTTTATCTGACTTGCGTATGGGAGTTGAGTGCAGTTATGCATTTAATTTTGCCGTTGGCGAGCAAACGGGGTCAGGTATCAAGGTAGGCGATTTTGAGAAAGTGACTGAACGACCGAACTTAAGTCAGGTCGGTCGTATTTGGGATAGAATATGGGATACGAGTGTTTCGTTAGCTTCGCCTTTAGCCGCGAATGGTTGTTTAGACAAATAATCATTCGCGGCTAAATAGTCATTAATAAGTTTAGGGAGAGGTTTGAGGAATGCTGCCTCTGTCCATAATAAATTGTCTAGCCCAATCAGGACGATCTGTAAATATACCATCAACGCCAATTTCTAGGAGTTCTGCTAACGTTTCTGGGTGGTTTACAGTGTAACACCATACCTTCTTACCACGTTTATGTGCATCATCTACGAAGTCAGCGTTAACTGTATTCCAATCGGTAGCCGCGATTAAGACACCCAGATTGCTGGCGTATTTAGCATGGTCAAATGGAGCATGCGCAATTAATGCACCAAACTCTACTGGGTATGTATCATTAGAGGAAAACTGTGCTTCGGTAAAGTCACTGAAACTCGTTTTTATCGCCATCAGTAAAGGGTGGTCAAAGGATGAAATGACTACTTTGCATCGATGTATGGCAATCAAGCTTTTTACATAAACGACAAAATCTTGAACTGACTGTAGTGATTTTACCTCAATATTCAATATAACTTTGTCGCCTATTAATGCGGCAACTTCCCCCAGCGTCGGTATTAGGTCTTTTTCGTTCACAAGTAACTGGCGCGCCTGAATGAGAGGCATATCGAAGATACGACCTTTAGCATTGGTCAGTTTATTCACATAAGGATCGTGAAAAACTAAGAACTCGTGTTCAACTTGATGAATATCGAGTTCAATGGCGTCGACATCAAGCATTAACGCCTGCTGGAAAGCGATAATGGTATTCTCAGTGTATTGACTGCTAAAACCGCGGTGGGCAATTACGAGCATTGTTTGGCTTTTTGGTTTTCCCTATGAGTATTGATAGTCTCGTATACCGCTGCTGAAATTACCAGTAAACCACCAATTAAAGTTTGCCAAGTTGGTTGTTCATCAATCAAAATCATCGCAAATACGATTGCGTAGAGTGGCTGCATACAAGCAACTAAGGAAAATGTTTTTGCACGTAAATGTTTTAAAGAAGTTGCAATCATGGCATGCGGTACAGCGGTAAAAAATGTACCCAGTGCAACTAGCAACCATAAGGTGTTTACATCAATCATGATTAAGTCATCTGATGTAAAAAATATCAAGGTCGGACATATAATCAGGGTTTGCCATGCCATTGCTTTAGTGCCGCTGTAGTGCGAAAAACAATGACGATGTAATAAGTTGCGAATAGCATAAAGAAAGGCAGAGAAAACACCGACAATTACCCCTACGGTAACATCATTCTCCAACGACGCATCTGGAACGATCAGGGCAATACCGGCCAAGACTACAAGCGCACTGACAATGTCTTGCCATTGCAAACGGTTTTTTTCAAAATAAGGTTCAATAAATACGGTGATTACCGGAAACGTAAATAGCGCAATAATACCAACGGATACGCTAGATAATTGCATGGCCATAAAGTAAGTAACCCAATGGATTGCCATAATAATACCAAGACCGAATGCAATGAAGTAGTCTCTATTTGAATTCAACCACAACCTTTCACCTGCTAACTTTGTAGCTACAAAAAGTAGCAGACAAGCAATTACAGAACGACCAAAGGTGATGTCAACGGCGCCTAGTGGAATTAATTGCGAGAAAAGTGCCGTGCCGCCCAATAACATGACGGTTAGGTGCAATGAAATGAGGCTCTTTTTGACCGGGTCCATCAACGTTATTCAGAATCGTTTAATGTTTCTTCCGCGTGTTTTACAACCGCGAATGGTTCACCTAAACGAGTCACCATACCGGCTTGCAGGTCAGTAAATTCTATTGCATTGGGTTCGAAACAAACGACAATGGTTGAACCTAATTTGAAGCGGCCCATTTCATCGCCTTTGTTTAGCTGAATATCTTGCTCTTCATACTGCCAATGTTGCACGGTTTTTCCCGCTGGTGGTGTAATGTTACCTGCCCAAACAGTTTCAATACTGGCAACAATCGTGGCGCCAACGAGCACAATCGCTACTTTACCTACAGGTGTATCAAATATTGTCACAACGCGTTCATTTCGTGCAAACAATCCGGGTACATTTGCTGCCGTTAATGGATTAACTGAGAATAGTTCACCAGGGACGTGCAACATATCGGTAAGTTTGCCGTCAATGGGCATATGAATGCGATGATAGTCTTTAGGTGATAGATAAATAGTGGCAAAATCGCCACCTTTAAATATGCTGGCTAGCTCGGGTTTACCACCCAGTAGTGTGGTTAAACTGTAATTATGGCCCTTCGCCTGAAAAATATCATCGCCAATAATCTTTCCGAATTGACTGACTCTGCCATCAACTGAATGACAAAGTTGTTTTTCATTATCTTCAATAGGACGAATATCGTCTTTTAATTGACGCGTAAAAAATGCATTAAAGGTATTAAAGTGGGTTGGTTCGGAATACTTTGCTTCCGACATATCAACTTCAAATGCTTTAATGAAAGTTCTGATAAAAAACTGGGTTACAGCGCCTGCTTCTGCTGCAGCCAACCAACCGACAATTCGTGATACTAAGTGTTTAGGAAGTATGTATTGAACGCGAACTTTGAACCAATCTAGCACTGAACTTTCTCCGTTATCTATTATTGGTTATTGTACAACAAAGAATAAACTAATGAGAAATTAAGTTCTTATTTGAAATTACCCTTTCGAATAAGAAGGGCGGTTTTCCTCTACAGATTCGACAATCTTATGATAACTTTCATAACGGTCTTCTGTAATTTTTTCATCGATAACGGCCTGCCTGATAAGGCAACCCGGATCGGTTCCGTGTTTGCAGTCGGTAAACTTACAGCCACCTATGTAATCACGGAATTCAATGAAACCAGAGGTAACTTTTTCAACAGGTAAGTGCCAAAGACCGAATTCCCTAACACCTGGAGAATCAATTAAGTCGCCACCTTGTTCAAAATGTAATAATTTTGCAGCGGTGGTTGTATGCTGCCCTAAGCCCGAATTCTTAGAAATGTCACCAACCACTTCCTCTGCATCAGGCAGTAATTGATTAATTATACTGGACTTTCCCACACCACTTTGGCCAACAAAAACGCTAATCTTATCTTTTAATAGGGTGGACAACTCGGCAATACCTTCCTGAGTAACACAGCTCATGTAGATAACTCTGTAACCAATTTCTTCATAGATTTCGACGACTTCCTTAACGTACTCGCGGTCTTCGTCACTTAACAGTTCCATTTTGTTGATGACTAAAACTGGCTGTATATCGACATCCTCACAAGCAACTAAATATCGATCGATAATATGGGCTGATAATTGAGGTACTATGGCAGCGACAACAATGATTTGATCTATATTGGCGGCAATGGGTTTTACACCGTCGTAAAAGTCCGGGCGAGTGAGCGTGGTAATTCGGTCTAAAACAACTTCAATTACACCACGATCGCGCGAGTCATCAGATTGAGAAGGTCGAAACAACACATTATCACCGCAAACAACTGAGGTAACTGTTCGTCGAATATGACACTTATGTACAATGCCATCGTCAATGGATTCAACATTCGCATGTTTTCCAAAACGACCAATAACGCGGCCTTTTAACTCCGCGCCGAGGTGCTCATCGCTATGCGCTACCTGCTTGCTTGCAAGGCGTTTTGTACGGTTATCTTTGACCTGTCGTTTTTGGCGATCGGATAGTTTTGGTTTTTTAGCCACGTGAACCTTGTTAATTGAATACTTGCTGGCGGAATGCTTACTTGCATGTTACCTTTTTTAGCCATTATTTTCATGATATTTAACAACAGGGGTAATCATGTCACCGAATGAATCGCTTAATGACTCTAATTTAGTTTGGATTGATATGGAAATGACGGGTTTAGACCCTGAAACTTGCGTAGTCATGGAAATTGCGACTATAGTCACAGATAAAGAACTCAATATATTGGCTCAAGGGCCGGTAATTGCGGTGCATCAGCCCGATGAAGTGTTAGATAATATGGATGAATGGTGCGTGAAAACACATGGTTCGACAGGATTGACAGCACGTTGCCGCGCGAGTAAATATGATGTTGACGTTGCTGCAAACGAAACAATAAAATTTTTAGAGAACTATGTACCTAAAGGTAAATCTCCCTTGTGTGGTAACACAATTGGTCAAGACCGACGTTTTCTAGTTAAATATATGCCAGAGTTGGAACAGTATTTTCATTATCGGAATGTTGATGTCAGCACAATTAAGGAACTAACGGCTCGTTGGAAACCAGAGGTGCTAGCTGGATTTAAGAAAAAAGGTGTGCATTTGGCGTTAGATGACATTATAGAGTCAATTGATGAGATGAAGTTCTATCGCGAGAATGTGTTTAAGATTTAGGCAATTACAGGTTATTTTACGCATAATTGCAAATTAGACTTGCACTGCTCCGAGATGTTTGTAGAATGCGCGTCCAGATTGCGGGAATAGCTCAGCTGGTAGAGCACGACCTTGCCAAGGTCGGGGTCGCGAGTTCGAATCTCGTTTCCCGCTCCAAATACAAAAAAAGCACAGTTTTACTGTGCTTTTTTTGTATATACAGGCTCAGTTTACGATAATTGAGCAGTTAAGACAGACTCCCTTCTTACTAATCGAAAAAATCCAGATTACTTTACTTAGTAGACAATGCGGCTAGTTTAGCTAAAACGCTACAGCTGGCTATTCTTGATATGCTAACCTTGTCACACAATAGTTAAATTATAGACTTACTCAGGTAGTGTTATGCGCATAGTAAATCCCCTAAGAACCTTTGCTGAAAAAGCCATGAAAAAGCCATTGTGGCTGCGTTTTAAAATACTGACTTGGATGTTTAGATATAAAGTTAAATTGGTTGGTACGTGTAAAATAGACATAAAACATACCGATTTAAAAAGCGTCACTTTTTTTGTTAAAAATCGTAAAAAAGTACAAAACCATATCGGCAGTGTTCATGCCGCTACCATGGCATTAATCGCGGAGTCAGCAACCGGATTTGTAGTGGGAGTAAATTTACCTGGCGATAAACTCCCACTCATCAAAAACATGAATCTTAAGTACGTAAAGCGAGCATATGGCGATATGCAAGCAACGGCAACTTTAACCGAAGAGCAAATACGAATTTTGCAAAACGAACCCAAAGGTGATTTTTTGGTTGATGTTAAAGTTTTTGATGAGAGTGGTGACGAACCAGTCATTGCGGAGATGCATTGGGCATGGGTATCAAAAGACAAAAAATAATGAGTTTGTAGTGTAATTAAAAACGTTTATCTAAATACTCTATTTAACTGTATTTTAATATATTTTCTTTATTATAAACAGATGCTTATTTTAGATTGCTTACTTGCGTACTTGATTAAACCTTAGTTTATATGTGCACATTTGTTTATAATATTTAAATTAGCAGTTGACAAATCTGCAAGTTACGATTATTAATGCATTTCATAAGCAAGTCCCATTGTTTTTTGTCTCAATTCGGGGAGCAATTTCTTGTGTTAAACATGAATAGCGAATCACTGTTAAAACGTATGTTTAGCGATCCTAAACATTATCCCTATGGTTTTTCTCGTTCTGGCGATTTTTCTATCGCTGAGAGTAAGGCTTTATCGCAGTATGGTTGCTTAATTGCCGCATTGGTTGATGGTCACATATCGCCATCAAACGATGAAGAGATAGGCTTCATCGATTCTGCGTTAGGGCGTAAGAGCCCAGACACTGTTGCAGAACGTGCTTGGTTAAAGTACCAAAATCGTATTAATCGACCAAAATATGCCAGTATACATGGTACAAAGAAAGCACCGCGCGAGAGCCGATTAGACGACGATTTAGTAAATGATATAGATGATGATATAGATATCAATTTGGATGATTGATTAGGTTGATCATCCTATTTTTGTGTTATTAATATTCTAATATTGAAATTTTTATCCTAATATTTAAGTATATTGGGATGATTGTTTCACTTTTTATCTCTCTTGGGTTTTATCTTTGCTCCAGCTAGGCTATATTCTGGTTGTAAGCTTTTTTTGATGATAAAAATGCGTAAGGAGAGAAATCTGTGAAAATGATGTCGGGCGCTGCAATGGTAGTAGAAGCCCTAAAAGAAGTTGGTGTAACGCATTTGTTCGGTTATCCGGGCGGTGCGGTACTGGATATTTATGATGCCTTACATGCTCAAGACGATATTAAACATGTTCTTGTGCGACATGAGCAAGCAGCGGCACACATGGCGGATGGCTATGCTCGTGCGACGGGCAAAACTGGTGCTGTGTTAGTCACGTCTGGACCGGGCGCAACAAATACAATTACTGGTATAGCGACAGCTTTTATGGATTCTATTCCAATGGTCATCTTGTCAGGTCAAGTTCCTTCAATGCACATCGGCGAAGACGCTTTTCAGGAATGTGACATGGTTGGGGTATCGAGGCCCGTCGTTAAGCACAGCTTTTTGGTCAAAAAGGCAGAAGACATTCCAATGGCAATTGCAAAAGCTTTTTACATTGCCAATTCTGGTCGTCCGGGTCCTGTGGTAGTCGATTTACCGAAAGACATCGTTAACGTTCAAGACACACATCCTTATGTGTTTCCTGACGACGTGACAATGCGTTCTTACAATCCCACATTGAAAGGCCATAACAAACAAATCAAAAAAGCGGTTTCGTCAATGTTGAAGTCACAACGCCCTGTATTATATGTAGGCGGCGGTGCAATTGCAGCAGAGGCTGCTACTTATGTCACGCAATTGGCAGAGCTTTTACAGGCGCCTGTGTGCAGCACATTAATGGGATTAGGTGCATTTTC
>Ga0307488_10003433_pt1 | contig 13267 bp, 9 predicted proteins | sample SB02metaG_FD_202248 | JGI IMG/M metagenome (GOLD analysis project Ga0307488, IMG submission 202248) | Sea-ice brine microbial communities from Beaufort Sea near Barrow, Alaska, United States - SB 0.2 | ecosystem: Environmental > Aquatic > Marine > Coastal | place: USA: Alaska | collected 2017-05-06
ATCAAAGCCATCCCCAGCAGCATCATCGCTAGCGCATCCCACAAGGAGCCAAAAACCAAGCCCCAGGTTTGTAGCATCAGGGTGATAGGGGCCAGGCTGATCAGCAGCTCTAAATAGCCGGACTGCCGCTGAGAAATTTCCTCATCAATTTGAGCTTGAGTAAGGAACTGATCGCTAAGAAAGGTATTCCACTGCACCAGTACTTCTGCCTGATCACCAGTCTTGATCACTTCTGGGGGAAGCGCCTGAACTAACCTCACCTGCTCGGTCAATCGCCTCGCCTCTCTATGGCTCGCGCTATGGAGCACTGTCAAACAGCAAAGCAAAAGCAGTCCTGAGGCGACCAGCTTGGCTGGTGATAAGTTGCGGAAAAAGTACAGTATCAAGCCAGCCACACCGTAAACAAACAATATATCTCCTAGCCAGAGAAAAAGATAAGCATCGATCATCCCAAACCCAATAAGTAGGAGCATTCGGCGGTAGTACAGGCGCTTTATCTGTTCATCCGAAGCATCATCTTTAGCTATAAAAAGGAGCAGCCCAGCACCGAATAACATGGAAAATATTGTTCGCATAGCACCCTCAGCGAATACGTCCATAAAAACATAAACGAAGAAATTTATTCCTTCAGTAGAACTATCAAACACTGGATTAAGATACGAGGGGAAGGGAAATGCGAAGCCAATAATATTCATCAGCAAAATACCCAGCAACGCAAACCCGCGCAAGCTATCGATGGAGCTAACGCGTGATATCTCACTCCTGGGAAAGGGCTGGGCGATAGTAGTCATCGCCCAAGACTAGTGGCAATTTAAAGTTACAGCAAGCCTTTATATTAAGGAGATAAAGCCATTTTACTGGGCTCACAATTTTAGACGAAATCGCAACAAAACTGGCACTAATCCTCGACTTCAGGCTCGCAGCTATTTAAGCTGGCTTCCTAAAATTGGAACAACTGCCTGCTAATGTTAAATCTCAATGAATAAGCCACTCATCAAACTGCTCACTTTATTAGTTCTTTGTCAGCCGGCCTGGGCAGCGGAGTCTCCCCGGGTGGTTGCTGAACACCATTTACACTTGAGGTCTGAGGCCGCAGCGGACTTACTTTCTCAGATCCAGCAAAATAAAGAGCCCCTAGAGTCCCTGCCCAATTTAAAAGCAATTACAGGCCAAGATATTTTAGCGGCCCTGAATGCTGCTGCAGTTCCTGAAGCCCTAGTGATCTCTAGTGCCTACTTATTTAGCATGCCTGATTTGAATCCAAGCGGAGAATATAGCCTGGTGATGAGGGAAAATAACTACACCGCTGAGCAGGTTGCAATTGCACCCGACAGACTCAGCGGATTGTGCTCAGTCAATCCACTTGCCGAGTATGCTCTCGATGAAATCCAACGTTGCGCCCAGCGCCTAGGTCTCAAAGGGGTACATCTACATTTTGAAAACTCTGACATTGATCTTCGCAGCAGCGCTCAAATTGGTAAATTAGCCACTGTCTTTGAATTTCTTGAGGCTCTGCAGTTTCCGGCACTGATACACACACGCACCCGCGAAACCGATTACGGCTCAATCGATATAAAGCTGTTTATCGACAAAGTCTTATCTGAGGCCCCTACCATTGACATTCAAATTGCTCACTTAGCGGGTTCCGGTGGCTATGACGACGGGACAGATAGAGCAATGGCACAGTTCACGGAGGCTTTTATAGATGGTCGTTTAGAGCCAAGTAATTTCCAGTTCGATCTAGCCGGCGTTGTTGTGGCACCTAATTCCGCGCAAAGCTCTCAAGTTCAACGAACCCTAATGATTCAGAATAAGCAGTTATCTAATAGAATAAAACAAATGGACCCCCAGCAAATCCTTTTTGCAACAGGTTGGCCAACTGATAACTCTGGACTACTGGATTATGAACTCATCAATACCAATAAAAAGAATATCGCTCGCCTTTTATCACTAAACCCTGAGCAGCTTGTAATTCTCTATCAAACTCGCAGTAGATTACTCGACTAAATCAACCTAACCCAAAGGAATCCGCTCTTGCAACTTCAAGCGAATATTAAAAGGGGAATTGTATTCCTCTTTTCCGTTTTACTGTTACTCCCTATAGCATCAACTGCTCAGGTAACAGGAGGCAATCCTTTGCTCTCCGGCGCCACCCAAACCGAAGCTATTAAAATTAATGAGGTGATTTTCCAAGCCACTGGCTTTGGCAACAGCTTCCTCATAAAAACAACTGAAGGCAATGTGATCGTTGACACTTCATTATCGGTAAATGCTCCTCGCCACAAAAAACTCTTAGAGGCGATAGACGACGGCCCAATTAAATATATTATATTGACTCATGCCCATGGCGATCACACCGGTGGCGTTGATTTATGGCGCGAAGAAGACACCGAAATCATCGCCCAAGAAGAACATTTTGAATTTGTAAATTATCAGTACAGATTGAGAAGTCTTTTCGGTCAACGCAATGCCGCCCAGTTTCCCGCACTTGCCGGAAGCATAGCCCAAGCTAGATCGGGCATTCCTGAACCGGCCAATCAAGAGGATAATTATGGCGCAGAAATAAAACCTACCATATTGTTTGATGACGAATACCGTTTTGAACTAGGGGGCATTGAATTCGTTATTATGCACTCACCTGGCGAGACTTACGATCACCTTAGCGTATGGCTACCTCAATACTCTGCAGCATTTGTTGGCGACAACTATTACGAATCCTTTCCAAATATGTACACCCTCCGAGGCACCAAGCCGCGCTGGGCGCTCGACTACGCCAATTCTATTGATAAAATATTAGCATTAAAGCCTGAAATACTCATCCCGAGCCATGGCGATGCTATTTTCGGCAATACCAACATCGAGGCAGCAGCAGGTCGCTATCGAGACGCTATTGTCTACGTTCATGATCAAACTGTATTAGGCATGAACCAAGGCAAAGATGTTTACACCCTTATGGAAGAAATAAAGCTGCCGGCGGATTTAGATATAGGGGAGGGATATGGCTCGATTGCATGGTCAGTCAGAGGTATTTTTGAAAACTATATCGGCTGGTTTGATGGCAATCCCGCCACCATGTTTTCGACACCTCCATCAGATGTATACCCAGACATAGTTGCCCTCGCCGGTGGCGCCGATGCAGTAGGGAAATTGGCGATGACATACTTTGAATCGGGCGCTTTCGAGCTGGCGCTCCATGCAGCAGATATTGCCTTAAAAGCCGACCCAACTAATGAAACGGCACTTAATGCAAGATTAGCTGCTCTGAATAAGCTGTTGGAAAATTCTGACAACTCAAATGAGAGTGGCTGGCTTCGGTTTGGTATTCGTCAAACAGAGTCCGCAGCTATTGGACAATAGAAACTAAAACTTGGACAATTGCAGCAAGAGCATGAGAATACTCACCAAAAAAATTACCGGAGGATCTATGAATATCCATTTCTTTAAAATTCACAGCATTTTAAGACAGCGCTTTTTTGCTGCCCTATTAGGTTTTATCTCCATGCTGCTTGCACCAACGCTACACGCTCAATCTATTGACGATGTCGTACTTAACGTTTACAAAAGCGAAACCTGTGGGTGCTGTGTGGGATGGATAAATCACATGGACGAAAACAATTACCACTCAACGGTGTTTCACCCCACTGATCTAAACAAAGTGAAGGAAGAGCTCGGCATCAAACCAGAATGGGCATCTTGCCATACGGCAGTAACTAACGAAGGTTTTTTGTTCGAAGGCCATATACCGGCAAAATTCGTAGACCTATTTCTAGCCAACCCGCCAGAGAACGCACTGGGGTTAACTGTTCCGGGCATGCCTATAGGTGGGCCTGGCATGGAAATGGGAAACCGATTCACACCTTATGACGTTTTACTAATGAACAAAGATGGATCTTCATCCATCTTTGCGAGCATCAGAAGCGCCGCTGATCAATAGCGGCGGATTACCTTTCTCGCAAAGAAAAACATAAACTTGGCGAGATTATATCTCGCCGCGATTTGCTGCTTGGATTATGTTGTCGGCTGCACGAAATGCCAACGCCATTATAGTCATGGTCGGCTGGCCCCGCCCCGAGGTCACCAAGCTACTGCCATCAACCATAAACAAATTCGACACATCATGAGCACGATTGAATTTATTCACTACAGAGCTAGCTGAATCGTTCCCCATGCGACAAGTTCCCAATAAGTGCACATTGCCGTCTTGGCCATTTTCCGGATAGAAGCCTGTCGTGCTTTTTGCTCCCGCGGCTTCCATCAACTCCAGCGACTTCTCATAAAAAAACTTCATTGTTGCGATATCATCTGGGTGATCCATATAGGTGCAGCGCAGCGCAGGCCGCCCCCACTTATCAACAACATCAGGGTCCAAGCTGACACTGTTACTCGATAGTGGCAAAGAAGTTGTGTGACCATCAAAAGCTGCCGAATGAGTAAACTCTCGTTCTAAATTTCGCTTGTATTCGCTTCCCCACTTGGGGCCACCAAAATGGCTGCCACCAAGAGCGAACCCCATAGGGGTCCCTCTTGAGAGGTGGCGAGAGTCTATTCCGCCGCCGCCATAAAATCCTAACTCACTACTTAACTCGTAGAAATCATGTATCACCCTCGTTGCAGGAATGCTTTTATGGCCATTAACCGGCTCATCAAATAGCCCAGCCACACTAGAATAGCCATTGAACATAAGGTTTTTACCAACGTATCCACTAGAGTTGGCCAGTCCATCAGGGTGCTGTGCAGACTCAGACAAAAGCAATAACCTTGGGGTCTCTGCACCATTTGCACTTAACACCACCGCGCGAGCTTTTTGCGCATGTTCAACACCGCGCTCATCCCAGTAAACCACCTCAGAGGCTTTGCCAGCCTCATCAGTATTAACTCGATGCACCGTGCAGCCCGTTCTAAGTTCACAGTTGCCAGTGCCCAGAGCAATTGGCATCATCGTCGCCATTGACGATGACTTCGCGTCTACTTCACACCCAAAACCATTGCAAAACCCACAGTGAATACAGCCAGGCCTGCCATTATGTGGCTGAGATAAAATAGCCACAGGAGCCGGATATGGGTTTAAACCCAATTGCTTTCCAGCTCTCTCCAACAATACGCCGGGAGATTTTATCGGCATTGGCGGACAAGGATATTCCCGCGAACGTGGTGGATCCCAAGGCCCTTGAAGGCCAGATACACCGATCTCCCAATCCACCTTGGTATAATAAGGCTCAAGATCTGCGTAAGTGATCGGCCAATCGACAAAGTTTGTTCCGGCGATACTGCCTTTAACACTCGCTTCGATAAAATCTATTTCTCGTAAGCGCCAAAAATTGCCTGAGAAATGGACACTGCTACCGCCAACATTGTGAGCATAGCCAAGTGAAGCTTTGGCACTAAGCTCAGCAACATCTGACTCGGATTTACGGAAGGTTTGAGGGTGCCCTTGGCGAGCTCCCCATGTCAGATCTTCATTGTGGTCATAACCCCACTCATCATGTTTGAAATCGCCAGCCTTGAGATATGGCCCTTGCTCTAATACAACAACACTAAAACCTGCTGTTGATAATTCTTTGGCCATAATTCCACCGGCCGCGCCGGAGCCCACAACAACAAAATCTACGGTATCTCTAGTTGAAAACGGTGCCTGTGCCATTGTTACTCTCCCTTCAGCGCGTAGTCAGCATCATAGAAACCATACGGCGCAGACCAAGCATGAGCGTCATTAAAACCTATTAGTTTATAGCCGATCTTGTCCTTATTACCGCCGTACTCAGGCAGTGAGAACATTCCCGCTATGGTTAGGTAACGAATGGTGGCGAAAAAAGGGGTAGTCTCCATACCCGTTAGTACTTGGTCTTGTTGCTCGGCTGTTAATTCAAAAAAGTACGACGCGCCAAACTTTACTCCACTGTGCGCCTGTATTTCCCACAGTGCTAATCTAACTTGCCCATATTCTTTTTCGGCGTTGTCTCCCAGCACCGCGTCAATAAAATAAATAACACCAGCCTCTTCTGCACCAGGAGTTTCATCGGTCGGAACAATACGAGCGGCAATAGCACGTAGCTCCTTTCCTTCGATCTCTGTAAGCGTGTTGAAACTTGGCTCAGTTGAGCCAAGTTTTTCTTCCGCCTGTCGACAAGCCGCAAGTATGGCCGGGGCCGTTAGGGCAATGAAAGAACCTTTGGCTAAAGTACTAGAAGATTTTAGAAATGATCGACGTGAAATTGGTTTCGCAGGCATATGGATTACTCAAATCAGTGATGTACAGGCGTCCCAAAAATGGGTGCTCTAGGTTGAGTTTACCACGCCAATCGGCTGTTGCAAGACGTGTTGAGACGCTATAAAATTTCAAAAAAAACATCAACCTAACGCCCGTTAAAACCACTTGAAATCAAATGAAATCAGCGCGTGTCAAAAAGGGAAAACGCTAAACTGTAGCATCGATACCCGAGGCCTAACTCCGTGTATTGAGAATGGAATTCAAATATGAAATCGAGAATATTAAACCAAATATTGGCAAGTGTTTTGTTAAGCATGCTTGCACATCTAGTAATGGCACAAGGGAAAAACCCTATCGGGGTGGAAACAAACGGCAGATCCGAGATCATTAATGGAGCTGTAGGTTCCACTTCTACCTATCCATGGATAGTCCATTTAGCAGATATCGAAGGCAACCAAATTTGCGGCGCGAGCTTAATTTCACCAACGTGGGTGCTAACGGCCGCTCATTGTTTTCTCAATTTTGACGGTGATGCAGTCGATATTCCAGAAGGCGCCATGTCAACAATCGTCCTCAATTCAGACACCGCCAGCAAAGACATCTCCTCTCTCGCAACCGATGCAATCATCGCGCAAATTGGGCAGATCATTGTCCACCCAAGCTATCAGCCGGATTTTGCTACAAGCCCAAATAAAGATGATTTCGACATTGCACTGGTCGAATTAACAGCCGCTGTGAATCTGCAACCTGTGAAACTCCTATCCGGCGACGCTCCTGCCGTCCCAGCTGAAACAATGGCTCTGGTTATGGGTTGGGGGGCAACAGAGGTCGATGCTGACAACATGTCAATTAAGCCATCCACTACATTACTCACTGCGAATCAAAAAATTGTTAGCAATGAGACTTGCAGCTCTATTTACGGAGGGGACATCACTGACAACATGATTTGCGCAGGAGGCGTAACAGCGACCGACACTACCGATACCTGCCAAGGTGATAGCGGCGGCCCTCTTACAATCGCCAAAGGCAACTCTTTTGTCCAAGTAGGATTGGTCAGCTTTGGTGGCACCGAGACCGGTCCGACCTGTGGCGACCCGAATTCACCTGGTGTTTATGCTAGTGTAGCCGCTCTCTCCAACTTTATAGCCCAGCACGCAACCGATGCTACCTTTACGACTCTCGAAGAAGATAATGCGGCGCCGGTACTAACAACAAGCATCTCCGGAACTACCGTTACAATAAGCTGGACCGCATTTGCCGGCGCCAGCGGCTATAACTTATTCTATGCGCCCTTTCCAGCTCAAGCCCCTGTCGCAAGTTTAGACCTCGGCGCTACCAACACTATTTCAGCTTCGTTGCCACCGGGCTCCGCCTTCTACGTAGCAGTGCAACCTTATACCGCATCAGGACCGACGGAAGTCTTCTCCAATGTAGCGACTTTTTCGGTGCCACTGCAAGCGGCTTCTTTCGGAGCGAAAATGGTAACCGTTGCCGAGGTAGAGACATCCTGCAGCGGCGTCTTCGACACCTCATCCACTGAACAATCTTTAACCCTGACCGTCGATGGAACTAGAGCGATTTTCCGAGGCTTAATCGATAGCTCAACACCCCAAAAAGTGAGTAATTTAATCAACAACAATCCAGAAGTTAAAACAATCATCATGGCTTATGGCCCTGGCTCAGACGATGATGATGCAAATCTCGTGGCTTCCAAATTGATTTATGATGCGGGATTCGCCACCTGTGTACCAGACAATGGCTCTATTGCCTCCGGCGCAACAGATTTTTTTATGTCCGGAGTCGTCAGAAGGCTAGGCAATAGGACCTTTTTAGGTGTTCACTCTTGGGCAGGCGGCGACGTTGAGGGGGCAGATCTTCCGCGATCAGATCCTGAACACCAGAAGTACCTCGATTTCTATACTTCTATCGACGTCAACCCAGACTTCTACTGGTTTACCTTAGGGGCAGCTTCTTCTTCAAACATGCACAACATGACCAGTGCCGAAAGAGTGACTTGGACTATCCAGCGGCCCTAAACCACGTGCTCGAGTTGCGATGAGAGCTTGCTAATCAATGTCTCTCATCGTCACTCTTCTTAATAGTTGGCGACATTCACCATCTGCAATTTGCTTAACGACTTCCTTATAAAAATAAACCTATGTTTTTCAATGTTTTAGATGCTGGCACGAAAGCTGCTTTCGTCTAGGGAAAGCCGGTTAAAAATCTAATTAGACCCAAGGAGTTATCAAGTGATATGAGATATTCTGATGCAAAAAAACCTAGCCCTAGCCTCACCTTTAAACAAATGATAGTTAAAGCTGTTCTGGTCATGGTTATCGGCCTCTGCCTCATTCTAGGTATTATCGGTCTTATACTCCCAGTGATACCTGGAATTCTGTTTTTATTCATAGGCGCAATTCTGCTTTCCAAACTCTCAACTCGGTTCGCTAGTTATTTAAAGCAAAACACTTGGACACAGAAATGGCAGAGACGAGGAGATGCATTTCGAAAGCTTAATAACGGTCACAGGTTCAAGCTGTCATTCTTGATGGCCGCTAAGTCTGTGGTTGATTCTTTGGAGTCAGTTTGGCAAAAGTTGCAAAGATCGACTGCTAAGTGACTAGGCACTATTTTGCCGGGACCTGAATTGCTAAGACTTCTAAAATGGCGGCCTAGCATAAGCTTCTGATTTAATGTTCAGCGAACTTAGCACCACTTAAATCGGTTTTTAGATCAATGACCTCTCCACATCATTAACCCCTCAATTAAACCGCCAATCATAGCGGGTCTGACACGCTGGCGTTCCTTTTCAGCATGTATTCTCCCCCGCCAAACAATTAGCACAAATTGCGCAGACCACTGATTACCCCACATTCTGCTTTGCTGAGGCATTGACGACTTTTAACCCGCCTTTTGAAATTCTTTTGAAACGCCCTTAAATCCGTCTAATCTCTTTTTAGCCAACAACAACCTGCCTGCCAGATCGCCATAATTCGTCTGGGCCTGACAGCGCCAACATCAGCATCTCGGGCAGCCCAAATTACGCAGTGAAAAGGGTCGGATATATTCCAGCACTATAAAAAAAGCAAAATAAGGGCCATAAACACTCGGCTCGCCCTCGGGCTGAGCCCGAACCCGCCAGCCCAAGAAATGCCAAATTTACAGATGCAGAAACATTAAAAACGACTTGTTTAAAAGCAGAAATAAAATTCTAAAATCTCATGTATTTCAGAAATTTCCCTGATTAGGGTCATTTATGGGGCAATTGCCCCAAATTCGACCTCATAACGCACTGTTTTTGCGCTGTAGCTGTAGACTTTTACGATCCTGACTTTTATCCTTGGGGGATGGCTGTCTCACTGATGCGTTTGGCATTTTTATTGCCCACTGGTAAGGCAGTCCCACTAAGAAAATGAGCCTGTAAAGGCTGCATATCTTTAATACGAAAAGGGGAAGTAAATGTTTAAACGACCTAATCTGGCAAAAAGGGTTCTCCCTGCTGCCATTGCGCTTGGTCTCCTAGCACCAACTGGCTTTGCGCCATTGGTGTATGGACAACAAGCGGACGTCGAGGAAATTGTTACGATTGGCTCGCGTCGCCCACAGCGATCAGCGTCTGATTCGTCGGTTCCTATCGATGTGATTTCAGGGGACGAATTCGTCAACATGGGTTTCGCTGACTTGGATGAAATGCTGAGAACTTCAGTGCCTTCATACAACGTTCAACGTAACGCCATATCGGACGCGGCAACTATTGTTCGTCCTGCCAATCTGCGTGGCCTGCCACCAGATAACATCCTTATCCTAGTTAACGGAAAGCGTCGTCATCGTGCAGGCGTTATCGCCGAGCTAGGTGGCTCACTTTCCGCGGGATCCCAAGGTGCTGATATTTCAGCAATCCCAGTTTTAGCATTCAAACAAGTCGAAATCCTTCGTGATGGCGCAGCAGCACAGTACGGTTCTGATGCTATCGCTGGCGTTATGAACTTCGTTCTTAAAGATGATGCTGACGGTTTCTCAGTGGATGCTCGCGTAGGTGAGTTTGGCGAAGGCGACGGTGAGCTTCAACAGGTCATGGTTAACTTTGGTTTGCCACTGGGCGACGACGGATTCATTAACGTAACCGGTTCTTTCATGGAGCAAGAGGCTACTAGTCGCTCGCAACAAAGAACTGATGCCGCCAATCTAATCGCTAACGGCAATGCCGGACAGCGCTCCAGTGTTTTAAATCCTGCGCAGGTTTGGGGAGCACCAGAGGTCACTGACAACTGGAACATTTTCTTTAATTCTGGTATCGAGATTTCTGACACACAAGAAGTGTATGCTTTTGGTAACTATGGTCAGCGTCAAACTGACGGCGGTTTTTATTTCCGTAATCCAAACAGTCGCGGTGGTGTATTCACAAATGGCTCAACTCGCGCCGTAGTTGATACTAATATCGCTGCAGGACAAAAAGGTGTTACATCGAACTGTCCAGCTCTGACTTCTCCTGGTTCAGGTGGCAATGGCACACCGTTGGATGCAGCGGCTGTCGCAGCCGACGCAGCTGGTTTAGCAGGCCTTCCTAGCAACTGTTTCGTCTTGAACCAAATCCTTCCGGGCGGTTACACACCATCTTTTGGCGCAGGCCTTAAAGACGCAAGCATTGTTACCGGTATTCGCGGCCAATTCTCGCCTAACTTCAGCTATGACTTTAGTGGAAGCTATGGCCGTAACGCTGTTGCGTTCCGCATTAGCAATTCTTGGAACCCATCAAATGGACCAGATGGAATCGTTGATGGTGCCTTGCAGCAGGCATTCGAGCTAGGCAGCAATGTTCAGTCTGAAACTAATTTCAACGCTGACTTTGTTTACACCCTGCCTGTTGACGGCCTTGCATCTGACCTGAGCATCGGTTTTGGCGGTGAGTGGCGCAACGAACGTTTTGAGACGATCGTCGGTGAACCTGAGTCATGGAAAGCAGGCGCATATGCTTTTCAAAACGTGGATGGATCTAACACTTACAGTGATGGCACAACTGGATTGCCAAACTTAAGCATTGGTTCACACGGTTTTGCTGGTTTCAGTCCAGAACAGGCTGGCCTTTGGGGTCGCAAAAATATCGCTATCTATGGCGACGCAGAAGCTGATGTTACTGATGCGCTAACCATGGGACTTGCGGTTCGTTACGAAGACTTTGACACCTTTGGTGACGTGATTAACTACAAGCTATCTGGCCGCTATCGTATCAGCGACTCGTTGACACTTCGTTCATCTTATAACACTGGTTTCCGTGCTCCGACCCCTGGTCAGGCAAACGTAACTAAGCTTTCTACAATTACTGTAGATGGTGAACTTCAGCAACGTGGTCAGATTCCACCTAACAACCCTATCGCCCAGTTCTTGGGTGCCGAAGCGCTTGATGCCGAAGATTCATCAAACTTTTCAGTTGGTATGGTGTGGGATATTACTAACAGCCTAAACGTGACAGTGGATTACTTCAATATCGAACTTGAAGACCGCATCTCACAAACAGGTACTATTAATATAGCTGGTCTTCCAGTGCCTGCTGGTCAGAACTGCCCAGGCGCCCTTGCAAATCCTGTTGGCAATTTAGCCACATGTTTGCAAGAACTTGGCGTACCCGGTGCGGCTGATCTAAGCTCAGTATCTTTCTATACCAATGACTTCGATACCACTACTGAAGGTATAGAGATTGTTGCGTCGTGGAGCCTTGACTGGGGTGATGCTGGCAACGGTACTTTAAACGCTGCTTGGACTCACATCGAAACTGAAGTGGAAAATGCCGGCAAAGAAGTTAGTCGAAACCGAGTGGTAGATCTTGAAAACTTCAACCCGGAAAATCGTGGCGTGTTCACTTATAATCATTTTATAGGTGACTTCCGCTTACTAGCTCGTGCTAGCTTCTACGACGATTGGGTTTCTTCTGGTTTCAGCGGTGACTCTACAGCTCGTGGTGGAGACGGCACTGGCTATTCTGTCACCTGTGCGGTTAACCGTGATGGTTGCTACGATGGCGAATGGACCTTCGATCTGGAAGCAGCCTATTCGTTAAATGACAACTATACTTTCATCCTTGGTGCTCAAAATGCGTTTGATCAAGACGCCCCTATTGAGAATAACAACTTAGATGGAACTATTGGCTCAGGCAACAGATATGCCACATCAACTCCTTGGGGTTTTGAAGGTCAGTTCTTGTATGGCCGTGTAAATATCAACTTCTAGATCGAAGTTGTGAGACTGTGAGACTGTAAACTCACAAACTCAACACAAATTAAAAGGGAGCACTTAGTGCTCCCTTTTTTTGTCTGGCTTTTGAAGTTCTTTCGGTGCCAGATTATTACTAGTACGCCACAGACTAAAAACAGCATCAAGCTAACTTATAGGGCTATGTTATATTGCTACTAATTTTAGCTGCAATAAAAAGCGATTCAACAAAGCCGGAGAGCCTATATGAATACGAAAAAGACAGCCAAAACTATTACCATAGTCGCTGCTGCTTATATCAGCTTGGTGGTCCTATTTGAATCATCCTTAGGATTTTTTCAGCCTGAACCGGACGGCACAATCATCATTACGACAGTTGATAAGCAAGGCCAATCTCATGATCGTGTAGTATCTCGCTTTGAAAGTGGTGGCGAATTTTTCATTGCCGCAAACCATTGGCCTAGGGCATGGTTTCAACGAGTCCTTCAAAATCCTAAGCTCATAGCCTTAATAGACGGAGAGTCGGCAAGCTACCAAGCTGTCTTATTAGAAGGTGAAAAACATGATCAACTCGCCTTGAAATACGACCCAGGCCTAGCTTTTAGATTCTTGACAGGCTTTCCCCCGCGTTATTTTATTCAACTTGAACGTTTATCATCTGAACCATGAATTTAGCGTTAAAACGACCAGCTGTGGGAATCAGCAGCCCGTCACTTGCCTCTGGGTGAAGTAACCGTTGTTATTCTAACTTTTTAAATGTGATGAAAATGGCACCCACGAGGCAAAAGTTCAGCTGTTGGTATCACAATGGCACTCCCTGGGTTACTAATTCCATCAGCGATCTTAACTGCT